>Ga0078972_1001219_pt1 | contig 99077 bp, 87 predicted proteins | sample YelNatPaOPGAMG01_FD_67568 | JGI IMG/M metagenome (GOLD analysis project Ga0078972, IMG submission 67568) | Hot spring thermophilic microbial communities from Obsidian Pool, Yellowstone National Park, USA - OP-RAMG-01 (SPADES assembly) (version 2) | ecosystem: Environmental > Aquatic > Thermal... | reverse complement strand
TCAGCGGCTGCTGCGGCGTGAACTCCCAGCGCCGCAGATAAAGATGCACCGTCGAGAGACCCAATCGCTTGTGCAGCCGCCGCCTCGCCTTGGGGTGCGCCGGTCTCGATCACCAGATACATCCGCGCGGGCGCGCAATGCCTCCTGGGTGGCGCGGCCGAGGCCGCGGAAGTCCCGCTGTTCCATGCCGATGGACATAGCACACTATCCGCTGATTGTCATGTATAATATCGGGAAATTAGTAAAAGCCCTTGCCTATGCCGCAGGGCGCGCCTGGTGCAGCGCCGCCCACACCCGCTCAGGCGTCGCCGGCATATCGAGATGCACAACGCCGCGCTCGGCAAGCGCGTTGAGCAGGGCATTCATCACCGCCGGCGGGCTGCCGACCGCGCCGGCCTCGCCCGCGCCCTTGACACCGAGCGGGTTGGTGCCGCACGGCACCTCGATCAGATCAACCTCGATATCGGGGAGATCGTCGGCGCGCGGCACCGCGTAATCCATGAAACTCCCCGAAAGCAGCTGGCCCGATTGCGGATCGTAGGCGGTGCGCTCCAACAGCGCCTGACCCAGCCCCTGCGCCACGCCGCCATGCACTTGGCCGCGCACGATCATCGGATTGACCGCCTTGCCGACATCGTCGCAGACGACATAGCGCACGACGCGCGCGACCCCGGTCTCGGGATCGATCTCGACCTCGGCCATATGGCAGCCATTGGGGAAGGTGTGGCTGCTGATTTCCGCCACTTCCGCGGCGTCAAGCAGCGTCACGTCCTTGCCAGCGGCGGATTTTTCGCGCTGCAGGCGGGCGAGTTCGAGAATATCAACGCCGCGATCGGTACCGATGATGGAAAACCGCCCATCGTCGAACACGATATCGGCGACCGCCGCTTCCAGCATTTCGGCGGCCGCGGCCTTGCCCTTCTCGATCACGGTCGCGGTGGTGGCGAGAATGGCTTGGCCCTCGGAGTAGAGGCTGCGCGCGCCGCCCGTGCCGCCGCCGGTCGGGATTTCGTCGGTATCGCCCTGGCGGACGCGGATATTATCGGGATCGATGCCGAGCCGGTTGGCGGTGAGCATGACATAGGCGGTCTCGTGGCCTTGGCCGGTCGATTGTGTGCCGACATAGACATCGACGCCGCCATCCCCGGCGAAGCGGATCTCGGCCCGCTCGGAGGGCGCGCCGCCCGTGGCCTCGAGGTAATAGGCCATGCCGATACCGCGCAGCCGACCCCGCTCCCGCGCCTCGGCGCGGCGGGCGGGGAAGCCCGCGTAGTCGATCTTGAGGAGCGCCGCGTCCATCACCCGGCCAAAATCGCCGCTGTCATAGGTCTGGCCCATGGCGGTGGTGAAGGGCATGGCGGCGGGCGGCACGAGATTGCGCTTGCGCAGCTCCACGGGGTCGATTTTGAGTTCCCGCGCCGCCGCATCGATCAAGCGCTCGACCAGGTAGTTGCTTTCCGGGCGGCCGGCGCCGCGATAGGCATCGACCGGCACGGTGTTGGTGAAAACGCCGATGACATTGGCGTGGATGGCCTGAAAACCATAGACGCTGGCGAGCACCTTGGTGCCCGCGAGGGTCGGGATGAAGGGCGCGAAGGTCGAGAGATAGGCGCCCATATCGGCATAGTTCCGGGTCTTGAGCGCGAGAACCTTGCCGGCCGCGTCGAGCGCGATCTCACCTTCCGTGATATTGGCGCGGCCTTGCGTGTCGGAGAGAAACGCCTCCGAGCGCTCGGAGCGCCATTTCACCGCCCGCCCGAGTTTGCGCGCGGCGTAGCAGGTGAGCGCGTGTTCGGCATAAAGGAAAATCTTCATCCCGAAGCCGCCGCCGACATCGGGGGTGATCACGCGGAATTTTTCCTGCGGAACGCGGAACACCGCCTCCGCCAGCAATTGCTTGAGCAGCCAGCCGCCCTGGGTGTTGGTGGTCAGCCGCCAGCGCGCGTCGCGGGCGTCGAACTCCGCGAGTGCGGCGCGCGCCTCCATGCTGTTGACGACGACGCGGTTGTTGACCACGGTGAGGCGGGTGACATGCGCGGCCTTGGCGAACAGCGCCTCGGTCTTGGCACGATCGCCGGTCTCCCAGTCGAAGCAGATATTGCGCGCAGCCCCGGCCCAGACCAGCGGTGCGTCCGCCTTGGTGGCGCGCGCCAGATCGGTGATCGCGGGCAGGATATCGTAGGCGACATCGACCGCCTCGGCGCCGTCGCGCGCCGCCTGCGCGGTCTCGGCGACGATGAAGGCGACCGGGTCGCCGACATGGCGCACCACGCCGTCGGCGAGCACCGGGTGGGGCGGATCGAAGCGCGGGCTGCCGTCGCGATTCTTGAGCGGGACAGCGCAGGGCAGACCGCCGATGCCATCCTCGGCGAGATCGGCATGGGTATAGACCGCGACCACACCCGGCACTGTCCTGGCGCGGCTGGTGTCGATCGCGGTGATGCGGGCATGGGCGTGCGGGCTGCGCAGCACCACGCCGATCAGCGTCCCGGGCGGCGTTATGTCGTCGGTATAGCGGCCATCGCCTTTGAGAAGGCGCGGATCCTCGATGCGTCGCACGGGTTGGGCCAGGCCGAATTTGGTCATCGCTTGCGCTCTCCGCTTCCCATATCAACACCAAGCTATAGATGTACGCGCCGCCGGCCAAGGCCAAGAGGCGCGGCACGGATGCAGGCGCCGGCTCATTCCCCCGGCATCTCCACTTTTTGGCGCTCTACGCCCCGCGGCGAAAAGCGTGCCTTGCCCCATTCGCGGAGGCGTTGGAAACTCATGTACAGCATCGGGATGAGGAAGATGCCGACCGAGCTTGCCGCGATCATGCCGCCGAATACCGCCGTGCCGACGCCGCGCCGGCTCAGCATCGCCGCGCCCTCGGCCCAGACCAGCGGCACCAGGCCGAGGATGAAGGCGACCGAGGTCATCATCACCGCGCGGAACCGCATGCGCGCGCCCAGGGCGGCGGCGTCGCGGATCGAATGTCCCGCCTCCCGCTGCTCCTTGGCGAATTCGACGATCAAAATGCCGTTCTTGGCGGCCAGCGCGATCAGCACGACGAGGCCGATCTGGGCGTAGAGATCGAGCGGCAAGCCAGCGATCAGCAACGCGATGAACGAGCCGGTGACGCCCACGACGACGGACAACAGCACCGGGATCGGGATCATCCAGCTCTCATAAAGCCCGACCAGAAACAAATAAGCGAACAGCACCGCGAGGCCGAGGATGAGGCCGGTGCGCCCGGCGGCGAGCTGCTCCTGATAGGCGGTGCCGGTCCATTCGAAAGCATAGCCGGGCGGCAAGGTTTTGGCGGAAATCGCCGCCATGGCGGCAAGCGCGTCGCCCGAGGAGACGCCCGGCGCCGGGCTGCCGAGGATCGAGATCGCGCGGTAGTTGTTATAGCGCACGATGACCTGCGGGCCTTGAATGATGCGCAGTTCGGCGATCGAGCGCAGCGGCACCATCTGCCCGACATTGTTGCGCACATAGATCTGCCAGATATCGGACATATCGCGCCGGTTAGCCGCCTCGCCCTCGATATTGACCTGCCAGGTGCGCCCGAACAGGCTGAAATTATTGACGTAGATCCCACCCAATGTCGCTTGCAGCGCGGTGAACACATCGTTGATGTTGAGCCCGAGCGCTTGCGCCTTCTCGCGGTCGATGTCGAGATAGATCGAGGGGTTGGAGGCGGTGAAGGTCGAGAAGACGCGCGCCAGATGGGGGTCGCGATTGGCCACGGCGAGCAGGCCGTTCATGACGCTGCCCATCGCCACCGGGTCCTGACCCTCCAGACCCTCGAGATCGTATTCGAACCCGCCCGAGGTCGAAAGCCCGATGATCGGGGGCAGGTTGAAGGGAAAAACGATCGCCGAGCGGATGCCGAGGGCCGCGCCAAACATCTGACGGATCAGCGCTTGCGCCGCGTTCGCCGCGCCACGCCGGTCGGCGAAGGGTTTGAGACGGGCGACCATGAACGCGGCATTGGGCTCGGAGACGTAATCGAGCAGCGAGAAGCCAATGATCGAGAGCGTGTTCGCGACTTGCGGCATCTTGCGCAGGATGGCCTCGACCTCGCGGGTGGTTGCCGCGGTGCGCGCGACCGAGGCGCCGTCGGGCAATTGCACCGCGATGAAGAACGCCCCCTGATCCTCCTCGGGGAGAAACCCGGTTGGCGTGCGGAGCGATAATCCCCAGATGGAGACGGCAAAGACCGCGATCAGCACGACCGCGAGCGTGGCCACGCGCAACAGCCGCCGCACGATCGCGGCATAGCCGTCACGGAGAAAATCGACGCCGCGCAGCACCCCTCCCATGATCCCGCGCTTTTTCCCCTCATGGCGGAGAAACACCGCGCAGAGCGCCGGCGAGAGGGTGAGCGCGTTGATCGCGGAAATCAGCATCGCGCAACTGATGGTCACCGCGAACTGGCGAAACAGCGTTCCCGAGAGGCCGGGAATAAAGGCCACGGGCACGAACACCGAAAGTAAAACCAGCGTGATCGCGATGATCGGGCCGGTGATCTGGCGCATCGCCTTCTTGGTCGCCTCCGCGGGGGAAATCTCCGGCTCCTCCTCCATCACCCGCTCGACATTCTCGACGACGACGATCGCGTCATCGACGACGATGCCGATGGCGAGCACCATGGCGAGCAGCGAGACGGTATTGGCCGAGTAGCCGAGTGCCAGCAAAGCGGCAAAAGTGCCGATCAGGCTCACCGGAACGGCGACCATCGGGATCAGCGTCGCGCGGAAATTGCCGAGAAAGAGATAGACCACGAGGACGACGAGCAGAAACGCCTCGGTGAGGGTGCGGATCACCTCGTGGATGGTGTCCGAGACGAAGGTGGTGCTGTCATACATCACCTGCGCCTTCATGCCCGCGGGAAAACGCTGGCTGAGCCGCGCCAGCGTCTGGTTGACCGCCGTCGCGGTCGCGACCGCATTGGCCCCGGGCGAGAGATAGATGCCGATCGGCACGCCAGGGCGGCCATCGATGCGGCTCTCGCTATCCTCGTTCTGCGCGCCCATCTCGACGCGCGCGACATCGCGCACCCGCAGCACCGAGCCATCGGGGAAGGCGCGCAGCACGATGGCGCCGAATTGCGCGGGCGTCTTGAGCTGGCCCTGGGTCTGGACATTGAGCTGGAATTGCTGATCGCCCTTGATCGGCCGTGCGCCGATGCGCCCGACCGGGGCTTGCACGTTCTGCGCCTGGATCGCCGCGATGATATCCGAGGGCGCGAGGTTGAGGCTCACGAGACGCTGGATATCAAACCAGATGCGCATCGAATAGTTCATCTTGGCGAACAGCGACGCCTGCCCGACGCCCGGCGTGCGCGCAATCGCATCAAGCACGTTGATGATCACGTAATTGGTGATGAACAGTGGGTCCTGCTTGCCGTTTTCACTGTAGAGCACAATGAATTGCAGGACGGCGGCAGATTTTTTCTGGACCACCAGGCCTTCCTGCTGGACCTCGAGCGGGAGCTGCGAGAGCGCCGTCTGCACCCGGTTGTTGACATTGACGACGTCGATATCGGGATTGGTGCCGAGTTCGAAGCTGGTGTTGAGGGTGTAGCTGCCGTCGTTACCGCTGTTCGATTTCATGTAGAGCATGCGATCGACGCCGACCACCTGGCCCTCGATCGGCTGCGCGACATTGGTCTCGACGACGTCGGCCGAAGCGCCGGGATAGACCGCCGTCACCGTCACCTGCGGCGGCACGATATCGGGGAACTGCGCCACTGGAATACGCGTCATGGCGAGCAGGCCAGCGAGCGTGGTGATGATCGCGATCACCATCGCGAGCCGCGGCCGATCGACAAATACCGCCGAGATCACGGGCTCAATCCTGCTTCGCGCCAGCGCCGCCGGCGGCGGCATGGGCGTTGGGCGGCGGGCTCGCCGGGCCGGGCGCGACGACGAGGCCCGGGCGCGCCCGCTGCAAGCCCTCGAGGACCACCATCTCGCCCGGCGAGAGCCCGCTCATCACCACCGCCGTCGTCGGGCTCGACTGGCCCAACTGCACACGGCGCTGCTCGATCTTGTTGCCCGCACCCACCACATAGACGTAATCGCCGGTCTGGTCGGACAGCACCGCGGCGCGCGGCACGGTGAGCGCCTCGACCGGATTAATCCCTTCCAGCAGCACACTCACGAACTCGCCATCGGTCAGCTCGCGCGCGGCGACGACGCTTGCCCCTTTCTCCGCCGCCAGCAGCGGGTTGGCGATGACCCCGCGGAGAATGATCGTATCGGTATTGGCGGAGATCGTGTTATCGACGAAATCAACCTTGCCGGCCTGCCCATAGAGCCGCCCGTCAGGCAGGCGGACGCGGATCAGCACGGCGTCGAGACCACCCTTGTCGCGGTAGCGCTGACGCAGGTCGATGGCCTCACGCACCGAGACCGGAAACACCACATACATCGGATCCTGGCTGACGATGGTGGTGAGCGTGCCCGAGGAGGGGCTCACGACATTGCCGATGGTCACCGCCGTGCGGCCGATCTTGCCATCGATCGGGGCGCGGATTTCGGTATAGCCGAGATTGATCTGCGAGACGCGGAGATTGGCCTCGGCCTGCATCATCTGGGCTTGATAGGACAATTCGTTGGCGCGCGCGTCATCAACCGTCGATTGCTGGCCGGCCGGGGTGTGCAGCAGCGTCTCGGCACGGTGCAATGTAATCTCGGCGTTCTGCAATTGCGCCTGCATTTGCTGAACAGTGGCCGCCTTGGCTTGGAGATCGGCCTGGAAGGGCGGCTGTTCGAGGCGATAGAGGAGGGCGCCTTTCTTGACCTCGGCGCCTTCGGTGAAATGGATCTCTTCCAGGAAAGCGGTGACACGCGCCACGAGATTGACCCGGTCGGTGGCCTGGATGCGGCCGACGAATTCACTGGTCTCGGTCACTGGCTGGCGCTCGACCCGCACCACGCCGACCGCCGGCGGCCCGGCGGCGCCGAACTGCGCCGCCGCCGGGCTGGCGAGCCCGCCGGCAAGACCGAGCATCACGATCAACGCGTTTCGCAGCCTTCGCATCCGTCTCCAACCTCGCTTTCGTTAACCTCGCATAGTACCCGGCGAACGCAAAGCACGCCGCCTCGGGCAGATGGCCCCGCGCGGCGCGGGGTCAATGGATGGCGCCGGGCGCGCCGCCGCGCCCCGGGCGCAGCAGAAAGGCGAACGGCACCACCGTGAAGGCAGCGAGCGCGGCATAGCCGAAGACATCGATATAGCCGAGGATCGAAGCCTGGGTGTGCAGCGTCTGCTCGATCATGCCGAGCGCCTGCTGATGGACCGATGACGGCGCCATTCCCTGGCCCAGCAGGCTCGCCGTGCGCTGGCCCAGCAGCGCCGTGAACGGGGCATCGAGGGGCGTCAGATGGGGGGCGAGAAACGCCTGATGCACCTGCGCCCGCTCGGTGATCAGCGCGGTCGCCGCGGCGATGCCGATCGAGCCCGCGAGGTTGCGGAACATGGTGAACAGCGCCGTGCCATCGGCATTGTCGGCCGCGGGCAGGGTGACGAAGGTAATCGTGCTGATCGGCACGAACAGGAAGGCGAGCCCGAAGCTCTGCGCCGAGCGCATGGCAAGCAGCGTGGTGAAATCGATGTCGGGCGCGAGCGCGCGCGAGAAAATCAGCGCCGCGCCGAGGGTGAAAAAGCCGAACGCGATGATCAGCCTGGTCTCGACCCGCGCCATCAGGGCGATCACGATGGGGATGGTCGCGATCACCAGCGCCGCCCCCGGCGCGAGCAACAGGCCAGCCAGGAACGACGTATAGCCGAGCACGGTCTGCGCGAGCAGCGGCACGATCACCGCGCTCGCGTAGAGCACCAGGCCGGTTGCGAAAATCATCAGGCAGCCGACGGCGAAATTGCGATCCTTGAGAACCCGGAGCTTGACCACCGGCGCCTTCGCCTGCCACAGCCAGACGCTGGCCGCGATCAGGCTACAAGCCGCGAGCCCGGCCATCAGAACGATGAAGGGCGAGCCGAACCAGTCGGCGTCCTCGCCGCGATCCATGAACACCTGCAACGCGCCGAAGCCGAGCATGATCAGGCCGAGCCCGATATAGTCGATGCCGCCCCGCGCGCGGGTGCGCTCAAGCGCCGCCAACCAAGGCGGATCCTCGACCAGACGGGCAACGCCGAGCAGCGTGATCAGCCCGATCGGCACATTGATGAAGAAAATCCAGCGCCAGTTGTAGTGATCGGTGAGCCAGCCACCGAGCGTGGGGCCGAGCACCGGCGCCACGATGATCGCCATGGCGACGACGCCGAAGGCACGACCGCGCTGCGCCGGGGGAAATGTGTCGAGAATGATCGCCTGCTGGCTCGGTTGCAGCCCGCCGCCGAAAAATCCTTGCAACAGGCGAAAAACGATCAATTCCGACAGGCTGGTGGCGCTGCCGCAAAGAAAGGAAAACAGCGTGAAGGCGCCGATGCAGAGGAGAAAATAGCGCTTGCGCCCGATCAGGCTCGACAACCAGCCGGAAATCGGCAGCACGATGCCGTTGGCGACGAGATAGGAGGTCAGCGTCCAGGTGCTCTGGTCGTTGCTCACCGACATGCTGCCGGCGATATAGGGCAGCGAGACATTGACGATGGTGGTATCCAGCACCTCCATGAAGGCGGCCAGCGTGACAACCAGGGCAATCGCCCAAGGGTTGGCGGCAGGCGCCCAGGAGGCCGCTCCGGGCGCTTTGGCAGGCGCGGTCATGAGGCCACCTAATCGCGGAGTTTGACGGTAGGCTCGACCGAGATGCCGAGTGGCAGTGGCAGTTTCGGGTCGAGCCCGCTCTCGATGACGATCTTGACGGGCACGCGCTGGACGATTTTCACGAAATTGCCGGTGGCGTTCTCCGGCGGAAAAGCGGTGAACTTGCTGCCCGAGCCCTTCTGGATGCTATCGACATGGCCGGCCAGCGTCAGCCCCGGATAGGCATCGACATGGATCGCCACTTTCTGCCCCGGCCGCATGCGATCAAGCTGGGTCTCCTTGAAATTGGCGGTGATCCAGACCTCCGGCGAGACGATCGCGAGGATCTGCTGGCCGGGCTGGACATAGGTGCCAAGCTCGACATTGCGCTTGGTAACCCAGCCATCCTGCGGCGCCGTGACCTCGGTATAGCCGAGATTGATCGCGGCCTGATCGAGCGCCGCCTGCGCCGCATCCACCTGGGCCGCGAGCTGTTTTACCTGGGCCTCGGCGACGGCGATATTTTCCGCCACGAGATCAGCCTCCTTGAGCGCGGCGCGCGCTTGTTCCACCTGCGCCGTGGCCTCGGTCGCCGCGGCGACGGCGGCATCGATATTCTCGCGCGTGGTCGCCGCGACCGGCAGGTTGCGCTGGCGCCTGAGATCGGCCTCGGCCTTGACCTCGGCGGCCTCGGCCGAGGCCAGTTGCGCCTCGGCGGCGGCGCGCTTGGCGGGATAGGTTGTCTGGGCGATCTTGAGAGCGAGCCGAGCGCTCTGCAACTGCGCCTGCCCGAGTTCCAACTGGCCACGCGCCTGATCGCGCGCCGCCCGGAAAGGCCGCGCATCGATCGCCACCAGCAAATCCCCGCGATGGACGAACTGGTTATCATCGATCGCGAGATTGACCACATTGCCCGCGACCTGCGGCGCGATGCTGATGGCGCGGCCATCGGTATAGGCGTCGTCGGTGCTCTCCTCGTCCTTGGTGAGATACCAGTAATAGCTCGCCCCAGCGATGACGCCGAGCCCGATAAGGGCCAGCAGCGCGCGTTTCCACGGCAGACGGCGCTTCACCCGCCGCGTCGCGCCCGAGGCTTCCTTGCGCACCTGTTCCGCCGCATCCGGATAGTCAGCCATGCCCAACACTCCCGCCGACCAAGACAGCGACGCTTCACTGAATGATATAGAACTGAACGGTTCGGTCAGCAAGCCTGTCGGCCGAAACTTAAGCTTAGCCGCGCGCCCGCGAAACAAACAGAAAATTTTACGGCGCGAAAGCCTGGGTGCGAACCAGCCGGGCATAGAGCCCGTCCTCGGCCAAAAGTGCGCGGTGCCCGCCCTGCTCGACCGCCCGGCCGTCCGCCATCACCACCACCAGGTCAGCCTCGCGCACGGTGGAAAGCCGGTGCGCAACAACGATCGTCGTGCGCCCGGCACGAAGCCGCGCCAGCGCCGCCTGCACCGCCGCCTCGCTCTCGGCATCGAGCGCACTGGTCGCCTCGTCGAGCAGCAAAATGCGCGGATTGCGCAGAATCGCCCGCGCCAGGGCCACGCGCTGGCGCTGGCCGCCCGAAAGCCGCTGCCCACCGGGCCCGACGCGGGTCGCGAACCCGTCGGGCAGCGCGCCGATGAACGCCCCCGCCGCGGCCGCGGCCGCCGCCTCGACCTCGTCGTCGCGCGCCGCTGGCCGGCCCATGCGGATATTGGCGGCGATCGTGTCGTCGAACAGCAGCGCATCCTGGCCGACATAGGCGATGGCATCACGCAAGCTGGCGACCGCGATCTCGCGCACATCCGCCCCATCGACCATCACCCGCCCGGCGCCAACATCCATCAGGCGCGGGATGAGCGCGAGCGCGGTCGATTTCCCCGCCCCCGACGGCCCGACCAGCGCCAGCGTCCGCCCCGGCTCGGCGACCAACGACAAGCCCCGAAGCCCCGCCCGGCCATCGGGATAGGCGAAATGCACGTCCTCGAAGACCACAAGCCCACGCCCCGAAGGCAAGTCGCGCGCCGCCTCGCGGTCAACCACCGAGGGCGGCTCATCGATCACCGTGAACACCCGCGCCAGCCCCGCGAGCCCCTCCTGCAACGCCGCGTTCATCGTTCCCAACGCGCGGAGCGGCCGTGACGCAATCAGCAGCGCGGCGACAAACCCGGTGAAATTGCCAATACTCGCGCCCCCCATCGCCGCCCGCCAGCCGGCAAACCCGATCACCGCCGCAACCGCAACGCCGCCCAATACCTCCAATACCGGATCGATCCGCGCCCGCGCCCGCGCCATCCCCAGCAGCGCCTGATAAAGCCGGCCAAACGTCGCCGCGGCCCGCCGCTCCTCCATCTCCTCCAGGCGATAGGCGCGCACGATCCGGGCCTGCGCGAAACTTTCGTGCAAAATCGCCGCGGTCTCGCCGATCCGCTCCTGCATCCCCCCCGAGGCCCGGCGCACCCGCCGCCCAATCCGCGCGATCGGGAGCGCCGCCAAGGGATAAAGCGCCGCCGCGATCAGGCTCAGCAGCCAGTCGAGATAAATCATCGAGGCCACCAGCCCGACCACCGTCAACAGATCAGCGACCCCATTGACCGCGCGCGTCAGGGCCTCACGGATCACCGTCGCATCGGTGGTGAACCGCGCCGCCCACTGCGCCGGCGCCTCACGCTCCAGCCGGGCCAGATCGGCGCGCACGAGATGCCGGAACATACTTTCCTGCAATCCCCGAATGGCGCGCAGCACCACCTGCTGCACCACCACGTTCTGGACATACTGCGCCAGCGCCTTGACCGACGTGATCACCAGCACAATCGCCGGTACCTGATAAAGAATACGCGCGTCCCTGGCGGCAAAAAGCGAAAACGCGTGCTCGATCACCACTGGATAAAGCGCCGTCGCGCCCGACATCAACGCGGTGGCCAGCACCACCACCGCAATCCGCCCCCACTGCCGACGCACCTGCTCCCGCCATAACCGCCCCAGCAACGCCACCGTGCCGTTCATGCGCGAGAGGAAGAAGAAGAGCAGGGGCGCCGCCCCTGCACCCCGCTGGGGCCAGTGGCCCCAGACCCCCATCCTGGAGAAGGTGGGTCGCAGAGGGGGCGCGAAAATGCGTTTGCCACCAACGAGTCGCGCCCCCTCTGCGACTCACCTCCCTTCGGGAAAGGGTCCAGGGACATTGTCCCTGGCGGGGGTGCGGGGGGCAGCGCCCCCTGCTCTTTCTTTCTTCCTCTCATGGGCATCATCGGCTCGCTGCGTAGCGGGAGAGTTCGGCGCGGCAGGTGGTGGGGTTGGCGGTGCAGTTGGTGTTTTGCCACCAGTGGCGAAGTTCGGCCAGGGCCTTGCCGATTTCCGGCCCCTCCGGGATGCCGGCGGCGAGCGCGTCTTCACCAGAGAGCGGGAACTGGGGAATTTCGTGGGCGCGGATGGCCTCGGCGAGGGCGGGATTGCCGGCCAGCAGGGCGCGGCCGGCGAGGATGTCGGGGGGGGTTTCGGCGAGGGCGGCGGCGAGGCGCTCGGGGTCGGGGGGTGGCGCGCGCAGCGCGATCAGCCGCCGGCGCTCGGCCCGCGAGAGCCGGAGGCGATCGGCAAGATGTGCGGGATCGCCGGTGAGCAGGGCGGCGAGGCGGAGGATGGGATCGCTCTCTGCGGGCAGGGCGCGGCTGGGGTCGGCGCCTTCGGGGATGATCGCGGCGAGCACGCCAAGTTCGGCCATCAGGGCGATCGCGGGCGCGGGATCGGGGGTGGCGAGCAGGCGCTTGAGTTCGGCCCAGACGCGCTCGGCGGAGAGCCGCGCGAGGCCAGGGATGGCGGCCTGAAGGGCGGCCCTGGTCGCGGCATCGGGCGGCGTGCGGGCAAAGCGCGCCTGAAAGCGGAAAAAGCGGAGCAGGCGGAGATAGTCCTCGGCGAGGCGCGCGCCGGGATCGCCGACGAAGCGCACCCGTCCCGCCGCGAGGTCGGCGAGCCCGCCCACCGTGTCGAACACCGCGCCGTCGGGGGTCATCGAGAGGGCGTTGAGGGTGAAATCGCGCCGCTTTGCGTCTTCTTCCCAGGCATCGGTGAAGGCGACGCGGGCGTGGCGGCCGTCGGTTGCGACGTCGCGCCGCAGTGTCGTGATCTCGACATGGTGGGGCCCGGCAAGCGTTGTGATGGTGCCGTGGGCGAGCCCGGTCGGGATGGCGGGAAGTCCGGCGCGTTCGAGCGCCGCCATCACCTGTTGCGGCGGCCAGGGGGTGGCGAGGTCGATATCGCCGAGCGGCAGGCCGAGCAGGGTATCGCGCACCGCGCCGCCCACCAGCCGCGCGCCGGGCAAAGCGGCGAGCACGGCGGCAATTTCCGGGGTCGCGAGAAAATCGGGCGGGGCGATGCGGCGGGCGGGGCCGCTCATCGGGCGCGCAGGGTCTCGGCGAGCTGCACGAGGATCGCGGCGGTGGCGCCCCAGATATAATGCGTATCGTGGGGGAACACCCAGAACTCGCGCATCCTGCCGCGCCACATCGCCTGGCGGCGTTGCGGGGCGGCGGGGTCGAGGACGGTGGCGAGCGGCAGATGAAAAATCGCATCGACCTCGCCCGGGGCGGCGCAGAGCGCGAGACCGGGCGGCAACAGGCCGAGGACGGGGGTGATGCGAAAGCCGGTGCCGGTGAGGTGATCGTGCAGGCGTCCGGCGAGTTCGACCCGCGTCGGGTCGAGGCCGATTTCCTCCTCGGCCTCGCGCAGTGCCGCCGCCTCGGGCGAGGCGTCCTCGGGGTCGATCCGCCCGCCGGGAAAACTAACCTGGCCCGCATGACGGGCAAGCGTTTCGGTGCGCCGGGTGAGCAGCACCGAGGGGCACCGGCCGAGCACCAGGGGCACCAGCACGGCGGCGGCGATCGGCGGTTCGGTAAACCCGAGATCCTCGCACGCCGGCCCACCTTGCAGGGGGAGCGCGGCGAGGCGGGCGCGCAGCTCGTTCTCCGTCACGGGCCAGCGGCGGCCGGCCCTCGGCGGCGGCTATTCGTCGTCATGGGAGGGCAGCTCGCCGAGCGGGAAAAACCGCCCGCGGCTCCAGACACCGAGCAATTCCCGCCCCAGCACGCGGTTCGGCACCGCCAGCGCCACCAGTTCATAATAGACCGCCCGCGTGATGCGCGCCTCGACGGCGTAGCGTCCGGCGCCCTCACGCACCTTGAGATAGGGGGTCGGCTCGCAAGTGATGAGGTCGTGGGCGATGCGGATCGGGTGATCGGGGCCGGCGGTGACGATTTCATCGACATTCGTGCGGAAGCTCAGCACCTGCTGGCGGCCATTGCCGCGCCAGTCGAGTTCGACGGCGAGAAACGGCGCGTCCTCGACCTCGATACGGCCGCGTTCGGCGGGGGTTTCCAGCCAGAAACTGCCATCCGCCTCGCGCTTGAGGACGGAGGCGAAGAGACAGACCATTTCCTTGCGCCCGATCGGGCTGCCGCGATAGAGCCAGGTGCCATCGCGGCGGATGAGAAAGGGAAGGTCGCCGCATTCAACGGGCCGGCGCGGCGGTTTCGGGACGGCGAGGGCGCGCTCGTGCGGCGGTCTCGGACCGGGGGGGCGGAGCGGAATGGCCAGGCGCGGCTCAAAGGATGTTGGTGACGCGGTGCGGCTTTCTTGCGGCGATGCGTCGTTCACTGGACCCTCCCCGCCTCGATTGTTCGATCCGTCTTGCTTAAGGACCCGATCTCGTTCAGCACGCCCGCCGGTTGCGACATCTTCATGGTTCAACGTCACTCCCGCTTCTTCGCCGTGGCCAAATCTGGCGTAAGATAGCCCATACCCTGCCTGCGGCCCTGCCTTCCGCGTGAGACCTCGTCACCTGCAAGCGCCGTCCCACATATAGGGATGCTTGCCGCGGCGATGAAAGAGCGCGCATAGAGATTCCTCGCCGCGGGTGGCGTCGTGCAACCGGAAAGAGGAGTGGCCGGCGGATGTTCCCGGCAAACCAGAGCGATGCGGCGATTATCGCCGAGATCGAGGCGCTGGCTCCGCGTCTGGCGGCGGTCCGCGCCGAGATCGGGCAAGCGATCTTCGGCCAGCGCGCGGTGATCGAGCAGACGCTCATCACCCTTCTGGCGGGTGGCCATGTGCTGCTGGTCGGCGTGCCCGGCCTGGGCAAGACGCTGCTGGTCGAGACCCTGGGAACGGTGCTCGGCCTTGCGGCGCGGCGCGTGCAGTTCACCCCTGACCTGATGCCGGCGGATATTCTCGGCAGCGAGGTGCTCGATGAGGGCGCGGATGGCAAGCGGAGCTTTCGCTTTCTCCCCGGCCCGGTGTTTTGCCAGTTGCTGATGGCCGACGAGATCAATCGCGCCAGCCCGCGCACGCAATCGGCGTTGTTGCAGGCGATGCAGGAGGGCGAGGTGGCGATCGCCGGCGCCCGCCACGCCCTGCCGCGGCCGTTCCATGTGCTGGCGACGCAGAACCCGATCGAGCAGGAGGGCACCTACCCGCTGCCCGAGGCGCAGCTAGACCGGTTTCTCATGGAGATCGATATCGGCTATCCCACGCTCGAAGACGAGCGGGCGATGCTGCTCGCCACCACTTCGGAGGCGCGCGTGCGCCTGCGCCCGGCGATCGGGGCCGAGGAACTGAGCGCGGCGCAACGGCTGATCCGCCGCCTGCCGATCGGCGCGGGGGTGGTCACGGCGATTCTCGACCTGGTGCGCGGCAGCCGCCCCGAGAGCGCCGCCGATCCGGAGATCCGCACCCAGCTTGCTTGGGGCGCCGGGCCGCGCGCCGCGCAGGCGCTGATGCTGGCAACCCGCGCCCGTGCCCTGCTCGATGGCCGGCTGGCTCCGAGCATCGAGGATGTCGCGGCCCTTGCGCCCGCGGTGCTGCGCCACCGCATGGCCCTCTCTTTCGCCGCGCGCGCCGAGGGCGTGCGTCTCGATGCGGTGATCGCGCGGCTGGTGGAGCGGCTCGAATGAGCGCGGCCGCCGCGACCGGCCGCGCGGAAGCGCTCGCCGCGCGGCTGCCGCCGCTGCTGCTTGCCGCCGAGCGCGTCGCCGCCACCGTCGCCCAGGGCGTGCATGGCCGCCGCCGGGTCGGCCAGGGCGATAGTTTCTGGCAGTTCCGGCCGTTCTCCGAGGGCGATCCGCGCAGCCGGATCGACTGGCGGCAATCGGCGAAATCGCACCGCGTCTATGTCCGCGAAACCGAGTGGGAGGCGGCGCAGACCTGTTTTCTCTGGCGCGACGCTTCGGCCTCGATGCGCTGGCACTCGGCGCGGAACCTCTCCGACAAGCGCGCGCGGGCGGAATTGCTGCTGTTGGCGCTGGCCGCGCTGCTGCTCAAGGCGGGCGAGCGGGTGCGCCTGCTCGACGCTGGCCCGCTCGCCGGCGCCGCCGCCCTCGCCGGCCTTGCCGAGGCCCTCGATCGTGCCCCCGCCTCGGGAAGTGCCAACCCCGCGCTGCCGGATGATGCTCCCTTGCCGCGCTTTGCCCGCATCGTGATGTTCGGCGATTTTCTCGCCCCCCTCGACGAGATCCGGGCGATGATCACCCGGCTCGCGGCCATCCCGGTCGCCGGGTTCCTGGTGCAGACCCTCGACCCCGCCGAGCGTGCCCTGCCCTATGACGGACGGATGCGCTTTCTCGGGCTGGAGGGCGAACCGGCGGCCCTGATCCCCCGGGTCGAGGCGGTGCGCGAGGCCTATCAACACCGCCTCGCGGCGCAGATCGCGGGCATTGCCGATCTCGCGCGGGCGGCGCGGTTCGGGTTTTTCAGCCACACCACCGATCAGCCGCCGGAGACCGCGCTGCTCGCGCTCTACACGGCGCTCGCTTGATGCGTGGCGTGGCCGCGTTCGGCTTCGCCTCGCCCTGGCTGCTGCTGGCGCTGGCCGGCCTGCCGCTCCTGTGGTGGCTGCTGCGGGTGACGCCGCCGGCGCCGCGGCGGCAAAGTTTTCCGGCGATCCGCCTGCTGCTCGGCTTGCCGACCAAGGAGGAAACCAGCGCCCGCACGCCGCTCTGGCTGCTCGCCTTGCGCCTGCTCGCGGCCGGGTTGCTGATCATTGGCCTCGCCGGGCCGCTCCGCGAGGCGGGTTCCGCGCTGCCGGGGCAGGGCACGGTTTTGCTGGTGATCGATAACGGCTGGGCGGCGGCGGCGGACTGGTCGGCCCGCATCGCCGCGGCACAAGGTATTCTCGATCGCGCGGCGCGCGCCGGCCGCGATGTGGCGCTCCTCGCTACCGCGCCCAGCGCCGATGGCAGCCCGCCCCGGCTCAGCCCGGCGCTCCCGGTCGCCGAGGCGCGCGCCCGGCTCGCCGCCCTCGCGCCGCTGCCCTGGCCGCCCGACCGCGACGCGAGCGCCCGCGCGCTTGCGGGGGTCGATGGCGCCGGCATCGTCTATCTCGCCGATGGCCTTGCGAGCCCGGGCGACCCCGCCTTCGCCGGCGCGCTCAAAACCGCCGGCCATGTGCTGGAGTTGCGTGCCCCGGTCCCGCCCCGCCTGCTGCTGCCCCCGCGGGCCACCGCCGCGGCGCTGATCGCCCGCTTGGCGCAGATCCCCGGCGGTGCGACACCCCCCGCCGCCATCCTGGCTGAGACCGGCGATGGCCGGACCTTGGCGCGGGTCGCGTTGCAATTTTCTCCCGGCGCCGCGATCGCCGAGCGGGCGATCCCTCTTCCCCCTGAGTTGCGCAACCAGCTCGCCCGGCTGGTGCTCGCCGGCCCCGCCTCGGCGGGGGGCGTGGTGCTGCTCGATGAACGCTGGCGGCGCCGTCCGGTCGGGCTCGCCGCCGCCGATGCGACCGCCGCCGATGCGCCGCTGATCGGCGATCTCTATTATCTCCGCCGGGCGCTCGCGCCCTTTGCCGAAATCCGCGAAGGCGATCTCGCGCGCCTCCTGGCAACCAAGCTGGCGGTGCTGATCCTCGCCGACCGGCCGCTCGGCGAGGGCGCGGAGGCCGAGGGGGTGGCGCGTTTCCTCGCGCAGGGCGGGGTGCTGGTGCGCTTTGCCGGCCCGCGCCTGGCCGCCCATCCCGATGACTTCCTCCCGGTGCCGCTGCTGCTCGGCGATCGCACGCTGGGGGGGGCGATGTCGTGGGACAAGCCAGCCCATCTCGCGCCATTCCCGCCGGGCTCTCCCTTCGCCGGCCTGCCGACGCCGGCGGAGGTCAGCATCGCGCGGCAGGTTCTGGCCGAGCCCTCGGCGCGGCTTGCCTCCGAGACCTGGGCCTCGCTCTCCGATGGCACGCCGCTGGTGACCAGCGCGGCGCGCGGGCCGGGGCGGATCGTGCTGTTCCACGTCACCGCCAATGACGATTGGTCGAACCTGCCGCTTTCTGGCCTCTTCGTGGACATGCTGCGGCGCATCGTGCAGCTCTCGGCCGGGGTCGCGGCAACCCCCGATGCGACGCCGCTCGCCCCGGCCGAGACCCTCGATGGCTTCGGCGTGCTCGGCCCGCCGCCACCCGCCGCCCGCGCCCTCCCCGCCAATGCGCTCGCCACCACCCCGGTCGGGCCAGCGGCGCCGCCGGGGCTCTATGGACCGGAGAACGCACGGGAAGCGCGCAACCTCGCCGATGGCCTGCCGCCGCTCGCGGCAAGCGCCGCGATCGCCGGAGCGCAGCAGGCCTCGCTCGCCGCGATCGGCCGGACGCGCGATTTCGGGCCGCTTTTGCTCGGCATGGCCCTTGCGCTCCTGGCGCTCGATCTGATCGTCTCGCTCGGCTTGCGCGGCTTGCTGCGGCCACGGCTGGCAGGCTTCACCCTGCTCCTTGCGCTCCCGCTCGCGGCCCATGCCGAATGGCCGGCGAGCCCCAACCCGGCGCTCGAGACACGGCTGGCCTACGTCGTCACCGGGGATGGCGCGGTCGATCAGGTCTCACGCGCCGGGCTTGCCGGGCTCTCGGACTATGTCAACCAGCGTACCGCGGCGGCGCTCGCGACCCCGGCCGCGGTCAAGCCCGGCGAGGACGATCTGAGCTTCTACCCGCTGCTCTACTGGCCGATCCTCGCCGACGCGCCGAGCCCCTCTCCGGCCGAGGTGAACGCGCTCAACGATTACATGAGCCATGGCGGGATCATCCTCATCGACACCCGCGATGCCGCGGCCGGGGCGGATTTCAACCCGGGTGGCGCGGCGGCGCTGCGCCGGCTCGGCCAGGAACTCGCGATTCCGCCGCTCGCGCCGCTCACCGTCGATCATGTGCTGGCGCGCACGTTTTTCCTGCTCCGCGATTTCCCCGGGCGCTATGATGGCGCCAGCGTCTGGGTGCAGCGCGACCAGGACCGCAGCAATGACAGCGTGAGCCCGGTGATCATCGGCGCCAATGACTGGGCCGCCGCCTGGGCGACTGACGAGGACGGGCACCACCCCTACGCCGTGATCCCCGGCGGCGACCGCCAACGCCTGCTCGCCTACCGCTTCGGCGTCAATCTCGTGATGTATGCCCTGACCGGCAACTATAAGGGCGATCAGGTGCATGTGCCGGCGATCCTGGAGCGGCTCGGGCAATGAATACCCATGACGCCCTCGCCGCGCTGCGCTTCGTCCCTCTCGTTTCGTTGCACGTGCTCGCGACCCTCGCCGCGATCTCCCTGCTGGTGCTTCTGCTGGCCCTCTGGCGGCGGGCGCGCGGCGTGGGCTGGCGGGCCCTGGCCTTCGCGGTGTTGCTGGCCTGGCTCGCCGGGCCGACGCTGGTGCGCGAGACGCGCCAGGGGTTGGCCGATATCGCCCTTCTCGTCATCGATCAAAGTGCCGTCATGCGGATCGGCGACCGCGCGGCGATCGCCGAGGCGGCGCGCCGGGAGATTACCGCTGCAGCGGGGGGGATGGGCGATCTCACCCTGCAAAGCGTCGTCGTGCCCGATACCGGCCATGGCGGCACGCAGCTTTTCGCCGCCGCCGGCCGCGCGCTGGCCGATATCCCGCGCGATCGCCTGGCCGGCATCGTCGCGATCACCGCGGGCCAGGTGCATGATATCCCAGCTCGGCCGGATTGGGGGAAAGCACCGCTCCATGTGCTGATCCCGGCGCGCGGCGAGGAGACCGACCGCAGCCTGCGCGTGCTCGAAGCCCCGAGCTACGGCATCGTTGGCCACGACGTCACGCTCCGCATCGAGATCGACGATCTCGGGGTCGCCCATCCCGCCGCCGAAACCGCGATCACGCTGCGACGCGACGGCGATCCACCGCGCCGCGAACCCGCTCCGATTGGCACCCCCGATACCCTGCGCATCCCGATCACGCGGGCTGGCCCGACGGTGATCGAGCTGCAGGCCGATCCGTTGCCGGGCGCCGTCACCGCGCTCAACAGCCGCGCTGTCGTCACCATCAACGGCGTGCGCGACCGGCTGCGGGTCTTGCTGGTCTCGGGCGAGCCGCATCCCGGCGAGCGCACCTGGCGGCGGCTCCTGAAGGCCGATCCGGCGGTCGATCTGGTGCATTTCACCATTCTCCGCCCCCCCGAGAAGGACGACCTCACGCCGCTCAACGAGCTGGCGCTGATCGCCTTTCCGGTGCGTGAGCTGTTCCAGGTCAAAATCAACCAGTTCGACCTGATCATCCTCGACCGCTTCCAGAATCGCGGCATCCTGCCCCCGGCCTATCTCCGCAACATCGCCGACTACGTCCGCCGTGGCGGCGCGCTTTTGCTCAGCGTCGGGCCGGAATTCGCCGGCCCCGGCAGCCTGAGTGCCACCCCGCTCGCCGATATCCTGCCAGCCCAGCCGGAAGAAGGCGATGGCGCGGTCGCCGAGGGCGCCTTCCGCCCCGAGATCACCGCGCTCGGCGCGCGCCATCCCGTCACCGCCCAACTCCCCGGCTGGCGCGACGACGCGCCCCCGAGCTGGGGCTCGTGGTATCGCCATATCGCGGTCGGCGACGTGCATGGCCAGGTGGTCATGCAGACCCCGGACGGCCAGCCGCTCCTGCTGCTCGATCATGTCGGCAAGGGACGCGTCGCGATGCTGCTTTCCGATCAGATCTGGCTCTGGTCGAGGGGCCACCAGGGCGGCGGGCCGCAAGCGGAATTGCTGCGGCGCGTCGCGCATTGGCTGATGAAGGAGCCGGAACTCGAGGAAAACGCGCTCGCGGCGCGCATCACGGGGGGGCGGCTCGAAATCACCAGCCGCAGCATCGCCGCGCACCCCCCCGAGACGGTGACGGTGACCGATCCCGAAGGGCATGAGACGACGGTCACGCTAACCCCGGCGGCGCCGGGCGAGGATCGCGCCAGCCTGCCGGCGACGCTTCCCGGCGTCTGGCGCATCGGCGATGGCTCCCGCACGGCCTATGCCGCGGCGGGTGGCGGCGATCCCATCGAAATGGCCGATCTCCGCGCCACCGCGACCAAGCTCGCGCCGCTGGTGCGGGCGAGCGGCGGCAGTATCCACTGGCTGGCGCCCGAGGGCGCCCCGACGCTGCGCCGCACCACGCCCGAAGCGCGATCGTCGGGGGCGCATTGGATTGGCCTGACCCGCAATGATGCCCATATCGTGACCGGGGTCGCGGCTCTGCCCCTCTTGCCGGCATGGGCGGCGCTGGCGATCATTCTGGCGGTCGTGGTGATCGCCTGGCGGCAGGAAAGCCGCTAATCTCGCGCTTGAGCGAGCGGTGCCATTTGCGGCCAAGGCCGCGCAACGCGGAGGGTGGTGTCTTCCAGAATATCAATTCTCCCGAACGTGGCACGTCCCCGGGCGCCTCCTCGCCGTGGTCGCTGCTGTTCGCCTTGGTGGGCTTTGTCGGGCTTTGCCTCTTGGTCGGTGGGGCCACGGGGACCATCACCGAGCTTTCGGTGCATGATTGGTACCCTTCCCTTACCCGCCCGCCCGGCACGCCGCCCAATCGGGTTTTTCCCATCGTCTGGACCGTGCTCTATGTGATGATCGGCATCGCCGCCTGGCGGATCTGGCGCGATGGCGCGCGGGCACCGGCGCGGCGGGCGGCGGCGCTGCGTCTCTGGGGCTGGCAGTTGCTGTGCAACGCGCTCTGGACGCCGGCGTTTTTTGGCCTCGAAAGCCCGCTCGCCGGCCTCATCGTCATCGCCGTGCTGCTCTTGCTGATCGCATTCACGCTCCGCGCCTTCGCGCGCCTCGACAGGCTTGCCATGGCATTCCTACTGCCCTATGGGCTCTGGACCGCTTATGCGGCCTATCTCAATGTCGGCTTCTGGTGGCTGAACTGAGAGTTTGAAAAAGAATGCCCTCGCGCCCAGCAATCGGTCGGGAAAACCAATGTTCCCTGGGGGGCGTTCTTTTTGCAGTTTGATCGGTTTTCGTCCTCTGACGCATGCGAGGGATTTTCATGACGATGCCCCGCCGCACTTCTTCCCCTGGCGCTCGTTCCGCGAACCTGGACGCCAAGGCCGGCCTGGATGCCAAGTCCAATCGCCGCCGCGCGCCGAGACTGATCCGGCTCCAGCCCACCGTTCTGGCGCTCGCCTTGGCGCTTGCCCTCGGGCTTCCCAGGCTGGCCGCGGCGCAGGTCGCGACCCCGGGGATCGGCGGTTCGCCGAGCATGGGCGGCGCTGGTGCTAGTGGCAGTGGGCCGGCCGGCTCGAACGCCGATGACAAGCCGGTGCTCGCGCCCGCCCTGCCGGGATCGGTCTCGACCACCGACAGCATCGCTCCGCCTTCCCGGCCCGCGGCCGAGATGTCGCCCAACGACGCCCTGTTCGACGCCATCGAGCGCGGCGATCTCGCCGGCGCGCGTGACGCCCTGGCGCGCGGCGCGCGGCTCGACGCGCGCGACGTACTGGGTGAGACGCCGCTCGAACTCTCGATCGATCTCGGCCGCAACCCCATCACCTTTACGCTGCTCTCGATGCGCGGCGCGGCGAGCGATACCGCGGAAGGCGACGCGCAACCGCCGCCGCCGGTCCCCACGCGCAGCGCCTCTACGGCGGGGAAGCCCGGCGACAAGCCGCTATCCGGCGGCCAGCGGATCGTCGCGGCGCAGCAGATCGCCTATCACGGCGTCCCCATCGCAAGCGCCGCCAGCGATGCTGGGTCAACCGCTTTCGCCGGCACGCCGGATTTGGCGATGGGCTTTCTCGGTTTTTCCGTGCCGCGCTGAGAGTTTGAGAAAGAATGCCCGCTTTCTCGAAAACCGACGGAAAAAAGCCAATGTTTCCAGAGGGCGTGCTTTTCCAAGTTCGATTGATTTTCAGGCGCTGAGCGCGCCGCGCGCGATCCACGATCCGCCCCCCTTGCCGGGCGGGGAAAGTGCCTCTATCGCGCGGATGACAAGGCCCGAGTGTTGGAGTACCGCATGCCCAGAGAATCAGGACGCCCGTCAGGATTTGGCCGTCTTACGCGCCGGCTACGCGCCGGGGCGTTCGCCGCGGCACTGCTCACACCCTATGTCGCCGAAGCCGGTGCCTGCGCCCGTCCCGCCGATCTCAACGCCTTCAACGTCGCGGCCCTCAAGAGCCGCTTGATGGTCACCGCGTTGACCTGCAACGCACGCGAAAAATACAATGATTTCGTGACCCGCTACCGCACTGACCTGGTGCGCCAGGAAAAGGCCCTCGATGGCTATTTCGGCCGTGCCTATGGCCGAAGCGCGCGCCAGCAGCACGACCAGTACACGACATTGCTCGCCAACAGCGAATCCGAGATCGGCGAGCAACAGGGCACGCTGTTCTGCGCCCATAATGTCGGCCTGTTCGATCAGGCCCTGGCGCTGCATGACGGCGCGGCGCTGCCTGGTTTCGCCACCGCCCAGGCGATCCCGCAGCCGACCACCCTGACCCCGTGCCCGGTCGCCCCGACCCGCAAGACCGCGAGCAAGACCGTGAAGAAAGCCAGCGCCACGCCCTGAAGCGTGTCCCTCTTTCACGTGTGCGTCCCATCGCCGCCATAGACGAAAGCGACCTCGCGCAGGCAGAGCGACAGACGCCGCCGGTCGTGGCTCCCCGCCTCGTCCTCGGCGGGGCAACCGCTGGCGAGGCTGTGCACCTCGACCGTTTCGGCCCGCACCGGCGCCGCCGCCGCGGCAAGCGAAACCAGCCATTCGCCCGAAGCCGCGTCGCGGCGCACCGCGACGCTCGCCGGACGATAGCCGAGCAGACCGGCGACCTGCGGCTCGGCCGCGCCATAGACCGCGCCGATGCGCAGCCGCACCTCGGCAACCGGACGGCGGTGGTCGGGATTGACGATCAGCCCGGCGCTCTCCATCCAGCGAAACGGCGCGGCGCCGGCTTCCTCGAGCGGATACCAGCCGCGCAGCAAAAGCGGTGAATCGAGCGCCAGCGTGGTGACGCGCGCCGGCGAGCCTCCGCTACCGCCCTCCTCCCTTGCCTCCTCCTCCCTTTCGCCGCCCCTTTCCTCGCCCTCGCCGCCCGGCGCACCCTGGCCGGCGAGCAGAAATCCCGCGAGGGCTTCGAGCAGCAGGTCGATGGCGTCCCCCATGACGGGGCGGCGGCTGGCGAAGGCGGCGAGCAGAGCCAGGCGCTCGCCCGCGGCCGGCCCGCATGGCTCGGCGCGGCGGATATCGGCGAGCGTCGGCGGCGCCAGGCCGAGAACGGCAAACAGATCAAAAAGATCGAAGCGGTCATCGAGCGTGGCGTTGAGCAGACGCGCGACGGCGCCGATCAGATGGCGCAGCGCCGCGCTCATCGCCTCACCGAGAAAGGCGCCCGCCTCGTCGCAATGGATGATCTCGATGATCCGCGCGAGGCGGCGCGCCGGCGGGGCGAACTGGCGCGATTCGGCGGCGGCGCGGGGATCGATGGGGCGACCGAGAAAGGCCTGGAAAGCGCGCCCCAACCCGTCGAGCGCATCGGCGGCCGCGAGGGCCGCCAGCAGCTCGCCGAGCAGGGGCTCGGCGGATTTGAGATCGGCCCAGTGCAGGCGTTCGAGATTGTCGGAGACGATCTCGGAAAGCGCCTCGACAAGCTCGGCCCGCGCGCCGACCGCAAGGGTCGCAAGCGCTGGCCGCTCGGCCGCGAGAAAAGCCGCGACCGTGCTCTTGAGCGTCTCCCAATCAAGCTTTGCCGCGCGCAGGCGTCGCACCAGCTGCATCGCGTCGCGCCAGCCGGCATGGAGATCAACCTCGCTTGCGGTCTCCGCCATCGCCAGTCCAGCGGCGCGCAGGATGGCAACAGCGCTATCGGCCCAGCTCCAGCGGTAATAGGGCCGGCGCGGTCGCGCCTCCTGGAGCAATTGCTCGGCCGCCGCGATCAGCGCGTTCTCGCTCACCTCGTCCAGCACCACCGCCTCGGCGGCGACGAGTTCGGCCGCCGGCACGGCACGATTGGTGATCAGGGGCACGCCGAGGGCGGCGAATTCGATCACGGGAAGACCAAAACCTTCCGCCGAGGAAACGTAGATCGCGAGATCGGTCTCGGCGAGCAGGGCGCGGAGCGCGGCATCGCTCGCATTCTCGACATGGCGCACCGCGCCACTGGCGAAGATCGCCGCGATCGCCGCCCGCGTGCCCTCATCGACCCAGCCCCAGCTTCCGATCATCACGCAATCGAGATCGCGATGGCGGGTGGCGAGGCCTTGGAGCGCGGCGGCGACGAGGCGGGGGAATTTGCGCGGTTCGATGGTGCCGAGCACGGTGATCCGGCGGCGCTTTTTTCCAATGCTCGGGCGCGGCGGGGCGGCGGGGCTTGGGGCGAGATCGCCGCCGAAGGGGACGAAATGCACATCGGCGGCCGGGCGGTTGAAATAGCGCGCGACCTTCTGCCCAAGTTCCGGCGTCGCGACCAGATAGCCGCCGGCAACGCTCAGGGCCTCGAACAAAAACACATAGTCGCTGGCGTGCCGCCAGTTGAGCTGGGGAAACAGCTCGGGCTTTTCGAAGAGCAGGAAGTCATGGATGAAATGCAGCACCTTGTGGCGATAAGCCGCCGGGCAGCCGATATAGAAGCGGGCACGCTCGGCATTGCCGAAGGCCTCGAGATTGATGATGCGCCGGGCGCGGCGGAAGAAGCGGGCGCTCTCGATGACCGCGAGCGGCTGGGCGGCGATCAGCTTGATGAGCAGCGTCTCCGCCGCGTGCGCTGGCCCGGGGGGGCTTGCCTGCCCAGGGGCCTCGGACAAGCGGAGCGCGTCGCGGCGGCTGGCGCTCGGCGCCTCGAAATAGCGGCAGCAGAGCCCGACCACCGCCGGATCGAGAACCGCGACGTGGCCGGCATCGACCACCCGGAACGGCAGGATGCGCTCCTGCGGAAAATGCGCGAGGCTCCGGATCAATACCCGCTGCACCCCGGTGCGGAGCGGCTCGGCGGTGAATTGCGAGATATCGAGATAGACCGCATCGAACAGCACCGGCCGATTTCCCTCTGGCGTTGGTCTTCAGGCCGCGAGCGCCGGGCAGAGCGCGCGGAGCCGCCTCGCGTACTGGTCCATGTCGAGCCGCCCGGCGAGGGCGCCGGTCTCTTGCGCCGGCGCCGGCGCCGCGAGCAGGCCGCGCACCGCCTCGGCGATATGGAGCGGGGAAAAACTATTGGGCACCGCGGCGCAATGCCCGGCAACCTCCATTCCCTCGGCTAGCTCCTCGGTGGTGATCAGCGGCACGGCACAGGAAACGGCATCGGCGACCGGGCCGGAAACCTGGCCGAACAGCGGGTAGCGGAGCTGCATCACGATATCGGCGCCGGCCAGCGCCTCAAGATAGCGCTGGCGCGAGACGTAGCGGAGGAAGCTCACGCGATCGGCGAGGCCGAGGGCGGACGCCGCCGCGCTCAACTCGCCATGATAGGGCTCCTCGCTCTTGCCGGCGAAGGTGAGCGTCGCCTCGACGCCCTGGAGCAGCAGGATTTTCAGGGCGTAGATCAGCTCGGCGCAGCCCTTGGATGCCTCGGTTTCGCCGAGCATGACGAGCCGCACGCCCGCCCCCGCTGCCGTCGCTTTCTCCCGCCCCCGCCGCAGGGCGCGGACAAAATCGCGCTCCTCCTCGGTCATCTGCACGGCGAATGGCAGGTAATGGACGGCGGGATAGGCGTATTCGCTGGCGATATGGCGGGCAAGCGCGCGGCTATGGACCAAGATTGCGCCCGCTCGCGTGGTCAGCGGTTCGAGGAAGGAGCATGGCAAAAGGCGTCGCTCGGCTTGCCAATCGGCGACCGTTGCAATGTCGATCGGGCGGTCGGGATGGCGCAGCCGCCAGAGCCGGACGATTTCGTGCGGGCCGTGGCGGTTGAGCAAGAACTCGAACAGCCGGCTGTCATGCAGAATACAGACCCCCGGCACGTTCTGCAGTGCCACGAAGCAGCGCGCGTGAAAAACCTCGTTATTGCCGAGGATATAGATGATGTCGTCAAACTGATGCGCGAACAGCCAGGCGTAGAAGGCCTCGGCGTCGAACGCATCGACATCGACATACTCGAATGCGCCGCCTTGGGCGCGGAGGGCCTGGAGGGTGAGATCGCTGTAGAGCGCGATGCCGCTCGGTTTGTCGGAGGCCGGGCCGACCAGGACGGCGCGGCGCGCGCCGGGTTCCGCCGGGGCGGCGCTATTGCCGGCGACGAGCGCCGCCAGCGCCTCCGCCTCACCTGCATGGTCGAGCGGGTGGAAACAGGCGGGATCGGCACCACGAGCGAGCGCGTGCTCGGTCGCAGCGATCAGCGCGGGGACGCTGTGCGGGTCAAAAAGCAGCGCGGGATCGGCGATCTGCTCGGCATGGGCGGGGATCGCCGAGGCGGCGACCGGGCGGCCGAGCGCGATCGCCTCGGCCACCGGCAACGAAAATCCCTCGTCGTGGGAGGTCACGAGCACGGCGGCGGCGCCGAGATAGACGGCGCGCAGCGCCTCGTCGGAAAGCCGCGGCAAAAACCGCGGCGGGGCGAGCACGAAGCTCTCGGGATAGAGCCGGGCGAGCGCGCGCTGCCGCTCGGCGCCGATGCCGCCCGCCACGACGAGATGGAAGCCCAGCGCGCGAAACCGCCCCGCCGCCTGGATCGCCAGATCGAGATTTTTCCGCGGGTCATCGGCCGCCGCGAGCAGGAGATAGGCCTCACCCGGCGGAATCCCGGCGAGCGCCGGCGGGCGCGGCACCGTGCCCGGCGCGGCGGGGGCGAAGCGGGCGCGGCAATGGAGCGTGATCACCGGCCGTTCATAGCCGGGCAGCAGGCGATGGATTTCGGCCGCGGTGAAATCCGAGTTGGCGATCAGGAAGTCGTAGCGCGCCAGGCTCGCGACCCGATAGCGATATTCGGCGGCGCGCTCGGGGTCGGCGGCGAAACCCGGCTGGCGCAGCGGGATGAAATCATGCACCACGGCGCCGGTGCGCAAGCCGTTGCGCGCGGCGGCGATGAGCGGCGCGGTGTCGTGGGTGAGCGGGGAGGGATTGATGAAGACATCGCCCTTCATCCGGTCGATCCAGCAGGAATCGGCGTTGAACAGCGCCGCGCTATCGCCGGCACAAGCGCCCACCTGGCGCATCGGGGCCAAAAGCGGATCGGTCAGGGGGGCGAGTTCGGCGCCGGCGATGCCGCGCAGCAGGCCGGCAAGGACGAGCGTATGCTGGCCGATCCCCTTGGCGGCATAATTCTCGTCCTGCAGGGCCCGGGCATCGAGGACGATGCGGGTCATCGGGGGAGGAAAGATCGGGTCATGCGATCGTCACGCGGCCATTCTGGTCAGACGCCCATTTTGGAAAGGCGAAAGGACGATAGCGCATTCACCCTGAAGTTGTGAAATCCTTAATTGAATTTTTTCTCCGCGATGCACGTGGCCGAGGCGTTGCCCCATCTTCCCATTGGGGCGCGTCTTTTTCGCAACCCCCTTATTCCTCGACGAAGCGCGCGACCTCGGCGATCGCGGCCCGTGTGGTGCGAAAGCGGTTGGCGGGATGGGCGGGATCGGCATAGCCAAAGGAAATGCCGCACACGATCAGGCGTTCGCGGGGAAGGCCGAAATGGTCGCGCAGAAACTCGGGATAGGCGGCAAGCGCGGCCTGGGCGATGCAATCAATGCCGAGCGCGCGGGCGGCGAGCATGAAATTCCCGACATAGGCGCCGCAATCGATCGCGCCATAGACCCCGAGCGCGGCATCGCTGGTGATCAGCGCGCAATGCGGCGCGCCGAACAGGCGGTAGTTTTCCAGCGCCTGACGCCGCGCCGCGGCGCGATCGCCACGCGCGACACCCACACTTTCATAAAGCTGAAAGCCGCATTCCCGCCGGCGTGCCTGATAGACGCCGTGATAGGCGCTGGGCCAGGGGAAATCGGGCGCTGGCGGGGCGGTCTCGGCATGGGCGAGGAGGGCCGCGCGCAGCCGCTCGGTCGCGGCACCGCTGGTGACGATCACCTGCCAGGGCTGCGCGTTGCACCAGGAGGCGGTGCGCTGCGCGAGCGTCAGGATATGCGTGATGGCGGCGCGCGGCACGGGGCGGTCGAGAAAGCCGCGACAGGAAAACCGCGCCGCCGCGAGCGCGCCGAGCGTCGCCGCCGCGTCCATCCGCTTATTCCGCGGCGGCGGGCGCGCGCACCGCGCGTCGGGCGGGGCGGAAGACGCGGGCGAGGCTCCAGATGGCGGTCAGCGTCGCGGCATAGACGAAAAGCTGCAAGCCATCGGGTTCGGCGGTATAGCCCATCAGGGTATGCACCAGCCGCCCGGTGAGCGATTCGTCGGCGAGCAGCCAGGAGGTGTTCCACACCGGCTGATCGAACAGTTCGGTGATCCCGGCTTGCTGCAAGAAGGCCACCGCCTGCGCCGCCATGCCGGCGGCCATCAGGGTGATCAGCCCGCCGGTGAGCGAGAGCATTTTGCCCACCGGAATGACGATGAGGCCGCGATAGAGCAGAACCGCCACCAGCGCCCCGCCGGCGACGCCGAGCGCCCCGCCGGCGACCATGCCAAGCGCCGAGACCCCGCCCGAAAGCGCGATGCCATAGAGGAAAAGCACCACCTCGGAGCCCTCGCGCAGCACCGCGATGGCAACGACGATGCCAAGGGCGGCGAGCGGGCGGCGCCCGGCGCTCACCGCGCCGCCCAAAGCGCGCATGTCGCTGGCGATGGCGCGCCCGTGGCTCGCCATCCAGATGGTGTGCCAGGCGAGCATCAGGGTCGCGGTGCCGAGCACGGCGGCCTGAAAAATCTCCTGCCCGTTGCCCGAGAATGCCGAGCCGAGCCGCCCCGCGCCGGCAGCGAGCAGACAGGCGCCGAGCACGCCGGCGGCGATCCCCGTCCCCACCATCCGCCCACGCCCGGCAACGCCGCGCGTCGCGGCCAGCACGATGCCGACGATCAGCCCGGCCTCGATGACCTCGCGAAAGACGATCAGCAATGCCGCCAGCATGACGCGGTTCCTTCTCGGCCTGCGGTTATTGCGCGATCACCACGCCTTGCGCGGTTTTTTCGTGATACTCGCCCTCGAACTTATAGCGTCCCGGCGCGAGCGGGCGAAGATGCACGACCGCCGCGCCGTTGCCGCCGATCACTTTTTCGACCTTCAGCGCCGAGGAATCGAATTCCTCCGCGGTCGTGTCCATATTCTTGATGTGCAAGGCGATCGGCTTGCCCGCCGGCACGTTGATCTCGGCGGGGGCGAAGACATGATTGTGGATCTCGACATCGCGGCTCACTGCGTCATCCGCGAAGGCCGCGGGGACAAAGAGAGGGGCGAAAAAAGCGGCGAGGATGAGGGGAGAGATGCGCATCGATGGGGCCTCGTTGCAGGAAATGGATCTAATGAGAGTTATTCGCATTTGCAAATTTTGCCATAACAGCCTCGCCGCCCGGCGTCAATCGCCGCGGCGCCGGAGCGTCGGGGCGGCCGGGGGGCTTGCCGCGGCGGCGCTCGCGCTGGCGCTGATGGCCGCCGCGCCGGCCGAGATCGTCGTGGTTTCCGCCGGGCTGTTCGGCCCCGCCACGCCGCTCGGCGAGGTCGGGCAGGGCTTGCGCGAGGAGACCCTGAGCGGCGTCGATCAGGTGGCGCTGCCGCCTCTCCTGCGCCAGACCGACGAGGTGCCGGCGGAGCTGTGCCGGAGCTTCGGCCTGATCTACGCCGAGACCGGGGCAAGCGCCGGGGCGCTCACCATCCGCATCACCCACCCCCCGCTGCGTCGCCCCGATGGCGCCACCGGCAGCGTCGATCTGTTCGACGCGCCCGCGACGCCGGGCCTGCATTTCGTCGGCTTCACCTTCGATGAGCGCTGGGAGCTGGCGCCCGGACGCTGGACCTTCACCATCCTCGCCGGCGACCAGGTGCTGGCGAGCCACGGTTTTACGGTTTTCCCGGCCAGCGGCGGGGCGCTGGGGTGCGGCAGTTCGGTTTCCTGAAGCGGCGCCGCAATGGGTGGCGATAAAATTTCTTGCCTTGGGGGGCGCCGCATCTAACTTCCCGACAGTCCGTACACACCAGCAACCGAAGGGAGGTGGGCGCGTGGATGCGACCTTCACGCTGGTTGATCTGGCGGGGCTGGTGGCGCTGCTGCTCTGGGGCGTGCACATGGTGCAGACCGGGGTGCAGCGCGCCTTCGGCCCCTCGCTCCGGCGCTTTCTCGCCGTCGCGCTGAGCCGCCGGCTCGCCGCCTTCCTGGCCGGTCTCGGCGTCACCGCCGTCTTGCAAAGCAGCACCGCGACCGGGCTGATGGTCGCGGCTTTCGCCGCCGAGGGGCTGGTCGATCTGGTGCCGGCGCTCGCCGTCATGCTCGGCGCCAATGTCGGCACCACTTTGATCGTCCAGCTTCTCTCCTTCGATGTCTCGCGCATCGCGACGCTTTTGATCCTGGCCGGCGTCATCGCCTTTCGCCGCGGCGGCGCGACCCAGGCGCGCGATCTCGGCCGCGTCGGCATCGGGCTCGGGCTGATGCTGCTGGCACTGCATTTGCTGCTCGGCGTCATCACGCCCTACGAGGATGTGCCGAGCCTGCGCCTGCTGCTCGGCGCCCTGACCACGCAACCCGTGATGGGCGTTATCCTCGCCGCCCTCCTGACCTGGGCGGCGCATTCCTCGGTCGCCGTGGTATTGGTGATCATGTCCTTCGCCGCCAAGGGGGTGGTGCCGCCGGACGCCGCCTTCGCGCTCGTGCTCGGGGCCAATATCGGCACCGCCATCAACCCGCTGCTCGAGGCCCAGGCCGGCGACGATCCGGCGGCACGGCGGCTGCCGATGGGCAATCTCATCAACCGCGTTCTCGGCGTGCTCCTGGCGCTCGCCGCCCTCGACCCGATCGGGCGCTTCCTGGTGGTGATCGAACCCGACCCGGCGCGCGCCGTCGCGGATTTCCACACCGCCTTCAACCTCATCCTCGCCCTGGTGTTTTTCCCCCTGCTCGTGCCCTATGCGGCGCTGCTCCGGCGCCTGCTGCCCGCGCGCGTCGCCGCCACCGACCCCGCCCAGCCGCTCTATCTCGATGCCGCGGCGCGCGAATCGCCGCCGATCGCCATCGCCGCCGCGGCGCGCGAGGCGCTGCGCATGACCGATGTGCTGGCGAGCATGCTGGAGGGCACGCGCGCCGCGCTGATCCAGGGCGAGCGGCGGCGAATCGGCGAGACCAAGCGCCGCGATGACGTGCTCGACCGGCTGAACGCGGCGATCAAGGCCTATCTCACCGCCATCGACCCCGACGCGCTGAGCGAGGCCGATCATCAGCGACTGGCCCAGGTGCTCGCCTTCACCACCCAGATCGAACATGCCGGCGATGTCGTCGAAAAAAACCTCCTCGCCCTCGCCGCCCGGCGCATCAAGCGGGGCCTGCCGCTGTCGCCCGACGGGGCGCGGGAACTCGACGCGCTGATGGAGCGGCTGGAGCATAATCTCCGCAGCGCCGCCGCCGTGTTCCTCTCTGCCGATGCCCGCGCCGCGCGCACCCTCGCGGCCGAAAAAGAGGCGCTCCGCGATCTCGAGGCACAGGCGACGGCGGCGCATTTCGCGCGGCTGCGGGAGGGGCGAATCGACAGCACCGAGACCAGCGCCTTCCATCTCGAGGTGCTGCGCGACGCCGTGCGCATCAACGGCCATCTGGTCGCCGCCGCCGCCTATCCCGTGCTAGAAGAGCAGGGCGCGCTGCTGCCGAGCCGGCTCCGCCCGAGCGGCGAGAGCCCCGACGAGAGCCTGGGAGAAACCGGGATCGAGGCGTAAAAACCCTTTCAGCACCACAGTTTGTGGTCATATGTCGTTAACCTACCCAGATATAGATTGACGCGGCGCGCGGCGTACGCAGGATAGAGGACTTGGTCATTCGCTGTTCCGGGAGTGTGAGAAAGATGCTCGACGTCGATATCCAGTTGCCGGGGCGCCAGCAGATCCATGTCGATCCCGCGCGCGACGCGCTGCTGACCGAATTCGGCCGCGCCACGCTCGATGACCGCTACCTGCTGCCGGGCGAATCGTATCAGGATCTGTTCGCCCGGGTCGCGAGCTATTACGGCGATGACGCCGGCCACGCGCAGCGGCTCTATGACTATATGAGCCGGCTGTGGTTCATGCCGGCAACACCGGTGCTCTCCAATGGCGGCACCGAGCGCGGCCTGCCGATTTCGTGTTTTCTCAACGAGGCCTCCGACAGCCTCGATGGCATCGTCGGTCTCTGGAACGAGAATGTCTGGCTGGCCTCCAAGGGCGGGGGCATCGGGAGTTATTGGGGCAATCTCCGCTCGATCGGCGAGCGCGTCGGGCAGAACGGCAAGACCTCGGGCGTCATCCCCTTCATCCGGGTGATGGACAGCCTGACGCTGGCGATCTCGCAGGGCAGCCTCCGGCGCGGCTCGGCCGCGGTCTATCTGCCGGTGAGCCATCCCGAGATCGAGGAATTCATCGAAATCCGCCGCCCCACCGGGGGGGATCCGAATCGCAAGGCGCTCAACCTGCATCACGGTATTTTGGTCTCTGACGCCTTCATGCGCGCCGTCGCCGCCGATGAGCCCTGGGCGCTCTTGTCGCCGAAAGATGGCGCGGTGGTGCGCAAGATTTCGGCCCGCGGCCTCTGGATCAGGATCCTCACCGCCCGCGTCGAGACCGGCGAGCCCTATATCGTGTTTGCCGATCAGGTCAACCGGCTGCGCCCCGAGCATCAGAAACTCGCCGGGCTGGAAGTAAAAACCTCCAATCTCTGCTCGGAAATCACCCTGCCCACCGGGATCGACCAGCACGGCCGCCAGCGCACCGCTGTATGCTGCCTCTCCTCGCTCAATCTTGAATACTGGTTCGCCTGGAAGGACCATCCGCTGTTCATCGAGGACGTCATGCGCTTCCTCGACAACGTGCTCCAGGATTTCATCGACCGCGCGCCGGAAGGCATGGAGCGGGCGAAATACTCGGCGATGCGCGAGCGCTCGGTCGGGCTCGGCGTGATGGGTTTTCATTCCTTTCTGCAATCCGAGAACGTGCCGTTCGAGAGCGTGATCGCCAAAGTCTGGAACAAGCGCATGTTCCAGCACATCCGCGCCCAGGCGGACGCGGCTTCCAAACTCCTCGCCGAGGAGCGCGGCCCCTGCCCCGACGCCGCCGAGTATGGTTTTTCCGAGCGGTTTTCCAACAAACTCGCGATCGCGCCGACCGCCTCGATCTCGATCATCGCCGGCAACGCAAGCCCCGGGATCGAGCCGATCGCGGCCAACGTCTTCCTCCAGAAAACGCTTTCCGGCAGTTTCACGGTGCGCAACCGCCATCTCCAGAAACTGCTCGCCGAGAAAGGCCGGGACAATGAGGACATCTGGTCCGCGATCACCCTCAATAAGGGCAGCGTGCAGCACCTCGATTTCCTTACCGAGCACGAAAAAGCCGTCTACAAGACCGCGTTCGAGCTGGATCAGCGCTGGGTGATCGAGCACGCCGCCGACCGCACCCCCTATATCTGTCAGAGCCAGTCGGTGAATGTTTTCCTCCCCGCCAATGTGCACAAGCGCGACCTCCACCAGATCCATTTCCTGGCCTGGAAGCGCGGGCTGAAATCGCTCTATTACTGCCGCTCGCTCTCCATCCAGCGCGCCGATAACGTGAGCGAAAAAGCCATCCGGCCCGAGGAATTCCTGCCCCCTCCGAGCGCCGAAGCGACGCCGGCACCCGCCCCGGCGCGGGTTGCCGATTATGAGGAATGTCTCGCCTGTCAATGACTTTCCCACCCCACGCAATGCCGGAAATGTGCGCGGCGAACGCCGCGACGGTGTTAGAATGACAACTGGCATCGCGGCGACGGCGGGAGAGTGGAATAGTGGCGATCGTCAGGCGCCTGCTTCTCCTCGGCGCGCTCGCCCTGGCGGCGGGCTGCGTGCGGGGGCCGATTTACACCCAGCCCGACGTGCCGGGCGAGATGCCGCGGATCAATGGCATGTAACAAAGGAGCGGAAAAATGCGCGCTTTCGTCTGGACCCTGATGCTGGTCTCCCTCGGATTGACGCTCGGCTGCGCCCAGTCCAACGCACCAGTGCCGCCGGATCACGAAACCATGCAGCAGCATATGGGGTATTGAACCTAGCCGTCCGCGCTGGCGGTAAAGGAACAGCAAGAAATAAGGCAAGGCCAGGGGCTCCGCCCCTGGACCCTGCCAAAGGCTGGGCCTTTGGAAACCACTCTTTTAGGAGACGCGCGCATCCAGAATTAGAAATCAACTCGTCGCGGGAGTATTTTATATGAATATCAAAAAGCACACGGGAATCTGTGCGTTTATTGCGGAAATGCCGCGACCACAAAAGATCATGTCCCGCTTAAGGGAATATTCTTGAAGCCTCATCCCTGAACATCGCGAAGGTCTGGCTGAGGATTTCACCAGGCGCTATGGTTTGCAGCGCCTGGTATTCGCCCAACATCACGCCGATATCCGGGCGGGGATCCAGCGCGAATGGCCAAGGAAAAAACCCGGCCATGACGGATGAGAGAAAGCCGGATAAGAGAGGCGCGGAGAGTGGAAAAGGAGATGCACGCCATGGCGAAAGAGCTTGAACAGAGGCCGGCCCCCTTCGACCTCCTCACCGAAAACCCCGTCTACAAACCCTTCCGCTATCCCTGGGCCTATGATGCCTGGCTGATGCAGCAGCGCATCCATTGGCTGCCCGAGGAAGTGCCGCTCGCCGATGACGTGAAGGACTGGCACAAGAATCTCACCGAGGCCGAGCGCAATCTGCTGACGCAGATTTTCCGTTTTTTCACCCAGGCGGACGTGGAAGTCAATAATTGCTACATGAAGCACTACGCGCGGGTGTTCAAACCCACCGAAGTGCTGATGATGCTGGCGGCGTTTTCCAATACCGAGACCATCCACATCGCCGCCTACAGCCATCTCCTCGATACCATTGGCATGCCCGAGACCGAGTACCAGGCGTTTCTCAAATACAAGGAGATGAAGGACAAATACGACTATATGCAGGGTTTCAGCGTCGAGAATCGCTACGAGATCGCCAAAACCATGGCCGCCTTCGGCGCCTTCACCGAAGGGCTGCAACTTTTCGCCTCTTTCGCCATTCTGCTGAATTTTCCTCGTTTCGGCAAAATGAAGGGCATGGGCCAGATCATTTCCTGGTCGGTGCGCGATGAAACCCTGCATTGCATTTCGGTGATCCGTCTGTTCCGCACGTTCGTCGCCGAAAATCCCGAAGTCTGGAATGACGATCTCCGGCGCGATCTGGCGAAAATCTGCGCCACCATCGTCGAACACGAAGACGCCTTCATCGATCTCGCTTTCGAGGCGGGCGCGGTGGAGGGTCTCGATGGGGCGACGGTCAAGCGTTATATCCGCTACATTGCCGATCGCCGCCTCACCCAGCTCGGCCTCGATCCGATCTACACGGTGGAAAAAAATCCGCTACCCTGGCTGGACGAGATGCTGAATGCCGTCGAACACACCAATTTCTTCGAAAACCGTTCCACTGAATATAGCCGCGCCGCGACCATCGGCACCTGGGAAGAAGCTTTTGCCGAGAGCGTCTTCGCCACCCCGGAGCCGCTTGCCGGCTGAATTCGCCGCCTTGCACCACCTGCATACGGGAGTATGTTCCGCTCCGCCATGTCGCGCGCCCTCCGCCTGATCCTGCCGGCAATTCTGGTCGTGCTGGCGCTCGCCGGCGCGACGCTCTGGCTGACCGGCCTTCCCGGGCTCTCGCCAGCCGGGCGCGGTGGCGCGGTCGGCATCACGCTTCCCGCTGGCACCGCGATCGGCGGTGGCTTCCATCTCATCGATGAGCACGGCACGCCGGTTTCGCCCGAGGATTATCGCGGGCGCTGGATGCTGGTCTATTTCGGCTATACTTTTTGCCCCGATGTCTGCCCGACGACGCTGCAAACCATCGCCACCGCGCTCGACAAGCTCGGCAAAGGGGAGGCGGAAAAAATCGCACCGCTCTTCATCACCATCGACCCCGAGCGCGACACCCCCCCGGTGCTCGCCCGTTATGTCGGGCAATTCGACCCGCGCATCATCGGCCTCACCGGCACGCCCGCCGCGATCGCGGATGCGGCGCGCGCCTATCGGGTCTATTACGCCAAGGAAACGCCCAAGGATGGGAGTCCCTATACGATGGATCATTCTTCGTTCATTTATCTGATGGACCCCGAAGGTCGGCTCGCCGCGCTGTTTGGCCCGCAAACCACGGCGGACGAACTCGCGGCTGGCATCAAACAAAAATTGGGACAAGACAAGTGAGTTCGGACGTGCAAAAAATCGGCCTCCGCCGGCGTGGAAGACCGAAGCGAGATGCCGCTCTATCCCCTTCCGGCAAACACGCCGCACAACAAAAAGAAGGCGATCCTGATATGGGCGAAAGCGAGGAAACTGGGAAACCCGAAGGTGGCGTGCCGCGCTACAGCCGCCGGCTCTCCGATAAAATCCTGATCGCCTTCCACCACGCCTGCGATCAGGCGGATTACGAAGTGGCGGAAAAATTGCTGCATGTGCTGGAGCTGATGCTGAGCCGCCGTCCCACGGCGGCCGAGGGCAATCGCCGGCGCACCATCGAAAGCCTGGTCGCCGCGCATGAGCGGCTGTGGATGCTCCGCCATCCCGAACACCGTCCGACCTGAGAGTTTGAAAATGAATGCCCTCTTTCTCGGAATCAGACGGAAAAAAAGCCAATGTTTCCAGAGGGCGTTCTTTTTCAAGTTCGATTGATTTTCAGCCTCTGAGACCGCCCCCTTTGCCGCGCCGCCGCCGCGCGCTATGGCTGGGGCGCGGGCCGGCCCAGCGCCCGGCGCCGATGCAACCGAGACGAGGGAGGAAAACATGATCAAGGTCAGCGTACTCTATCCGCGGGGCGAAAAATCCCGCTTCGACATGGACTATTACTGCGCCAAGCATATTCCGATGGTGATCAATAAGCTCGGCGCGGCGCTGAAACGCACCGAGGTCGATGAAGGCATGGCCGGTGGCGCACCCAACAGCCCAGCCCCCTTCGTCGGCGCGGCGCATCTCTATTTCGACAGCATCGAGAGTTTCCAAGCCGCGTTCGGCCCGCACGCCAAGGAAATCATGGCGGATGTGCCGAACTATACCGACATTCAGCCCACCATGCAGATCAGCCAGGTGCGCATGTAGCGCCGCTGCCCCCTCTCCGAAGGGATTGCAAAGGCTTTGCCTTTGCTGGGGTCCAGGGGTGAAACCCCTGGCCTTTCACGCTCCTCTATTCCAGAAGCACCCCCAATACCCTTCCCCCGACTGCCCTCTGCCGCGACCCGGCACGCTGGCATGCGGCATGCTGGCGCGCGCGGCCCGAGCGAGATAAGGTTTTCCCTCCCGACACCGGAGAGAAACCCATGTCCGCCCCACCGATCAGCCGCTTTCCCATCCCGCGGCTTGCTGATCTGCCCGAGGATATTCGCGCGCGCATCACGACCGTGCAGGAAAAATCCGGCTTCGTGCCCCATGTCTTTCTGGCGCTTGCCCACCGGCCGGCGGAGTTTCGCGCTTTTTTCGCCTACCACGACGCGCTGATGAACAAGGAGGGCGGGGTTTCCAAGGCCGAGCGCGAGATGATCGTGGTCGCCACGTCGAGCGTGAACCAGTGCCAATATTGCGTCATCGCGCATGGCGCGATTTTGCGCGTGCGGGCGAAAAACCCGCTGATCGCCGAGCAGATCGCCGCCAACTACCGCAAGGCCGATATCACGCCACGCCAGCGCGCCATGCTCGATTTCGCGGTCAAGGTCGCCACCGCTGCCTACGCCATCGAGGAAGCCGATTACGCGCGCCTGCGCGAGGCCGGCTTCAGTGAGGAGGATAGCTGGGACATCGTTGCCATCGCCGCGTTCTTCGGCATGTCGAACCGGCTGGCGAATGCGATGAGCATGCGCCCGAACGATGAATTCTACAGTCTCGGCCGCGCTCCGGCCTGAGCTTCAGCCCTGCCGCGCGGCGCGTTGCAGGGCGCCGGCGATTAATTCCACCTGACGCGCGAGGCGCCCGACCGCCTCGGCGCTCGCACTCTCCCGCGGCAGGCGCTCGGGCGGCGGGGGAAGGGCGGAGGTGGTATCGGCGGCGAGGGTTTCGAGCGCCGCGGCGATCCACGTCCCCCAGGCGGCGAAGGCCATTCGATCCTCGGCTGCGGGCGCGGATGCGTCGAGCCGCATGGCGATCAGCCGCCCGGCCACCCGCCGCAGCGCGGCATCGACCACGAGTGCGACATCGAGCATCGCCTGGCGGCCACGGCGCGGCTCATTCAACGCGCGCGCCAGCGAGGCCTCGAGATTGTTGCTGGCGATGCCCGCTTCCCGTCGCGCCGCCTCGGCCGCTGCCAGCCGCGCCGCATCGGCGTCGAGCAGCACTGCGAATTCCGCCCGTGCGTGGCGGGCATGGGCCCGCAGCGCCGCGGCGAGCTCGCCGGCCAGCCGCTCGGGCTCCCAGCTCGGCCACAGGATCAGCGCGCCGGCGACCGCCAACAGGCCGCCGGCCAAGGTGTAAGCCGCGCGCATCGCCGCGATCTCGATGCCGCTCGCCCCGGCATGGCCGAGTTCCGAGAGCAGCACGATGAGCGGCGTGAGTAGCATGATATAGAGGCCGAAACTCGCGGTTCGCACCGATAGCGCGATCACCGCGAGGGGAAACAGCGCGCCCGCGATCTGCCAGGGGGTATGGCAGATCAGGGTGAGAAGTGCGGCGAGCAGCCCGCCCAGCACCGTCCCGCCGATGCGCTCCATGGCGCGTTGCAGGGTGACGGCGAAATAGGGCTGCATGGTCAGAACCAGCGTGATGGTGAGCCAGTGCTGATAGGTGCCGTTTTCACGAAAGGTGATGGCGAGCGCCGGCGCGGTGACGAGGGCGGTGCGCGCGGCATGGCGCAGCGCCGCCGAGGCCGGGGAGAGATTGGCGCTGAGCGGGCCGCGCAGCCGCTCGGCGAGCGGCGGCGGCGTGCCGTCGGGCCCGGCGGCGGGGAGGAACCCCGCTGGCAGGCTGAGGGTGAAGGCGATGCGCAGCCGATCGACGATCGCGGCACCAATTCGCGCCACGGGATCGCCCGGCGCGAGCGTCGCGAACCCGGCCTCGATCGCGGCGATGGCGCGTTCGAGCCGCGCCGGCCGCGCGGCCTCGTCGTGCAGGATGAAGCCGGCGAGCACGCCGAGCAACGAGGGAAGACGCCGCAGCAGACGCGCCGCCACGTCGCGGCCCGGAACCGCTTGCGGCGATTCGGGCTGATACTGCGCGAGGGTTTCCTCAAGCGCGATCAGCGCGGCGAAAAGCTGCTCGGCGGTCTCCAGCCGGATCAAGCTCTGCGCCGCGCGTGGGCTCTGCGCGCCGCGCTGGCGCAAGGTCGCACGCACCACCGCGCGCGCCTGCTCCAAGGCCTCGCGCACCCGCCGCCGATAGGCCCGCGCATGCGCCTCCCACGCCGCTTCATCGCCTGAACCGTAGGTGCGGCGCAGATCATCGGCGAGGAGCGCGAGCGCCCGATACACGTCCGCGACCGCCCGGCGCGCCGGGCGGTAGGGATGGAGCCGCCAGATCACCAGGGTCAGCAGCACCGCCCAGAGACTGCCGGCAACGAACAAGCCAGCCATGGTGAACGCCGTCGCGGCGTCTGGCCAGGGACGATCGAGCGCCAACAGCAGCACCACGGTGAGCAGCGCGCCCAGTTGCTGCGCCGCTTGGCCATAGACGCGGAGAAAGCTGAAGCAGAACACGGCGAGGCAAGCGAGCGGAATGGCGCCATAGCCGAGACCGCGCAGGAAGCCGAAGGCCAGCAGCGTCGCGGCGCCGAGAAAAGTGAAGCTGAGCAGCGCCGGAACCCGCCTTCTGACCGGCCCACCGGGATCGCACATGCAGGTGAAAAGCGCCGCCAGGGCGCCTTGCATCAAGGGCGGCCAGCCGAGCCAGCCCGCGAGCGCCACCATCACCGCGGTCGAAAGCGCCGCCCGCACCCCCTCGGCGGCGCTGATGGCGCGGAGATCGAGCGCGATCGGCAGGCGCGAAAGATCGGCTTGCGGCGCCGTGAGGAAGCGCCGCAGCCCGGAGATCAGCCGCGCCCGGCGCGCGATCAGGCGGCCTTCGCCATGCCTCGCAGCACGTAGGGCAAGATGCCGCCGTGTCGGCAATAGGCGACCTCGTCGAGCGTATCGACGCGGCACAGCAGCGCGACCTTTTCCATGGCGCCATCGGCGCGATGGATCACAAGCGTCAGATCCATGCGCGGCTTCAGCTCCTCGATGCCGAGCAGGTCGAAGGTCTCGGTGCCGTCCAGGCGCAGCGATTTGCGGTCCATGCCCGCATGGAAGGTGAGCGGCAACACCCCCATGCCGACCAGATTGGAGCGATGGATACGCTCGAAACTCTCGGCGATGACGGCGCGGATGCCGAGCAGCATCGGCCCCTTCGCTGCCCAGTCGCGCGACGACCCGGTGCCGTATTCCTTGCCGCCAATAACGATCAGCGGCACGCCTTCCTTCGCGTAGCGCATGGCGGCAGCGAAAATCGACATCTGTTCGCCCGAAGGCTGGTGCCTCGTGACGCCGCCTTCGATGCCGGGAACCATTTCGTTCTTGATGCGGATATTGGCGAAGGTGCCGCGCATCATCACTTCATGATTGCCGCGCCGCGCGCCATAGCTGTTGAAATCGCGCTCGTTGATCTGGTGTTCGAGGAGATATTCCCCGGCGGGCGAGGATTTCTTGATGCTGCCGGCCGGGCTGATGTGATCGGTGGTGATGGAATCGCCGAAAATCGCCAGCGCCCGCGCCCCCTTGATTTCCGCGATACCCGGCGGTTCGGCCGCGATATCCCTGAAATAGGGCGGGTTCTTGACATAGGTCGAGCCGTCGTTCCAGCGATAGGTCGCCTCATGGGTGGCGAGCTTGAGGCGCTGCCACTGCGCCGGCCCCTTGAAGACATCGCTGTAGCGGGTAACGAATTTCTCGCGCGTGACGTGGGCTGCGATGGCCGCCGCGACCTCCGCGGAACTCGGCCAGAGATCCTTGAGATGGACCGGCTTGCCGTCCGTCCCGGTCCCGAGCGAGGCCGTGGTGATGTCCTCGCCCATCGTGCCGAGCAGCGCGTAGGCCACGACGAGGGGCGGGCTCGCGAGATAATTGGCGCGGACATTGGGATGCACGCGGCCCTCGAAATTGCGGTTGCCCGAAAGCACCGAGACGGCGACCAGTTTCTTCTCCTCGATGGCGTCCGCGATCGCCGGGTCGAGCGGGCCGGAATTGCCGATGCAGGTGGTGCAGCCATAGCCCACCGTATTGAACCCCAAGGCATCGAGATCGGCGTCGAGACCGGCGCTCTTGAGATAATCCGTGACCACCTGCGAGCCCGGCGCGAGCGAGGTTTTCACCCAGGGTTTCGGTTTCAACCCGCGCGCGCGGGCCTTGCGCGCGACAAGGCCCGCGGCGATGAGCACGGCGGGGTTGGAGGTGTTGGTGCAACTGGTGATCGCCGCGATTACCACGTCGCCATGGCCGATATCGAAGTTCTTGCCTGCGACTTTCGCGCGCGTGGCGACGTCGTTGGCGGGCACGCCCAGGCTTTTCGTCAGTTCGGTCTTGAACGCGCTGCTCGCGTTACCGAGTGCCACCCGATCCTGCGGCCGTTTCGGGCCGGCGAGCGAGGGCACGACGCGGCCGAGATCAAGCTCCAGCGTCGTGGAAAACCGCGGCTCTGGCGTCGTCTCGTCACGCCACAAACCCTGCGCCTTGAGATAGGCCTCGACCAGGGCAAGCCGATGCGCGTCACGCCCGGTCAGGCGCATATAGTCGAGTGTCGCACGATCGACGGGGAAGAAACCGCAGGTCGCGCCGTATTCCGGGGCCATGTTGCCGATGGTGGCGCGGTCGGCGAGCGGCAAATGGTCGAGGGCGGGGCCGTAGAATTCGACGAATTTACCGACCACGCTTTTCTTGCGCAGCATTTCGGTGACGGTGAGCACGAGATCGGTCGCCGTCGTGCCCTCGGGCAATTTGCCGGTGAGGCGGAAGCCCACGACATCGGGGATGAGCATGGCGGTGGGCTGGCCGAGCATCGCCGCCTCGGCCTCGATCCCGCCCACCCCCCAGCCGAGCACGCCAAGCCCGTTGACCATCGTGGTGTGGCTGTCGGTGCCGTAGAGCGTGTCGGGATAGGCGTAGGTCAGGCCTTTCACCTCGCTGGTCCACACGGCTTGCGCGAGGTATTCGAGATTGACCTGATGGCAGATGCCGGTGCCCGGCGGCACGACGCGGAAATTGCCGAACGCCTCCTGGCCCCAGCGAAGGAATTCATAGCGTTCGCCATTGCGTTCGAACTCGATCTCGACATTGCGCGCCAGCGCGTCGGGGGTGCCAAAAACATCGACCATCACCGAATGATCGATCACCAGATCGACCGGCACGAGGGGATTGACGCGGGCGGGATCGCCGCCCAAACGCTTGATGCCATCACGCATCGCCGCGAGATCGACGACGGCGGGAACCCCGGTGAAATCCTGCATCAGGATGCGGGCGGGGCGGAACGGCACCTCGGCCTCGGAATGCGCCCCCTCCTGCCAGGCGACGATCGCCTTGGCGTCCGCCACCTTGTAGGTCGCGCCGTCCTCGAAGCGGAGAATGTTTTCCAGCAGGATCTTGAGCGTGAACGGCAGGCGGGAGATGTCGCCGAGCGCCTCGGCGGCGGCGGGCAGGGAAAAATATTCGTAACTCTTGCCCTCCACCCGCAGCGTCCGGCGAAGGTTGAGACTGTCCTGCCCGATGGTCTTCATGGCGCCTCTTTCCTCTGGCTTCGCGCCCGCGCGACGCCCACTCCGGCCGCCGGCGGGTGCATTGCAACACGGCGTCGCTTAGACCATACCCCGCCCTGCGACAAGCACGACGGAGCAGCATGCCCGAGAGCGCCGCGAGAACCGACGAAGCGGCGGCCCCCGCACGGTTGCGGGCCAACCTCTTGCAGGCCCGCGATCTCGCGGCCTTTCGGGGCGAGCGGCTGGTTTTCGAGGGGATTTCATTCCAGCTCGCCCCCGGCGGGGCGCTTTTGCTGATGGGGCCGAACGGCGCCGGCAAATCGACGCTGCTGCGGCTCTTGGCCGGGCTGCTGGCGCCGGGGGCCGGCACGCTGCTCTGGGGCGGCGTCCCGGCGTTGGTGGATCGCGCGGCCTGGGCCGAGCAGATCGTCTATCTCGGCCATCAGGACGCCGTGAAGATGGCGCTCTCGGTCGAGGAGAATTTACGCTTCTTCGCCCGCCATGCCGATCGTCCGATCAGCGCGGCGCTGGGGGCGCTCGATCTCGCCCGGCTCGCCGCATTGCCAGCGCGTTTTCTCTCGGCGGGACAGCGACGCCGCCTGGCCCTCGCCCGGCTGCTGCTTTCCGCCGCGCCGCTCTGGCTGCTCGATGAGCCGACCAACGGGCTCGACGGCGCCGCGATCGAGCGCTTGGGCGCCATGCTCGCCGCCCATCGCGACAAGGGCGGGATGGTGATCGCCGCGACCCATCTGCCGCTGCCACTCGCCGGGGCGGCGGAACTGGCGCTTCGATGAGCCTTCTCCTGGCGCTCATCGGGCGCGACCTCCGCCTCTCACTCCGCCACGGCGCCGATACAATGGCCGTGCTGCTGTTCTTCTTCCTCGCCGGCTTGCTGTTCCCGCTCGCCATCGGCCCCAACCCCGAGACGCTGGGGCGGCTGGCGCCGGGGATCGTCTGGGTGTGCGCGCTGCTTGCGGCCCTGCTGCCGCTCGACCGGCTGTTCGGCGCCGATTTCGAGGATGGCACGCTGGATCAGTTGCTGCTCTCCGGCCTGCCCGCCGCCGCCATCGCCCTCGCCAAGACCGCCGCGCACTGGCTCACCACCGGCCTGCCGCTGCTGCTCGCCGCTGGCCCGCTCGCGGTGATGCTGCGCATTAGCCCGAATGGCCTGCCCGTGCTGCTCGCCTGCTTGGTGCCGGGAACGCTCGCGCTCTCGCTTCTCGGCACGGCCGGGGCGGCGATCGTGCTCGGAGCGCGGCGCGGTGGCGTGCTATTGCCCCTCCTGGTGCTGCCGCTCGCCGTGCCGGTGCTGATTTTCGCCACCAGCGCCAGCAGCGCCGCGGCTCTCGGCCTGCCCGTGCGGCCGCATTTTCTCCTCCTCCTCGCCATCCTCGCCTTTCTCACCCCCCTTGCTCCGCTCGCCGCCGGTGCGGCGCTGCGCGCGGCGGCGGAATAGGGTAAAATTTCGCCTAGCGTTAACCGGCACTTTGCCATCGACGTGACAGAATGCCGCGATGGACGGGGTGGCGGTTTTTCTCTCGGGAGCGGCGCTCGGGGTGGGATTGGGCGGGCTGATGGCGACGCTGCCCTGGCGCGCGGCGCGCGCGCGCGCCCAGGCCGAAGCCGAGCTTGCGCAAAGCGGGCGTGCGACCCTCGCCCGCCTGGTCGGCCTCGCCCTGCATGAATGCCGCGAAACCACGCTCCGTCTGCTCGGCGAAGCCCAGGCGCTCGCCAGCATCGCGGCGGCGCGGGCCTCGGCCGCGGCGATCGCCGGGCTGAGCCGCAGCCTGCTCGGCCTCGCTGATGATCTCGAGGCGCATCTCGAACCCAGCGCGAGCCGCAAGGTGCTCCATGAGGAGGCGCTGGCGCTGGCGCCACTGATCGACGAGGCGGTCGCCACCATCGCCGCGTCGCTTGGGCCGAGCCAGCGGCAATGGCGCGTTGCCCCCGAGATCGCCACCCTCTCGCTCCTGGCCGACCGGCGTGCCCTGCGCCAGGCGCTGATCCGCATTCTCGGCCACGCCGCACGCTCCTCGCACCATGGGGACTGGATCGAAATCACCGCCGAGGCCCGTGCCGAGGGATTTTCCCTGGCGGTGAGCGATGAGGGGACGGGTCTTGCGGTCCCCGAGCCGGGCGGTGGCAACGGCCTCGACAGCCGCGGCATCGGCCTCGGCCTCACCCTCGCCCGCGCCCTGATCGAGGCGCATGGCGGGCGGCTCGCCATCGAGGCCACGCCGCGCATTGGCAGCCGGGTGACGCTCGAACTTCCCGCCACGCGGCTATTGCGCGCCGCGAGATACGCCTGAGAGTTGGAACAAAAATACCCCTGCGCCCCTGAATCGATCGAAAAAATAAATTTTTTTACAGGGCAGCCTTTTTCAAGGTCGATTGATTTTCAGGCACTGCGCCGCCCCACCCGGTTGCCGCGAAAGCCGCTTGCATTCCGCCGCGCGCCACCCGAAACTCCGTTCCATGGCGGGATTCGCGCCGCGTATCCGATCGGTTCTCGGCCCAACCAATACGGGCAAGACGCATCTCGCGATCGAGCGGCTGCTCGCTCACGCCTCCGGCATGATCGGCTTTCCGCTGCGCCTCCTGGCGCGCGAGAATTACGAGCGCATGGTTGCGGCCAAGGGAGCAGGGCGGGTCGCGCTGATTACCGGAGAGGAAAAAATCGTGCCCCCCGGCGCGCGCTGGTTCTCCTGCACGGTGGAGGCCATGCCGCTCGACCGCCCGGTCGAGTTTCTCGCCGTCGATGAAATCCAGCTCTGCGCCGACGCCGATCGCGGCCATATCTTCACCGAACGCCTGCTCGCCGCACGCGGGCTGGTCGAGACCATGTTCCTCGGCGCCGAGACCCTCCGCCCGCTGCTCCGCGCCCTGGTGCCCGCGGCCGAGATCGAGACCCGGCCGCGGCTTTCGCAGCTTCTGCACACCGGCGCCACGAAGCTCACCCGGCTACCCCCGCGCAGCGCCATCGTCGCCTTCAGCGCCGAGGAGGTCTATGCCATCGCTGAGGCCATCAGGCGCCGGCGCGGCGGCTGCGCGGTGGTGATGGGCCGGCTCTCGCCACGCACCCGCAACGCCCAGGTGGCGCTCTATCAGAACCGCGAGGTCGATTTCCTGGTGGCGACGGACGCTATCGGCATGGGCCTCAACATGGATGTCGATCACGTCGCCTTCGCCGGGCTCGGCAAATTTGACGGCCGCCGGCCGCGCCGGCTCACCGCCCCCGAACTCGCCCAGATCGCCGGGCGCGCCGGGCGCGGGCTGCGCGATGGGGGTTTCGGCACCACCGCCTCCTGTCCGCCGCTCGACGCCGCCCTGGCGGATGCCGTCGAGGCGCATCGCTTCGAGCCGCTGGCGCAAATTTTCTGGCGCAATGCCGCGCTTGATTTCGCGAGCCCCGCCGCCCTGCTCGAAAGCCTCCAGGCGCCGCCACCGCGCCCCGGCCTGATCCGCGGCAATGACGCGACCGATCTGCTGACCCTTGCCGAACTCGCCCGCGAGGCCGAGATCCGCAAGCTCGCCGACCGTCCCCGCCGCGTCGCCCAGTTGTGGGAGGCCGCCTCGATCCCGGATTTCCGCAAGCTCGGCGACGACAGCCACGCCCGCTTCTGCGCCCGCGTCTTCCACCATGTCGGGCGTGACGAAACGCTGCCCACCGACTGGATCGCCAGCCACATCGCAGCCCTTGACCGCGCCGATGGCGATATCCACACGCTGATGCAGCGTCTGAGCGGCGTCCGGGTCTGGGCCTATATCACGGCACGGCCGGATTGGGTGGCCGATGCGCCGCACTGGCAGGCGCGGGCCCGGGCGGTCGAGGATCTGCTCTCGGATGCGCTGCACGAGCGGCTGACCGCGCGCTTCGTCGATCGCCGGGCGACGCATCTGCTGCGCCGCCTCGAAGAAAGCGGCGCGACCCAGCTTTCCGCCGTCACCCGCCACGGCGAGGTGGTGGTGGAGGGCCACGCCGTGGGCAAGGTCGCGGGGTTTGCCTTTTTGCCCGACCCGCGCACCTCGGGCGCGGAGCGCCGGCTGGTCGAGCGTGCCGCCCGCCGGGCGCTGGGCGCGGAAATCGCGCGCCGGGTCGCGGTATTCCAGGGTTTGCCGGATAGCGCGCTGACCCTCACCCGCGACCAGCGCATCACCTGGGAGGGCGTGCCGGTCGCCCGGCTCCGCCCCGGCCCGAGCTTGCGCCAGCCGCGCGCCGAGCCGCTGGACAACCCGCTCCTCGATGGCAAGGCGCGGGAGCAGGCGCGGCGGCGCGTGCAGGGTTTTCTCGACGCACGGATCGCCGCCGAACTCGCGCCGCTTTTTGCCGCGAGCGCAGCCGCCGCGCACGACCCCGCGCTGCGCGGCGTCCTGCATCTGTTGCGCGAGGGGCTGGGGGTGGTCGCTATGGCCGATCTGGGCGAGGACGCGCCGGCGACGCTGGCGCTGGCGCGCGCGCGGCTGCGGCGCCTTGGGATTATTGGCGGGCGCTTCGCCATGCTCATGCCGGCACTGCTGAAACCCGCCGCGATGGCGCTCCGCGCCCAGCTTCTGGCGCTGGCACGCGGGGTTGCGGTTCCCGAGCTGCCGCCGCCCGGCCGCATCGCGCTGACCCCGCCGCCGGAGTGGGACGCGGCGGCGGGCGAGGGGTTTGCGCTCGCCCTCGGCTGGCTCCCGGCGGGACCGGCACTGCTCCGGCTCGATGTCGCCGAGCGCGTCGCCGGCGAACTGGCCCATGCCACCCGCGCCGGCGCCTGCCCCATCCCCGCCGGTCTCGCCGGCCGGCTCGGGATCAAGGCGGCGGCGCTACCCGCCGTGCTGCGCCGGCTCGGCGTGCGGGTAATCCCCGCGCAAGACGCGGCGGCGCCGCCGCTGCTCCGGGCGCTGCGGACAACCCTGCCGCGGAGCGGGCCAGAGCGTGTTACTTCGCCGGCCCAAGGCCCGTTCGCAGCGCTCGCGGCGTTGCGTATCCGGCATGGCTGAAGCCACCCCCGCGCCGGCGTCCCAGCGGCTCGATCAATGGCTGTGGTGCGCACGCATCCGCAAAACCCGGACGGCCTGCGCCGAACTGGTCACGTTGGGGCGGATCAGGATCAATCGCCAGGCAACCGCAAAGCCTGATTTCCGCATCCGTATTGGCGATGTCCTGACGGTTTTTCTCGGCGCTGACGTGCGCGTGCTCCGCGTGCGGGCGCTCGCCCCACGCCGCGGCTCGGCGCGGGACGCCGCTCTCCTCTTCGCGGTTATTCCCGAGAGCGCCCCTTGTCCTCCGGGGCGCCCGCAAGCCGCGCCGCCGCTCTCTTGCGCAAGCGCCGAATCGGCGGCATATCCGCCGCGCTAGGCGGGAATTGGCGGCGTTACCATCGAGGAGACAGCGATGACCTATGTGGTCACGGAGAACTGCATCCGTTGCAAATACATGGATTGTGTCGAGGTCTGCCCGGTCGATTGCTTCTATGTCGGCGAGAACATGCTGGTGATCCATCCCGATGAGTGCATCGATTGCGGCGTGTGCGAGCCGGAATGCCCGGCCGAAGCCATCGTTCCCGACAGCGATGACCGCGGCACTGCCTGGCTGGAGGCCAACCGGATCTATGCCGCGCAATGGCCCAACATCACCCGCAAGGGCACGCCTCCGGCCGATGCCGATGAGTGGAAGGACAAGCCCGGCAAGGCCGAACTGTTTTCCAGCGAGCCCGGCCAGCCCTGAGAGTTTAAAAAAGAATGCCCTCGCGCCCCGGAATCGATCGGAAAAGATCAATGTTTCCAGAGGGTAGACTTTTTCAAGTTCGATTGATTTTCAGGCTCTGAGGCTGGCGCTTCGACAAGAGATGATTTTCCTCGGGCGTGGCTGCCAGCCAGGGTGACCGCGCCGGCAAAATGTGTTAAGATTTGGTGATACTGGAGGAGCGCTCGGTGGCGACCACCTGGCAGACATGCGCTGCTGGGGAGGGTGCTCTGCACGAGGGTCGTTTGTCGAGCGCGTCGCTCTAGCGAGGCATCCGGGTGGATCAGGCAGATGCGGTGGCCCCAAGGCCGCTCTGGTTCTGTTCGCCCCAAGAGACGAGGATCTATGAATGAAAGCTGCCGCGGCCGCTGCTGCCCCCGTTGCCCGAACCGCTGAACCGTCCCTGGCGGAACCTGAGACGACCACGCCGCCAGCCGTGGCCGCCGCCGACAAGGCGCGAGGCTCGGGCGGGGCAAGTGCGGGCGGAGGAATCTCGGGCGGGCCCGCGCGTGACGATCGCACTGGCAGGCCGCCGCCACGCCAGCCCGCCAAGGCGGAGAAATTCGCCGCCGGCGATCATGTCGTCTATCCGACCCATGGCGTCGGCAAGGTGGAACGCATCGCCATCGAGGAAATCGCCGGGCATAATCTCGAACTGATCCATATCACTTTCGAGGAGAACCGTATGACGCTGCGCGTGCCCGTGGCCAAGGCGCGCAGCGCCGGGCTGCGCAAGCTCGCCACGCGCAAGCTGTTCGACGAGGCGCTCGCGGTGCTCAAGGGCCGGCCCCGCATCAAACGCACGATGTGGTCGCGCCGGGCACAGGAATACGAGGCAAAAATCAACTCTGGCGATCCGCTGGCGGTCGCCGAGGTGGTGCGCGACCTGCGCCGCAACGCCGGTCAGCCCGAGCAGAGCTTCAGCGAACGCCAGATCTTCGAGGCGGCGCTCGACCGCCTGGCCGCCGAACTCGCGGTGCTCGACAAAACCGACAAAACCACCGCCCTCACCAAGCTGCTCGATTTTCTCAAGGCGGCGAACTGAAGGCGAGGGGCTTTGCCCCCAACAGGAAGCACAGGCGAGGGGCTTTGCCCCTCGACCCCGCCAGGGACAATGTCCCTGGACCCTGTTTCCTGAAGGCTTGAAGGGGGGCGGGGTTTCAAGCCCCCCAGCGGGATGGAAGGTGAAACCCCTCGCCTTGTCTCAATGGTGCAAATCGGACCAGATGCGGCGCTTGGTCGCGTAGGTGACGCCCGTGAGGAAGACCAGGAACAGCACGACGCGAACGCCGGTTTGTTTGCGTTCCTCCATCTCCGGGTTGGCGGCCCAGGTGAGAAAGGTCACGACGTCCTTGGCTTCCTGGTCGAGGGTCGGCTTCACGCCATCAGTATATTGTACTGAATCATCCTGGAGCGGCTGTGGCATGGCGATCTGAAAGCCAGGGAAATAGAGGTTGTAGCTCATGCCCGGCTGCATCTTCAGCCCGGCCGGCGGGTCGCGGTAGCCGGTGAGGATGGCATAGAGATAGTCGGGGCCGCCCTCGCGCGCGAGTTCGAGCACTGACTGGTCAGGCGGCAGCGCGCCGTTGTTTGCCGCCCGCGCCGCCTCTTCGTTGGGGAACGGCGCCTTGAAATGATCGGACGGCAGACCCGGCCGCTCGATCGGCTGGCCCTGGTCGTTGACCCCGCCCGGCACCTGCACGCTCGCCGCGATCGCCTTGATCTGTTCCTCCGAGAGGCCGATCCCCGAGAGATTGCGGTAGTAGAGCTGATTCATCGAATGACAGGCCGAGCAAACCTGCTGATAGATCAGAAAGCCGCGCTGCGCGGAAGCGCGATCGAAGGTGCCGAACGGCCCATCGAAACTCCAGGCGATTTTTGGCAGACTTGGCGGTTCGGTCGGCTGTGACTGCTTGAACTTGGCCATGTCCTGCTGCGCGGCCGCCGGCGCAGCGCCCAGCGCGGTGACGAGGGCGGCGCCGAGCAGGAGGGCGGGCGCAAGGTGTTTGAACCGCATCACGGCTTCTCCATCGGCTTCGCGGGTGCGCCACCAGGAATAGGCCCGCCACCACGGGTGACCGGCCGGCTGATGCTCTCGGGTAGCGGCAGAGGCCGCTCCAGCTTGCCCAGAATCGGCAGGATGACGAGGAAATGCAGGAAATAATAGAGCGTCGCCACGCGCCCGATCACCACCCAGATCCCTTGCGGCCGATGCGCGCCCACCGCGCCAAGCGCGAGCACCGCAATGACCAGCAGCCAGAACACCTGCCGGTAGATCGGACGGAAGCGGGCGCTCCGCACAGGGCTGGTGTCGAGCCAGGGCAGCACGAACAGCACCATGATCGAGCCGAACATCATCATCACGCCGCCGAGCTTGTTCGGCACCGAGCGCAGGATTGCGTAGAAGGGCAGGAAATACCATTCCGGCACGATCTCGGCCGGCGTCTGCAACGGATTGGCGGGAATGTAGTTGTCCGGACTGGCGAAGAAATTCGGCGAGAAGAACACCAGGGCGGCGAACACGAGAAGATAGACGCAGATCCCGACACTATCCTTGATGGTATAGTAGGGATGGAAGGGGATGGTGTCCTGCGGCGACTTTACATCGATGCCGAGCGGGTTGTTCGAGCCCGCGATGTGCAATGCGATGACATGGAAGAAAACCACGCCCACGATCACGAAAGGCAGCAGATAGTGCAGGCTGAAGAAGCGGTTGAGCGTCGCGTTATCGACCGAAAAACCGCCCCAGAGCCAGGTGACGATCGAGGGTCCGACCAGCGGGATCGCTGAGAACAGATTGGTGATGACGGTCGCCCCCCAATAGGACATCTGCCCCCAGGGCAACACGTAGCCCATGAAGGCGGTCGCCATCATCAGCAGAAGGATGACGACACCGAGCATCCAGAGCAATTCCCGCGGCGTCTTGTAGGAGCCGTAATAGAGACCGCGGAAAGTGTGGATATAGACCACGATGAAAAACATCGAGGCGCCGTTCATGTGGGCGTAACGGATCAGCCAGCCCCAGTTCACGTCGCGCATGATGTGCTCGACGCTGTTGAACGCCATCGCGACATTGGGCGTGTAGTTCATCGCGAGGAACACCCCGGTGGCAATCATGATCATGAGATTGACCATCGCGAGGGCGCCGAAATTCCAAAAATAGTTGAAATTCTTCGGCGTCGGGAAGGCTGCATACTCTTTCTGCATCAAGGTGAATACTGGCAATCTCTTATCGATCCAGTTCACCACCGGGTTCTTGAACTCACTTTTATAGAGGCCGACCATCGCGATCCGCTCCGTTACGTAAACTTAAGGAAAACTCTCTCAGCCGATCTTGACTTTGGTATCGCTCTCGAACGCATAAGGCGGGAGATAGAGATTGAGCGGCGCCGGCCCGTGCCGGACACGTCCCGACGTGTCGTACTGGCTGCCGTGGCAGGGGCAGAACCAGCCGCCCCATTCGCCGCGTGGATCGGTCGGCTTGTTGCCGAGCGGGACGCAGCCGAGATGGGTGCAGATGCCGATCAGCACGATCCATTGCGCGTGGCCGGCCTTGACACGATCGGCGTCCGCCTGCGGCTCGATCAATTCGCTGAGCTTCACGTCTTCGGCGGCTTTGATTTCCGCCGGGGTGCGGTGGCGCACGAAAATCGGCTTGCCGCGCCACAGCACGGTGATGCCGGAGCCTTCTGGGATCGGTGTCAGATTGACCTCGATGGAGGAGAGCGCCAGCACGTCCTGGGAAGGGTTCATGCTGTCGATCAGCGGCCAGGCGATCGCCCCGACGCCAACCAGGGCGCTCGCCCCGGCCAGCAGCTTGAGGAAATCACGCTTGGTCGCCCCGTCTTGCGGCGCATGACCCGATCCTGGCGGATGGGCCGGCAAAGCAGCGCTATTGGCCATCATTACCTCGGTTCCCGCCCATCTGGCGGGACATGGTTTGCCTCGAAATATCGCACAACGCCAACCTCGCCCCATTCGGGGCGTGCCTGGCGCTGTAGGATTGCGACCCCATACTAGGGTTGCCGTGCCATCCCTGCAACCTCATCCCCTGGGGCGGCGCGGCCCCATCGACATCAGCGCGCGAGGTCGCCATAAAATCCCCCATGTCGATCCCCACCAGCGCCACGCCCCCGACGCGCCCCCATGATCCGCTCAAGGAGCCAGCGCGGCGCTGGTTCGAAAGCCTGCGCGAGCGGATCTGCAACGCTTTCGAAGCCATCGAGGACGCCCCAGGCGTGGCCGCCGAGGCCCCGCCCGGGCGCTTCGTCGCCAGCTCCTGGCGCCGTCCCACCGCGCCCGGCGAGGCCGATGGCGGGGGTGGCGAGATGCGGGTGATGCGCGGGCGGGTGTTCGAAAAAGTCGGCGTCAACGTCTCGACCGTCTGGGGCGCGTTCAGCCCGGAATTCGCCGCGCAAATTCCCGGCGCCGCCGCCGACCCGCGCTTTTGGGCGAGCGGCATCAGCCTCGTCGCCCATCTCTGGAACCCGCATGTGCCGGCGGCGCACATGAACACCCGCCTGATCGTCACCACCGAGGGCTGGTTCGCCGGCGGCGCCGATCTCACCCCGATGTGGCCGGAAAGCGCCGCGGCCACGGACGACGCCGCCCTTTTCCACGCGGCGCTCCGCGCCGCCTGCGAGCGCCACGACGCGGCCTATTATCCCCGCTTCAAGGAATGGTGCGACCGCTATTTCTTCCTCCCCCATCGCAATGAGCCGCGGGGCCTCGGCGGGATTTTTTACGATCACCTGTTCACCGGCAACGCCGAGGCCGATTTCGCTTTCACCCGCGATGTCGGCGAGGCGTTTCTCGAGGCCTATCCGCGCATCGTCCGCCGCCGCATGGCCGCGCCCTGGAGCGCGGCGGAGCGGCACCACCAGTTGGTGCGGCGCGGCCGCTATGTCGAGTTCAACCTCCTGCACGACCGCGGCACGCTGTTCGGGCTCAAAACCGGAGGCAATATCGAGGCGATCCTGATGAGCCTGCCGCCCGAGGTGCGCTGGCCGTGAGCGCGCGCACCCGGCAGACGGCGTGAAGCCGCTCCCGATCACCGCCTGGAGCGTCGTGAGCGCGCTCGGCATCGGCGCCGCGGCAACCCTCGCGGCCCTCCGGGCGCGCCGCAGCAGCCTCACCGAAAATGACTTCGCCCCCGCCTCCGGCGGCGGGTTCATCGGCCGCGTCGCCGGCGTCGCGGGGCATCATCTGCCGGGGGCGTTCGCCCGCTTCACCTGCCGCAACAATCTCCTGCTCGATCTCGCGCTGCGCGCCGATGGGTTCGAGGCCCAGGTCGCCGCCACCGCGCGGCGCGTCGGGCCAGAGCGCATCGGTGTCGTGCTCGGCACCTCGACCTCCGGCATCACCGCCGGCGAGGCGGCGTTCCGCCAGCGCGATCCGGCGAGCGGGGCCTTGCCCGGCAATTTCGACTTTGCCCACACGCAAGACTTCTTCTCCGCCGCCCGCTATGTGCGCGCCGCCCTCGGCCTCGCAGGGCCGGCCTTCGTGGTCTCAACCGCCTGCGCCTCGGCGGCGCGCAGCTTCGTCGATGCCGCGCAACTCATTGCCGCCGGTGTCATCGATGCCGCCGTGGTGGGCGGGGCCGACAGTCTCTGCCACATGACGCTCGCCGGCTTCGCCGCCCTCGGCCTGATCTCGCCTTTTCCCTGCCGGCCCTGCGATGCCGCGCGCGCCGGGCTCTCGATCGGCGAGGCGGCGGGGTTAGCGCTGCTCGAGCGCGATAGCGAGGCCCCTTTCGCGCTGCTCGGCTATGGCGAATCGAGCGATGGCTATCACATGTCCGCTCCACACCCCGAGGCGCGGGGGGCCATCGCCGCGATGCGCGACGCGCTCGCCCGCGCCGCCCTCCAGCCCGCGGCGATCGACTATATCAACCTCCACGGCACCGGCACGCCCGCCAACGACGCGAGCGAGGACCGTGCGGTCTTCGAGATTTTCGCCGATCAGACCCCGTGCAGCTCGACCAAGGGGTTTACCGGCCACACCCTCGGCGCTTCCGGCATCGTCGAGGCGGTGATCGCGCTGCTCGCACTCCACGAGGGTTTTCTGCCCGGCTGTCTCGGCGTCACGCGGCTCGATCCGAGCTTTCGCGCTCGCGTGCTGCTCGACAACGAGAGCCGCCCGATCAGGCGCGTGCTGAGCAATTCGTTTGGCTTCGGCGGGGCCAATTGCAGCCTGATTTTCGGCCGCGCGGGATGATGCGCGCGGATATCCGGGGCGTCGGGCTCTGGGGGCCAGGGCTGGAGGGATGGGCCCAGGGGCGGGCCGTGCTCACGGAGGCGGCGTCCTTCGTGCCGTGCCCCACCGATCCGCCACCCCCTGCCATACTGCCTGCCAATGAGCGCCGGCGCGCCGGTCCCGCGGCCCGCCTCGCCCTCACCGTGGCCGAAGAGGCACTGGCCGGAAGCGGCATCGCGCCGGCCACGCTACGCGCCGTTTTCGTGAGTTCCAGCGGCGAGGGGGCGCTGGTCAACAGCCTGCTCACGACGCTCGCCGAACCGCGGGCGGCGGATCAGGCGATTTCGCCCACCCTCTTTCACAATTCCGTGCATAACGAGGCCGCTGGCTATTGGAGCATCGCGCATGCCAGCCGCGCGCCCGCCGACTCACTCGCCGCCCACGACGCGAGCTTCGCCAACGGCCTCCTGAAAGCCCTCGCCGAGATCACGGTGGAGGGAGAGCCGGTGCTGTTCTGCCTGTTCGACGCGCCGATGCCGTTCCCGCTCAGCGCCTGCCGGCGCACCGACTTCTCCTTCGCCATGGCCCTGCTGCTCGCCCCGCCCGCACTGCGCGCCGCGTGTCCGCTGGCGCGCCTCGCGGGCGGTTTCATCCCCCGCCCGGCGCCGCTCACCCCGCCGCGACTGCCTGCCTTGGCGGCGCTCACCGCGGGCAATCCCGCCGCGCAAAGCCTCGCCTTGCTCGAAGCGCTCGCGCGGCGCGAAACGCGCCGCCTCACCGCGCCGCTGTTCGACGGTCATCTCGCGCTTGAAATCGCGCCTGAAATTTAAGGTGAGGGCGCTGCCCTCAACCCACTCGGGCCACTAGCTCCAGACCCCATCGCCGATCACGCCGGCTGGCTCGACAAGCCCCCGACGATCGGGCAAGATTTAATGATCGGGCGAGATATAACGCAAAATTACGAACAGCGGCGATGCTCATGCGCGACCGCAAACCGTTAGGGGGAAACATGACCGCGAAACTTGACCGCCGTGACCTGCTCAGCCTTGGCCTCGCGGGCGCACTCGCGCTGCCGGTTTCCGCCCGCGCCGCGGCGGGCAAAAAACGCAAGATCGCGCTCTCCAACTCGTATATCGGCAATAAATGGCGGATCGAGATGGAGAATCTGTTCAAGGCGGCGCTGCTGATGGAGCCCTTCGCCGCCGAGATCGAGGGCAGTTGGTTCAATTCCGGCAACGACGTCTCCAAGCAGTCGCAGCAATTCTCCAACCTGATCGCCGAGCGGGTGGACGCGATCGTGCTCAATGCCGCCTCGCCGACCGGGCTCGACGGCATCATCAAGCAGGCCAGCGATCGCGGCATTCTCGTCGTCTCTTTCGATAACGTCGTCACCGCGCCGAGCGCGCTCAAGGTCAATACCGACCAATTCGCCTTCGGCCGCATGGGGGCCGAGTTCGTCGCCAAGAAAATCGGCGGCAAGGGCAATGTGATCATGGTCACCGGCGTCGCCGGCACCCATGTCGATCTCGACCGCAATAAGGGCGCCGAGAGCGTCTGGGCGCAGTATCCCGATATCAAGGTGGTGAGCCGCTATACCGGCATGTGGGACAGCGCGACCGCCGAGCGCAACACCGCCGCCGCCCTGCCCTCGCTGCCGCCGATCGACGGCATCTGGTGCCAGGGCGGCACCGATGGCGTTTTGAAGGCGTTCATCGCCGCCGGGCGCAAGCTGCCGCCGACCGCGGGGGAAGCGGAAAATGGCTTCCGCAAATTCCTCACCGGCTATATGGGTCATCAGGTCGATGGCATTTCGATCGGCCAGCCGCCGTTCCTCTCGGTGATTTCGCTGGAACTCGCACGCCGGGTGCTCAAGGGCGATTACCCGAAGAAAGACATCACCATCCCCTTCCCTTACGTCACCAGCGAGACGGTGAAAGTCGGCGAGACCGTGTTTCCCGATCTTCCTGATAGTTTCTTCGCCGATTTCACCGATGCCGGCCCGCACGCGACGGTGAAAATCTGCGTCGATGCCGCGCTCGATGGCAAAGCCTGCGCGGGGCGGCTCGACGTCGATCTGCCGAGCGCATGAGCGCTGCGCCGAGCCTTGAGGCGATCACCGCGAGCAAGGCCTATGGCGGGGTGCAGGCGCTGGACAACGCTTCCTTCAGCGCCCTGCCTGGCGAAGTACACGCGCTCGTCGGCGAAAACGGCGCCGGCAAATCGACGCTGATCAAGGTTCTTGGCGGTCGTGTGCGCCCCGATTCAGGCACGCTCCGCATCGATGGCGCCAAGGTTGTCCTTGCCGGGCCGAATGACGCGCATCTTCTGGGGTGCTGGACGGTGTTCCAGGAACTCACGCTCCTGCCGTGGATGAGTGTCGCCGAGAATCTGCTGCTCCGGCGCGAGCCACGCAACGTCTTGGGCCTTACCAGCCCGCGCCGCCTCGTCGCCGCCGCGGAGGGGGTGCTCGAGAAATTCGGCATCACCGAGATCGATCCGCGCGCGCTGATCGAGGATCTGTCGCTCGCCGCGCGCCAGGTGATCGAGATCGTCCGCGCGCTCTCGCACGAGCCGCGCATCCTGCTGCTCGACGAGCCGACCTCGGCCTTGATGGAGCGCGAAACCGCGTGGCTATTCGCGCAAATCCGCCGCCTGCGCGCCACCGGCACGACCATCGTTTTTACCTCGCACCGCTGGCACGAAGTCGAGACGATCGCCGATCGCATCACGGTCTTTCGCGGCGGGCGCGATGTTGGAAGTTTCACGACGCTCGCCGAGGAGGAAGCGGTCACGCTGATGACCGGCCAGCGTGTGGAAACTTTCTATCCGCCGCTGCCTGCGGCGCCATCGGCACGGGCGGACGCGATGCTGAGCGTCGCGGATCTCGCCGGCGGCCGCCTCGCGGGGGTTTCCTTCACGCTCCATCAGGGGGAAATCCTCGGCGTCGGCGGACTCGCGGGGCACGGCCATCGCGAGCTTTTCCTCATGCTGTTCGGCGCCGAGCGCCCGCATGCGGGACGAATCCTGCTGCGCGGGCGCGAGGTCCGGCTGCGCTCGCCACGCGGGGCGATCCGCAATGGCATCGCCCTCGTGCCCGAAGACCGCAAGACCGAGGGGCTGCTCCTGCCGCTTTCGGTGCGCGATAATCTGACGCTCGCGGTGCTCAACCGGCTCAGCCGGTTTGGCGTCATCGGCCGCGCCGCCGAACGGGCGCAAGCCGCGCGGCTGATGGCGCGGCTCGCCATACGCGCACCGAATGCGGCCATTCCGGTCGGCACGCTTTCCGGCGGCAATCAGCAAAAAGTGCTGCTCGGGCGCTGGCTGCTCGCCGATTGCCCGATCCTGCTTTTCTACGATGTCACCCGCGGCGTCGATGTCGCGACCAAGCATGAAATCTATGAGCTGATGATGGAGCTTGCGCGATCGGGGAGCGCGATCTTGTTCTATTCCTCCGACGCCCTGGAGCTCGCCCATCTCGCCCATCGCGTGCTGGTGCTGCGCGAGGGACGGATCGTCGCCGAACTCCCCGCACGGGATCTCACCGCCGAGCAGATCGTCGCCGCCGCGATGCGCGAGCGGCTTGCCGCCTGATGCCGCCGCTTGCCATCCGCCGTTCCGCCGCCGCCCACGCGATCGCCCGGAATATCGGGCTGGTGCTGGTGATTTTTCTACTTTTGTTCTCGATCTTTCTCTATGGCCTGATCTATGGCCTGACCGAGGGACGCCTTCCCGGCGGGTTCGAACTCACCTCAACCGTCAATAACACCATGCCCCTGGTTCTGGCGGCGATGGCCCAGACGCTGGTGGTGCTGACGCGCGGGCTCGATCTTTCGGTTGGCGGCGTTGTCGATCTCGCCAATGCGCTCGGCGCGATCTCGCTCGGCGCCACGCCCGCGCGGATGGCGCTGGCCTCGGCGTTCATTCTCCTTGCCGGAGCCGGGCTCGGCTTGGTGAATGGCCTCCTCGTCGCTTATGGGCGCTTGCAGCCGATCCTCGTGACGCTTGCCACGCTCTCGATCTATCAGGGGCTGGCGATCCGCATTCTGCCGCAGCCGGGAGGCGCGGTTCCCGAGGGCTACACGGCGCTTTTGACCAACACAACTTTTCCCGCCGCCCTTCTTTATGTTGTGCTGCTTGGCCTGTTCTGGACCGCGTTCCGGCGCAGCCAGGCCGGCATCGCGATCGTCGCCATCGGCAATGACGAAGGCGCGGCTGCGGCGAACGGCATCAACCCGCTGCGCGCCAAGCTGCTCGCCTATACGCTGAGTGGGTTTTTCGCCGCCGCCGCCGGGCTGTTCCTCGTCGCCACCGCGACCGCCGGCGATGCCACCACCGGCAACGGCTACACCCTCACCTCGATTGTCGCCGTGGTGTTGGGCGGCGTCAGCCTGTTCGGCGGACGCGGCTCGGCGATCGGCGCCATACTCGGGGCGTTCGTCACCACCATGATCGTCAACATCCTGTTTTTCGCTCATATCGATCCGCTCTACCAATCCTTCTACGAGGGCGCGTTCCTGGTGATCGCGGTGGTGCTCGCCGAAGGCCTGGGCCGCTTCGTGCGGGGACGGCGATGAGGGGGGTTGGCAGCCTCGATGAGACGTGGCGGCGCGCGCTTTATGCTTTCGCGGCGGCGGTGCTGTTGTTCGCGCTCGGCGCCGTGGTGCGCCCGGGCTTCGTCCGACCCGACAGCATTCTGGCGGTTCTCACCGTCGCGGTGTTCGTCGGTCTCGTCGCCGCCGGACAAACCTTCGTCATTCTGATCGGCGGAATTGATCTCTCGGTCCCCTGGGTGCTGAACGCGGCGGCGATTCTCCTCGCCACAAGCTCGGGCGGCAGCGATGCGCGGGCCTTCTCGGCGCTTCTCCTCACCCTCGGCATGGGGGCCGCGGTCGGCGCGGTGAACGGGTTGGGCATCGCCTTTCTCGGCGTCCCGGCGGTGGTGATGACGCTCGCCATGAACGGCATCATGGAGGGCCTCACTTTGGGTTTGAGCGGCGGCATGACCTGCGCTTCCTGCGCCTCCTACGCCCCGCCCGCGATCCAGGCGCTGGCGCATGGCGTTTTCCTGTTCCTGCCGACCGCGTTGTGGCTCTGGCTGGCGGTGATCGCGATCGTTTCGTTCATTCTCGGCGCCACCGTGTTCGGCCGCGCGACCTATGCGATCGGCACCAATCTGCGCGCCAGCGAACTCGCGGGGCTGCGCGTGCGCGCCACCATCATCGCGCTCTATGCGCTCTCCGGCCTCGCCGCGGCCCTGGCCGGGATCATGCTGGTGGGTTTCGGCGGCCAGGCCTCGCTCGGCATGGGTGAGCCGTTCCTATTCCAGTCGATCGCGGCCGTGGTGATCGGCGGCGCCTCGATCCTCGGCGGGCGCGGGCACTATCTCGGCTCGGTCGCCGGCGCCATCTGTCTCGTCGCGCTGATCAGCGTGCTGCTCGCGATGAACATGGCGGAATACGGCCGCAGCATCATCTATGGCGTCATCATCCTGGTGCTGCTGCTGCTTTATGGCCGGGAAAGCCGGGAAAGCTGAACCCCGCCAGCGCCTGACGAAGTGCGCTGCGCGCCGCGGCGGCGTCGCGGGCCAGCGCCAACAGGCCAATGATCTGCCGCGGTTGGGCGAGAAGGGAGGCGAGCACACGGGCCAATCCGATCGCGCCGCGCTGATCAAGCGCTGTGAGGGCAGCCGGCGGCAGGTCGCGCGTGGCGGGATCGCAGACCGCGCGCAGCACCGCAAAAGGGATCCCGCGCGCCCGCGCGGCACGCGCGACGGCCCCGCTTTCCATATCGAGCGCCGCGGCGTTCGTTGCGGCGAACAGCCGCGCCTTCTCCGCTGCCCGCGCAATGACCTGTGGCACATCGAGCAGGGCCTCCGCGGTCGCCCCGCCCAGCCCGGCAATCAGGCGCGGATCGGCCGCGAAGCGTTCCCCCTCGGCGCCCAGCACGACGCGCGGAATGATGATCGCGCCGGGCGAAAGCGCCGGGTCGAGGCCGCCGGCAAGCCCGAAGCTGATCAGCGCGGCAGCGCCGCGCGCGGCCATTTCGGCAGCCGCGTGAACGCCGATCCCGACCGGGCCGAACGCGCGCACCAGCCGCGCCTCGGCCTGGAGCCCGACGATGAAAACGGGGGATGTGAAGGAAAAATCAGAATCCGAAGGCGACACGGCGCGTGTTACCCCGCCGGAGCGCGCGAAAACGGGCGAGCGCGAGGAGCGGGAAATATTGTTTGTAGCCATGATAACGCAAATAAAAGACGCGCGGAAAACCGACGGCGTTATAGGGTTTTTCCTGCCATTCGCCATCCCGCCCCGCGGCCTCGGCAAGCCAGCGGATACCGCGCGCAACCGCCGGATCGGCGACCTCGCCGGCGGCCATCAGCCCGAGCACTGCCCAGGCGGTATGCGACGGCGTGCTTTCCTTGTAACGCCCCGGCGGCGCGCCGGCATAGGTTTCGGCGTCCTCCCCCCAACCGCCATCGTCACGCTGGGTGGCGCGTAAAAACGCGACCGCGCGGCTGATCGCCGGGTCGTCATGGGCAAGCCCGATGGCGTTCAACGCGCACAGCACCGACCACGTGCCGTAGATGTAATTGGTTCCCCAGCGGCCGAACCAACTGCCATCGCGCTCCTGCTCGGCGCGCAGCCAGGCAACGGCGCGGGCGAGCACCGGATCGTCGGCCGCCATGCCGATCTGGGCGAGAAAGGAGACGCAACGCGCGGTGACATCGGCGGTCGGCGGGTCGAGCAGCGCGCCGTGATCGGCGAACGGGATGTGGTTGAGGAACTGGTGATCGTTATCGGCGTCGAACGCCCCCCAGCCGCCGCCCCGGCATTGCAACCCGATGATCCACGCCCGCGCCCGCGCGATCGCCGGGGCAAACGCGGGATCGCCGGTGCGGTGCAGCAGCATCCCCACCACCGCCGTGTCATCGACATCCGGGTAGTAGGGGTTGGCGTATTGAAAAGCCCAGCCACCCGGTGCCACGGCCGGGCGTGCCGCTGCCCAATCGCCCACGACATCGGTGATCTGGAGCGGGCCCAGCCAGGCGCAGGCGGCGGCAACCGGGGGCGCGGCATTCCCTTCCGCTTCGGCGATGGCGTGGCCGGCCAAAGCGGTATCCCAGACCGGGGAGACGCAAGGTTGGCAATAGGCCCGGTCGTTCTCTATCACCAACAACTTGCGCACCGCCGCCCAGGCGATCGCGGCCTCTGGATGATCGGGTTGGTAGCCCAGCACATCGAACATCATCACGCTGTTGGCCATCGCCGGATAGATCGCGCCCAACCCATCCTCGCCGTTCAGCCGCGCGCGCACGAACGCGACGGCACGTCTGAGCGAAACCGCGCGCACGCGCGCCGGAACGAGCGGGTCGAGCACGCGCAGCACCGTATCCAGCCCCTTGAAGAACCGTCCCCAATTCGAGCGATAGGGGCCGCGGATCCAGTCGCGAATTTCGCCAGGCGGGGTACGGAACAATTCGGCGATGGTGATGCCGCGCGGATTGCGCGCGCGCGGCTTCTTCGCCATCAGCACCAGAAGCGGCACCATCACCGTGCGCGACCAGTAGGAAACGCGCCAGAGATTGATCGGGAACCAGCGGGGCGCGATCATCAGCTCCACCGGCATCACCGGCACGGCGCGCCATGGCACCTCGCCGAACAGGGCGAGCAGGATGCGGGTGAAGACATTGGTGCGCTCGGCGCCGCCAGCGGCAAGAATAGCCGCGCGGGCGCGCCGCATATGCGGCGCCTCTGGGTCGTCGCCGATCGCCTTGAGGGCGAAATAGGCTTTCACGCTGGCCGAGAGATCGAGCTTGCCGTCATGGAACAGCGGCCAGCCGCCATGCGTGCCCTGGGTTTCGCGCAGATAATTGCCGATTTTGCGCTCGAGTTCCGGCTCGATGCGATCGAGATAGTGCTCCAGCAGAACATATTCCGCCGGAATCGTCGCATCCGCCTCCAGCTCATAGACGAAATGCCCATCCGGCCTTTGCGTTCGCGCAAGCGCGCGCCCCGCCGCGGCGATCGCCGCATCGAGGTGGTCATCGGGAAGAAGATCGAACAGGGCGTTATCGTGGGGCATGGTGCAGCATGATCTCGGCGGCTTGGCGGCCTGATCTGATGGCACCTTCGATGGTCGCGGGCAAGCCGGTCGCGGTCCAGTCTCCGGCGAGGACGAGATTGGCGAGGCCGGTGCGGGCCGATGGGCGGCGACGGCTCTGCGCCGCGGTCGCGGCAAAGCTCGCGCGCTTTTCCTTGACCACGCGCCAGGGCGGCATCGCGCCCGCAAGATCGCAGGCCGCCCGCACATCCGGCCAGACCAGGGCGGCGATTTCCTCGGCGGGAAGCTCGATCAGCCGGTTGGCCGCGCTGATGGTGACCGAGACAATACCGGGTTTCACAAAAACCCACTCCGCCACCCCGCCGATCACCCCCCAGAATCCGGCCGGGCCAGGATCGGCCGTGCAGCGAAAATGGACATTGAGGATCGCCTCGAACGCATCGGGCACCATCAGGCCGGGGAGCAGATCGGCGGCGACGGGCGGGGGCACGGCGAGCACCACCGGCTCACCCTCTGCCACCGTGATCGGCCCGCTGGCGCTGCCGAGCGCGGTGACGCGGCCGCCCTCGATCGTGAGGGAGGCGATGCGGCGGGCGAAAAAAACCTCCGCCGCGCGCGCCGTGAGCGCCGCCAACGCCGGATCGATGAAACTCTCGGACAGCCCGACGCGGGGAAAGGCTGGAATACACGCCGCCCCGCCGCGCGCCAGCGTCTCGCGTACCACGGCGGCGAGCAGGGCGGCGCTGGCCTGCTCGGGCGGCGTGTTGAGAGCGGCGATGGCCAGCGGGGCGATCAGCCGCCGGTAGAGCGCCGCCGGCAGGCCGAGTGCGGCGACACTTCTTTCCGGCGATGCGCGGAGGACGCGCCGCAGAGAAAAATAATCCGTGGCCCGGGTTCCCGGCACCCGCCGCTTGCGGGAAAAAATCCACCACGGCAGGCGGCCGCGATTGGGCCGCAACGCCCAGCGCGCGCCATCGGCACGGTCGATAAACGGGAATAACGCCTGGCCCGGCCCGCCCAGGCTGTCCGCGGCACCGATGCGCTGGAGATAGGCGAAGGCGGTGCGGTTGCCCGAGAGCACGAGATGGTTGCCATTATCGATGCGGCAGCCGAGTTCACGGTCGAAATAGGAGCGGCAGCGCCCACCCGCCACCGGCCCGGCCTCATAGAGGGCGATTTTCCAGCCGCCATCGGCGAGCGCCAGCGCGGCACTCAGCCCGGCGAGCCCGGCGCCGATCACATGCGCGCGCATTTATCCGACGCCATGGCGCAGCACCAGCCAGACCTTGTGCCAGGCGGGGAGCGAGACCGGCCGATCGGGATGCGCCCAGCCGCGCCGCTCCAGCCGCGCCAGGAGCGCCCTATAGGTCGCGCCCATCAGCCGCGCCGGGCGCATCGCGCGGGGATCACATTCCGCCATCGCCGCCTCGGCCGCGCGGAAATACTCATGCGCGAGAGACGCCATCCGGGCGCAGACCGGCGCGAGCCCTGGCGCGGCAAGCGCGGCCGCCGGATCGTGCGGCACAGCTTCGGCGTCGAGCCATTCGCGCGGCAGATAGAGCCGCCCGCGTGCCGTATCCTCGGCGAGATCGCGAAGAATATTGGTGAATTGCAGCGCCCGGCCGAGCGCATGCGCCACGCGATCGGCCGCTTCCGAGGCGTCGCCGAAGGCACGTACCGACAACCGCCCGACGGCGGCGGCGACGCGGTCGCAATAGAGATCGAGCGTCGCGAGATCGGGCGCCACGATCGCCGCCTGCGCATCCATCTCCATCCCGTCGATGACGGCGAGGAAATCGTCGCGCCGCAGGCCGAAGCGCAGACTCGCCGCGGCGAGCACGCGGGTGACCGGATCGTCGGCCTCGCCTTGCGCCAATCCGGCAACGCGCGCCCGCCAGCCATCGAGGGCGGCGCGTTTCTCGGCAAAACTGCCCGGCTCATCGGCGATATCATCGACCGCGCGGCAGAAGGCGTAGATGCCATACATCGCCGCCCGCCGATCAGGCGGCAGGATGCGCATGCCGTGATAGAACGACGTGCCGGCGCCACGCACCAAGGCCTCGACCGCCGCGAGATCGGCGGCATCCAGCCCGAGCGGCGCACTCATGGCAGAAAGCGCAGCGCACCGAGCACGGCTGCGGCGACATCGCCGCGGCCGAGCTGCACCCGCATCGCCACGGGATCGAAGCGGCGGAGTCGCGCCGCCAGCCGCTGCGAAAGGCCGAGAATGACGGCGGTTTCCAGCCGCAGGCGGCGGGCGCGAACCCGGCCCGGCAAAGCGCGGGCGAGGCCGTCGAGTTCAGCGACCCGGGCGAGCAGCGCGAAATGCACCGCGCGCAGCCCCGGGCTCGCGCGCGCGCCGCGCAAATCGTCGATGCTCGCCCCATGCGCGGCCATCAGATCGGCCGGCAGATAGCAGCGATCGAGAGCGGCGAGATCGGCCGCGCCGTCCTGCAGATGGTTCAAAATCTGGAGATTGGTGCAGAGCGCATCCGAGGCGGCGTGGGTCGCCTCGTCCTCGCCATGGAGATCGAGCACATGCCGCCCAACAGGCATCGCCGAATAGCGGCAATAGGCGTATAATTCCTCAAAGTTCGCATAGCGCCGCTTGGTCGCATCCTGGCGGAAGGCGTGCAGCAGATCCAGCGCATGACGCGGCGCCACCCCGGTTTCGGCGAGGCTCAGGCGCAGGCGCGCGGCGGAAGGGGCGGCGGCATCGGCGAGCCGGCCGAGCAGCACTTCCTCCATCGCATCGAGACGGGCGATTTTTTCCTCGGGCGGGAGTTGCCCTGAATCGGCGATATCGTCGGCGTTGCGCGCGAAGCCATAGAAGGCGTGCACATGGCGGCGCAGATCGGGGCGGATGAGCAGCGAGCCCACGGGAAAATTCTCATGACCGCGATCCTTGCCCGACCACGCCTCGACGCTGGCGGAGGCGCTCACGCCGCGCGCTCCCGATAGGCCCGCGATTTCCACACCGCGCCCTTCCCCCGGGCAAAATCGAGCGCCGAGCCGATGGTGGCCGCCATATAGAAGGCGGCGATCAGGGGCAGCGCGAGCGCCCAGAGCGGCGAGAGAGCGCAGCGACGAAGCGATGGCTGATAGACGGAAATCGCCGCGATCCAGCCGAAGAGGCCGAGCAGCCGCGCCACGCCGTGCCCGAACACGCCGAGAATGGGGGGCAGCAGCCAGACCAGCGCCATCGCCAGGGTGGCAAGAGCGAGGAGCATCCAGGAATGCCGGAGTTGGACAAAAGCGGTGCGCGCGATCATCCGCCAGATATCGCCAAAGCCGGGATAGGGACGCAAGCTCAGGGCGAGCCCGCTATGGCCGAGCCAGATACGCCCGCCGCGCTTGACCAGGCGCGCCAGCGTCACATCGTCGATCAGCGCCCCGCGCAAGGCGGCGATGCCGCCGATCCGCTCGAGCGCGGCGCGGCGGATGAGAATGCTGCCGCCAGCCGCCGCCGCGGTCGCCGCGAGCGGATCGTTGACCCACGCGAACGGGTAGAGCATCTGGAAGAAAAACACGAAAGCCGGCACCAGCGCGCGCTCGGCGAGGCTCTGGCAGCGCAGCTGCACCATCTCCGAGACGAGATCGAGCCGCTCGGCCTCGGCCTTCGCCACCAGCGCCGCGAGATGGCCGGGTTCATGCACGATATCGGCATCCGTCAGCAGCAGGAACGGCGCGTCGGCCACGGCGACGCCTTGCGCCACCGCCCAGAGCTTGCCGCTCCAGCCGGCCGGCTTGGGCGCGCCGGCAAACACGCTGAGCCGCGGATCGGCGAACCCGCGCGCGATCGTGCCGGTGCCGTCGGTGCTGCCGTCATCGACCAGCACCACCGAGAAGTGGGGATAGTCCTCGGCGAGCAGCGAGGCGAGGCTGGCGCCGATCACCGTGGCCTCATCGCGTGCCGGCACGATGACCGCGACGCGGGGTGGATCGACCGGGCGGACGGGCGGCAGCCCCGGCCCGACCCGCCAGAAACGGCCATGAAACGCCAGCAGATAGACCCAGACGAGGGCCGCGAGCGTGGCCAGTAGGGTCATGCGGAGTGCCTGCCGCGCCGCAGCCGGCCGGTGCTCTCGAACCAATCGATCGCATCGGCGACCGCCAATTCCGCCGGGCGCGGGTTGTAGCCGAGTTGCGCCACTGCCTTGGCGCAGGAAAAAAACATCCGCTTGCGCGCCATCATCAAATGTTCTCGCGTTACCAGCGGCGCGATGCCAAGGGTGCGCGCCAAACCCTCGCTCAGCAGCGCAATCGGCCACAGCACCCCTTCGCTGAGCTTGAGGCGTGGCGGCCGGCGGCCGGCGCGGCGGGCGATCATGGCGAACAGCGCGCCGAGCATCAGATTATCGCCGCTCAGGATATAGCGCTCGCCGATAACGCCACGCTCCAGCGCCAGGAGATGGCCTTCGGCGACATCCTCGACATGGACGATGTTGAGCCCGGTCTCGAGATAGCCCGGCATCCGCCCGGCGGCGGCATCGCGGATCATGCGGCCGGTGGGCGTCGGCTTGATATCGCGCGGGCCGACCGGGGCGGAGGGATTGACGATCACCGCCGGCAGCCCGCTCTCGCGCACCATCGCCAGCACCGCTTGCTCGGCGAGATATTTCGAGCGCTTGTAGTTGCCGACGATCTCGGCCTCGGCGACCGGGGTCTCCTCGTCGGCCGGGGCGCCATCCTTGCGCAGGCCCAGCGCCGCGACGCTGCTGCAATAGACGATCCGCTCGACGCCGGAGGCCTGAGCGGCGTGCATCAGCGCTTTGGTGCCTTCGACATTGGCGCGCAGCATGGCCGCCGGATCAGGCACCCAGAGCCGATAATCGGCGGCGAGATGAAAGACGTAGCGGCAGCCGGTGGTGGCGCGGGCGAGCGAGGCGGCATCCGTCAGATCGCCCTCGACCAGGTCAAGCTTCAGGCCAGCGATATTGTCGCGCGGGCTGCCGCGTCGCACCAATGCGCGCACGGCATGACCGCGCGCGAGCAGGGCGCGCGCCACGGCGGCGCCGATGAAGCCGGTGGCGCCGGTCAGTAAACTCGGGCCGGAAGCGGTCATTTCAGCCCTCCATTACAGACGGCCGCGGCTGCCAGAGCCACGCCGTCGTCGCACGTCTACTACAAGATCCCCGCTCTTCCACAAACAGCGGGGGCGGTGTAGGGGGCGGGGTTTATTTCCCGGTAGAGACGTTTTGGTGAAAAAACTGCCTATCATCCTCGCCTTGCTCGGCCTCGCGCTCGGCACCGTGCTGATCGGTTGGTTCGGCGCGGCAGGCGTCGTGGATGCCGCGCTCTCGCTCGGCTGGCGCGGCTTTTTCTGGCTGCTGCTCGCCCAGTTCGGCCTTTTCGGCCTGCTCGGCCTGGCCTGGCGCACCCTGCTCGCCGAGGGATCGCCGCTGATCTATGTTTGGGGACGAATGGTGCGGGATGCCGCGGGCAATTGCCTGCCGTTCTCGCAAATGGGCGGTTTCGTGCTCGGCGCTCGGGCGGTCACCCTGCACGGCATCGCCAAGCGCCGCGCCGTCGCCTCCACGGTCGTCGATATCACCACCGAATTTCTCGCCCAAATGGCGTTTGCCGCGATTGGCCTGGTGGTGCTGATGCTGCGCGCCCCGGACTCCGCCCTGGTCTGGCCACTGGCCATCGGCCTTGTGCTCGCCATTGTCGGCGGCGCCGTTTTCGTCATCCTGCAACAGGGCACGGCCGTGATTTTTCGTAAAGTTGGGGGCGTCATTTCCGCCGGCTGGCTGCACAACCAATCGGCGCGGGTCGATGCGTTCGATAGCGAGCTTGCGCAAATCTACGATCGCGTCCCGCGCCTGGCGCTCGCCGCGGGGTTGCATTTTATCGGCTGGATCGGCGCCGGGCTCGTAACTTGGCTCGCGCTCTATCTGCTCGGCGCCGGGATCGACATCCCGGCAGCGCTTGCGATCGAGGCGATTTTGCAGGTCGGATTGAACTTTGCCTTTCTCGTGCCGGGTTATCTCGGTGTGCAGGAAGCGGCGCTGGCCGGGATCGGTGCATTGTTCGGCCTCGCCCCCGATCTCGCGCTCGGCCTCTCGCTGATCCGCCGGGCGCGCGATCTCGCCATCGGCATTCCGGTGCTGCTGCTGTGGCAGGCGTTCGAGGCGAGACGGCTGGCTCGATCCGAAGCGACCTGAGAGTTTGAAAAAGAATGCCCCGGGTAACCAGCCGGGTTAGCGGGTGGCGGCGCCTAGCTTGCCGCCGCACCGATGCGCCCCTACGAAAATGCACGCGCCACAACGGTCGCAATCACGGAGGAGAAGCATGCAAATCCACGAAGTCCGCGTCCATCCCTCGAAATCCGAACTCAAGCGCGAGGATCAGCTCGCCTGGAAGATCGCCGCGGTCGCCGCCGACAAGGTCGCGGTGGAGAAAGATGTCGCGGCGATGATCGTCAACCGCGTCATCGACAACGCCGCCGTCGCCATCGCCGCGATCAATCGCCGCCCCGTGGTCTCGGCCCGCGCCATGGCGCTCGGTCACCCCAAGCGTGGCGGCGGAACGATTTTCGGCCTTCCCGCCACGCGCGGCTTCAGCCCGGAATGGGCGGCCTGGGCGAACGGCACGGCGGTGCGTGAGCTGGACATGCACGACACCTTCCTCGCCGCCGATTATTCCCATCCCGGCGATAATATCCCGCCGATCCTGGCTGTCGCGCAAACCCTGCAACGCTCGGGGCGCGATCTTATCCGCGCCATCGCCACCGGCTATGAGATCCAGATTGATCTCGTGCGCGCGATCTGCCTGCACGAATGGAAAAAGGATCACATCGCCCATCTCTGCCCGGCGCAAGCCGCCGGCATCGGCACGCTGCTGCGGCTGCCGGTGGAGGTAATCTATCAGGCGGTGCAGCAGGCGGTTCATGTGAGCTTCACCACCCGCCAGTCGCGCAAGGGCGAGATCAGCTCGTGGAAAGCCTATGCCCCGGCTCATGCCGGCAAGCTCGCCGTCGAGGCCGTCGATCGCGCGATGCGCGGCGAGGGCGCGCCGAGCCCGATCTATGAGGGCGAGGATTCGGTGATCGCCTGGATGCTCGGTGGCCGCGACGCGGTTTATCATGTGCCGCTGCCGGCGCCGGGTGAGCCCAAGCGCGCGATCATGGACAGTTTCACCAAGGAGCATTCGGCGGAGTATCAGAGCCAGGCGCTGATCGATCTCGCCTTTCGTCTTCGCGAACGCATCCCCGACCGCGCGCGGGTGCAAAAAATCATCATCCACACCTCGCACCACACCCACTATGTCATCGGCACCGGCGCCAACGATCCGCAGAAGATGGACCCCAAGGCGAGCCGCGAGACGCTCGATCACTCGATCATGTACATCTTCGCCGTGGCGCTGGAGGATGGACGCTGGCACCATGTCGAGAGCTACACGCCAGCGCGCGCGGGGCGGGCGGAGACGGTGGCGCTCTGGCACAAGATCGAGACCCGCGAGGATGCGGAGTGGACGCGGCGCTATCACAGCACCGATCCCAAGGAGAAGGCGTTCGGCGGGCGGGTCGAAGTGTTCATGACGGATGGCTCGGTGATTACCGACGAGCTGGCGGTGGCCAATGCCCATCCGCTCGGCGCGCGTCCCTTCAAGCGGGCGGACTACATCCGCAAGTTCGAGACGCTGACCGAGGGCATCATTACCTCGCGGGAGGCGGCGCGTTTCCTCGAGGTGGCGCAATCGCTGCCCGCGCTCAAGGCGGACGAGCTGCATCTTCTCAACGTGGCGTTGCCGGGGGCGCGTTTGGTCGCCGGCAAGCCGGGAATTTTCTGACGGCGACCGAGTTTTTCTGACAGCGACAAAGGGGAGTGGACGATGAGTGAAAGCGAAGTGAAAAAAGGTCTGGTCGGGGTCTATGCCGATGTCACCGCGGTCTCCAAGGTGATGCCGGAGACCAACAGCCTCACCTATCGCGGCTACGCGGTGCAGGATCTCACCGAGCATTGCAGCTTCGAGGAGGTCGCCTATTTGCTCTGGCATGGCGAATTGCCGAATCGCCGGCAACTTGCCGCCTTCGAGAAAGCCGAGCGTGCCGAGCGCAAGCTCTCACCGCGGCTCAAGCGGGTGATCGGGGAGTTTCCCCATCGCGCCCATCCGATGGATACCATCCGCACCGCTGTTTCCTTCATGGGGCTCGAAGATCCCGAGGCCGCCAACAACAGCGAGGCCGCGACGCGCAACAAGGCGCTTCGGCTGCTCGCCAAGATCCCGACGGCCATTGCCCTCGACTACCGCAACCGCCAGGGCAAGCGCGCGGTCAACCCGCGCGAGGATCTGAGTTTCGCCGAGAATTTCTTCCACATGTGCTTCGGCAAGGTGCCGGCAAGGGAAGTGGTGAAGGCGTTCGATGTCAGCCTGATCCTCTATGCCGAGCACGGCTTCAACGCCTCAACCTTCACCGCCCGCACCGTCACCTCCACCCAGGCCGATATTCACGGCGCGATAACGGCGGCGATCGCGGCCCTCAAGGGGCCGCTGCATGGCGGCGCCAACGAGGCGGTCATGCACATGCTGACCGAGATCGGCACGCCCGAGCGGGCGCGGGCCTGGCTCACCGGCAGGTTCGACCACAAGGCCCTGGTCATGGGTTTCGGTCATCGCGTCTATAAGAACGGCGATTCACGGGTGCCGACGATGACCCGCTACATGGAAAAGATGGCGGAGGTGACGGGCGAGCATAAATGGCTCGAGATCGAGCGCATCCTCGCCGCCGAGATGCTCGCGAAGAAGAACATCCACCCCAACCTCGATTTTCCCGCCGGCCCCGCCTACTACATGATGGGCTTCGACATCCCGATGTTCACGCCGATTTTCGTCGCCTCGCGCATCACTGGCTGGGCGGCGCATGTCTTCGAGCAGGCCGCCGACAACCGCCTGATCCGCCCGCTCTCGGTCTATAACGGCGTGATGCAGCGCGAAGTGCCGGCGTTGAAGGATCGTTAATAACCAGACGATCACTGCGAAAGACCAGACGCCGCGACCCTTCCGGGCGCGGCGTTTTTTTTCGCCCGCGGCGCCACGGTCGAAAAAAAACGCGCTTCAGGGCGATCGCTGTACGGTTTTTGTTGACTTATTCGTACAATCCGTTGAATAGCGAAAATGGCATGCGCATATGCGAGTCGCGCTTTGGCTTCGGCAGAAGCGCATGTCGATGGAGAAGATGGCCAAAGCAAAATAAACTCGTTCCATATCATGCATCCGATCCCGTGCCGGCACCTCGCTTGATCGTCTCGGGTTCCTGCCGAGATCGTCGGCGATGCGGGTGCGGGTCTGAGCAAGACAAGCGCGGGAGGCAGCGGAAGCGAATAAAAGACCGAGGTGACGCGAGAGAGGGCGTTAGAGTCGTGCCAACCCCTATGCGCACCGGCGTCGGTCAGGCTTCCTAGGTTATGCTTGAGCCATGACGACACACGACGACGGTAAAAGACGCCAACAATAATGGAGTTCACACGTGACCACTGACAACACAACACCCAGCCCGCCACGCGCCGCGACCTTGGCCGTGCGGGCCACCACACGTCGCGGCGCGGCAACGCGCGGTGGTGCGACGCGCAAGCCAACCGCCCGCAAAACTACCGCGGCGGCTAAGAAGCCGGCGCGGACGACCGCGAAGGCGGCAACAACGCGCAAGGCTGCCACGAAGAAAACCACGACGACCAAGCGGACGGTAGCGGCGAAAAAACCCGCCACGACACGCAAGGCCGCCGCCAAGCCAGCTTCGCGCAAGACCGCAACGCGCAAGACCGCAACGCGCACGAGCGCAAAGGCGCCGACCCGCCGCACCGCTGCCAAGGCCGCGCCACGCGCGAGCGCCCGCAAGAGCGCAGCCGCCAAGCCGACCCGCGCTCGCGCGGCCACGGCGGCGACACGCACCCGCGCCGCCAAGCCGACCCGCGCCCGCGCCGCGACGGCGGCGGCCACGACACGGCGCCGCGCCAGCGCGAAATCGCCGGCCAGCAAGCCCGCGTCACGGCGGACCCGCAAAGTTGCACCCGTCGTCGAGCCCGCGCCGGCGCCGACAAACCAGAACAACGAAAGCAACGAGGGCAACGAAAGCAACGAGTAGGTCGCGTCTCTCAACGTGAAAAAGGGCGCCGAAATGGCGCCCTTTTTGCCTAGCGTGGCGGCCGCGCCAAGAAACTTACGCGCGGGGTCGGAAGCGGCTCCGCCAGTCTGGTTGCGCGTGAGGGAATGCCAGTGCGCGCGCTTCAAAAACGCCGCGCGCGATCGCGCGCGCCATCACGAGCGTTGCCGTGTGGCCGAGTTCGGCGAGATCGTGCGTCGCATCCTTGAGCGCGCGCGCTCCCGTGGCAGCGGCGAAAATCGTATCGCCATCGAGTGGCGCATGCGCCGGTAAAACCGCGCGCGCCAGGCCATCATGCGCCATGACCGCAAGGCGCTTGGCCTCTGCCTTGCTCAGCATCGCATCGGTGACAACGATCCCGATCGTCGTCGCGGTGTGAGGCGTGGTCTTGAGCCGTGGCGCGAGATCCGCCTCGGTAAAGCGATCCGGCCAGCCGAGGCCACCGAACTCGTTGTCCCGCTCAAACGGCGCCGCCCAGAAATGCGGCCCATCGCCGATCACCGCACTGCCGAGCGCATTGACCGCGACCAGTGCCGCGACCGTATGGCCCGAGCGGCAGAGCGCGCTCGCCGAGCCCAGCCCGCCTTTCAGCGTCGCGGTTGTCGCGCCCATTCCGGCGCCGACACTGCCGAGCGCGAAGGCGCCGCCCCGCGCGGCGCGCGCGGCCTCGCGGCCCAAATCCCAGTAAGGCGGCCGTTCGCCCCAGGATTTATTGCCGCCATTGGCGAGATCGAACAGGATCGCCTGCGCCACCAGCGGCACCGTCTGCCCGGCTATGGCGAAACCGCGCCCGGCGGCACGCAACACCGCCTGCACGCCGCCCGCCGCATCAAGGCCGAAAGCCGAGCCCCCGGCGAGCACGATGGCATCGATGCGCTCAACCGTCGCATCGGTGCTGAGCATCCCAAGATCGCGCCCGCCCGGCGCCCCGCCGAGCACGGCCACGGCGGCAACCACCGGCTGATCGAACAGCATGGCGGTCACCCCCGAGGCCAGCGCCGCATCGTCGGCGTGGCCCACCGTGAGGCCGGCAATGTCGGTGAGCAGGTTATGGCGCGGCGTCACTGCGGGATCGGCGCGGGCACGGCGATGTCGGGCAGGCGTTGACCCGGCAGGCGTTGACCCGGCAGGCGGTGACCCGGCGCGGGTGACGGGGCCTGTAGCAGCAACCGCCGCAAGGCACGGAGCGGCGCGGTCAGCCGCCAGCTTCGCGAGCCGAGCACCGCTTCCACCTGGTATTGCAGCGGCCTGAGCCGACGCACTTCCGCCTCCAGCGCATCGACATAGACGCGCATCATGTCAGCCCCCGCCGCCAACGACACGGCCGCGGCGTCGAAAACGCGACGCCCGCTCTCCGGCGCGGCCACCGCGGTCTCGAGCGCATGATAAACCTCGGGGATCTGCGGCAGAACGGTATCGGGCCAGGCATCGAGCCGGGAAACCGCTTCATGGCGCTCACGGCGATTGAGAAAAGCCGTGATTTCCCGCCCCATCTCGGCCTCGCCGCGCGGCCAGGACAGCCCAAGCTGGAGCGCCAGCCGCGCCAGTTCGGCCGGCCAATCGGCGAGCAGGGCATCGAAGGAGAGAAAAGCGCGCGGGCTGCCGCGTGTCGTCCGCTCGGCCGCCAGAACATAGCGCAGCCAGAGCAGCATGCCGCGCTCGGGCGGCCACAGGGCGGCGCCCTCATGGCGGCTCTCGCGGCGGCGGAGCGAGGCGGCAACGGCGCGCGGATCGCGAAACGGCAGGACATAGCGCGGCGTGATATTCAGCAGCGCCAGGGCCTGTTGCCACACCGGCACGAGGAGGGCGAGGCGCGGATCCTTGACCACGATCAGCGGCGCCTCGTCATAATTGCGGCGGATCAGCGCTGCGAGTTCCCGTGCGAACGCCGCCGCCGCGGCCGAGCCGAACCATTCGGGGGCGATGTCGAACAGGCCGTAGACATGCGAGCCCGCTGCCTCCAGCATCGTCTCGTGCAGGGCCACCAGTTCGACCGGCTCCCAATGGCCGAGGACATTGCCCGGCCCCGGCGGAACCAGCCGCTTCGGCAGCGCCGCGCCCAGCAGGTTGAGCACCCGCGTCACCGCCGAGGTGCCGCTGCGATGCATGCCGAGAACCAGCAGCGCCGTATTCCCCATCATGGCCCCCCATCACCTTTCGCCCGACGCGTCGACACGCGGTCCCCTACGGCTCATCGGCAAGAAGATAAATCGTGCGACGCTTGCTTGGTGTAACCAAATGCAACGACCGGGCGCAACGGTCGTGGCGGCGGAGAACCGCTACAGGTTATTACTTTTGCGTGATCACCGACTTTTGCGTGATCCCCAGCTTTTGCGTGATCCCGGGCGGCGCCGGCCCGCCCGCCATCCAATCGAGCAACTGCACGGTGTGCGCCACGGGTAGTTCACCAGCGGCGAGTTGCGTGAGGCAGCCGATATTGCCCGCCGCGATCAATTCCGCGCCGGTCGCGGCAATGTTGGCGAGCTTGCGCGCCTGGAGCCGCGTCGCGATCTCGGGTTGCAGCAAGTTATAGGTGCCCGCCGAGCCGCAGCAGAGATGCCCCTCGCGCGGTTCCACCACCACGAAACCGGCCGTACGCAGCAGCGCTTTCGGCGCCTCGGTGATCTTCTGGCCATGTTGCAAGCTACACGCCGCGTGATAGGCGATCTTGATTCCTGGTGGCGGCCGGCTCGGGCGATAATCGAGACGCGTCAGAAACTCGCTGATGTCGAGCGCGCGTTCGCCGATCTGCGCCGCCCGGCCGCGCCAGGGCTCGGGCTCCGCGCGGAACATGAAGCCGTAATCCTTCACCGTCGTGCCGCAGCCCGAGGCGTTGATGATCACCGCGTCCAGCCCTTCGCCCTCAAGCTCGCGGCTCCAGGCGGCGATATTGGCGCGCGCCGCCGCCATCGCCGCCGCGTGGTGGCCCATGTGATGGGTGAGCGCGCCGCAGCACCCAGCACCTTCCGCCACCACCACCTCGACGCCGAGCCGCGTCAGTAGGCGGATGGTCGCTTGGTTGATCGCCGGATCGAGCACCTGCTGGGCACAACCGGTCAGCAAGGCGACGCGCTGGCGGCGGGGGCCAATCGCCGGGTGGCGCGCCGGCCGCTCGATGGCGCTCGGCGGCAATTTTACGGGCGCCATCGCCAGCATCGCCGCCAGACGTTTGCCGAACATGCCCCGCCGCGGCACGAGGCCGCGCAATGGTCGGGCAAAACGCGCGCCGATCAAGGCCAGGCGGAACAATTTCGGGCGCGGCAGCACCTGCGCCAGAAGCGCACGCAGCGCGCGCTCGTGCCAGGGGCGGCGATAGGTGTTTTCGATATACGTGCGGGCATGATCGACGAGGTGCATATAATGCACGCCCGAGGGGCAGGTGGTCATGCAGGAGAGACAGGAAAGACAGCGATCGACATGGAGCACGACCTCCTCGCTTGCCGCGCGGCCGCTCTCCAGCATGTCCTTGATCAGGTAGATGCGTCCACGCGGGCTATCGAGTTCGTCGCCGAGCAGCACGAAGGTCGGGCAGGTCGCGGTGCAGAAGCCGCAATGGACGCAGGTGCGCAGCACCTGGTTGGAAACCTTGATATCGGGATCGCGCAGTTGTTCCGGCGTGAAATTTGTCTGCATGACCGATTTCAGAGCCCAGCGAAGAGGCGGCCGGGATTGAGAATGCCCTGGGGATCGAACGCTTCCTTCACCCGCCGCGTGATGCGTGCCAGCGCCGACGCCTCTTGCGGCACGACATCGAGGCTGGCACGCAAGGCGTCGGGCGCGCGCATCAGCCACCACACCCCGCGCGAAGCGCGCGCGGCATGGGTGATGGCGGCATGGCTTTCGGCGCGCGCCGGGGCGGCAACCCAGACCAGGCCGCCGCCCCAATCAAGAAAACAATTTCCCCCGAGGCGCGCGACCGCCGCGACGATCCGCGGTCCCGCCGAGGGTGCGACCGAGACCCGCCAGATCGCATCCCCGCTCGCATGGCCGAGCGGGACGGTATCGCGCACCGCGCGCCACAGCGCGCGGCTCGGCGCATCCTCCAGGATCGCCGCGGCGCCAAACCCCGCCCACTCAGCGCGCAGCCGCTCGGTGCGATAGGCGACGCTCGGGATAAAATCCTCGATCCGCACCAGCGTCACCGCGGCATCGAAAGCGGCGAGTTCGGGCACGCGGGCCGCCGCCTCGCGCGGCAGCCAGGCCGCGCCCGAAACCCCGAAAGGCGAGCCCAACGCCGCGGCAAGTGCGGCAACACCGCGCTCGGCATCGAGCCCCGCGAGCACCACCGTGCCGACCGCCTCGGATGCCGGCAATACTTTCAGCGTGATCTCGGTGAGCGCCGCGAGCGTCCCGTAACTGCCGCTCAGCAGCTTGCAAAGATCGAGCCCGGTGACGTTCTTGAGCACCCGCCCGCCGGAGTGGATCACCTCGCCCGCCCCGTTCACCGCGCGCACGCCTATCACATGATCGCGCATCGCCCCCGCCGTGATGCGGCGCGGGCCGGAAAGATTGCAGGCGACGATGCCGCCCAGCGTCTGTTGCCCCGCGCTGCCGAGCAGGGCGGAGAGATCGGGCGGCTCGGCGATGATTTGTTGCCCCTCGGCGGCGACCGCGGCCTCGATCTCGGCAAGCGGGGTTCCGGCGCGCGCGGCAATGATCAGTTCCTTCGGCGCATAGAGGCTGATCCCGGTATGATGGCGGAGCGTAAGCGTCGCCGCCGCTTGCACCGGGCGCAACATCGCGTTGGACTTGGTTTCGTTGCCGACCAGGGCAAGCGGCGTCGCGTGCGCATGCGCCTCGGCGATCACATCGGCGATTTCCCCCTCGGCTTGCGGTGCGATCGCGTTCATGCCGCGTGCGCGATATCCGGCTTGAGGGGAAAAACCTTGGCGGTGTTGAGCAGCCAGTCCGGATCGAAAGCGCTTTTGATGCGCCGCTGCTGGTCGAGTTCGCGGGCGTTGAACTGCACCGGCATGAGATCGCGTTTTTCCACGCCGACGCCATGCTCGCCGGTGAGGCAGCCGCCAACCTCGACGCAGAGTTTCAGGATATCGGCGCCGAATGCCTCGGCGCGATGGAAACTCGCGGGATCATTGGCGTCGAACATGATGAGCGGATGGAGATTGCCATCGCCGGCGTGGAAGATATTGGCGACCTTGAGGCCGTAGCTCTCGCTCATTTCGCCAATGCGCCGCAGCACTTCGGGCAGGCGGCTGGTCGGGATGGTGCCGTCCATGCAGAGATAATCCGGACTGATCCGCCCGACGGCGCCGAACGCGCCCTTGCGGCCCTTCCAGATCGCCGCCGATTCCTCGGCGCTTTGCGAGACCTTGAGGCTGATCGGGTCAAAGCGCTCGCAAATCGCGCGGATGCGCCCGAGCATGTCATCCTGTTCCGCGACACTCCCCTCGACCTCGATGATCAGCATCGCCTCGGCATCCAGCGGATAGCCGGCATGGGCAAACGCCTCGCAGGCATGGATCGCCGGGCGGTCCATGAATTCGAGCGCGACGGGAATAATGCCCGAGGCAATGATGGCATCGACGCAGGCGCCGGCGACCTCGTTGGCGCGGAAGGCAGCGAGCATGGCGCGCGCGCCTTCGGGGCCGCGCAGGATGCGCACGGTGATTTCCGTGACGATGGCAAGCTGGCCTTCGCTGCCGGTGAGCAGGCCGAGCCAGTCATACCCGGCGGCGTCGAGATGGGTGCCGCCGATGTCGAGAATTTCGCCCGCGATGGTGACGATCCGGAGGCCGAGGAGATTGTTGGCGGTGACGCCGTATTTCAGGCAGTGGGCGCCGCCGGAGTTCATGTTGACATTGCCCCCGATCATGCAGGCGAGCTGGCTCGACGGATCGGGGGCATAGAAAAAGCCCCGCTCGCGCACCGCGTCGGTGATGCCGATATTGGTGACACCCGCCTGCACGACGGCGTAGCGATCGGCGTAGTTGATATCGAGGATGCGGTTCATGCGCATCAAGCCGACCACCACCGCGTCGGCGAGCGGCAGCGCCCCGCCCGAGAGACTGGTGCCGGCACCGCGGGGGACGACGCGCACGCCATTTTCCTGGCAGAAGCGCAGCACCGCGGCCACCTGCTCGGTGGTTTCCGGCAGCACCACGGCGAGCGGCACTTGGCGATAGGCGGCGAGCCCGTCGGTCTCATAGGGTTTCAGGCAAAGCGCCTCGGCGATCACCCCGTCTTCCGGCACGAGCGCGCGGAGACCAGCGATAAGGCGCGGGCGCGCGGCCAGCGTTTCGGGTTTCGGCGGCGGTAATTCGATCATCGCACCCTCACACTCCCAGGCTACTGGCCGGAAAATGCGCCCGGCGTGGCGCCCTGGCAAGCGGCGGGGGGGTCAGACGTGGCGAGAATTATCAGACGTGGCGAAAATTATTCCTGGGGCAGGAATTATCCCTGGCGCGCCTTCATGCGCGGGTTCTTTTTGTTGATGACATAAACCCGGCCATGGCGGCGCACCACCCGGCAGTTCTTGTCCCGCACTTTGGCGGATTTCAGGCTGTTGCGGATCTTCATGGTGTCTCGGGCCTCGTTCGTCTCGCCTCGCGCGAAGGCCGGCTGGGTAGGCCGGCGCCGCCGGCTTGTCAAGCTTGGCGCGCTGGCGCCGCCGGCTTGTCAAGCTGGCGCGCTGGCGCCGCGACGAGCGCGTGCCAGCGCATCAACTGGAGCTTGCCTTCCTGCATCAGCCGCACCCGCACCAGCCAGCGCTCCGCCTCGGCCACCAGGAGCCTGGCCCGCTCCAGGTTCGGGCGGGCGTGCGCGAGCGGGGCGATCAGCGCGCGCCAGGCTTGCAGGATCGCCGTGATATGGCGCTCGCTGTGATCCTCGACGACCCGCAGATCGAGCCCGAGCGGCTCGAACAGGGAGGTGATCGTCGCGGCCTCAGGCACCGCGGGCGAGCGGCCATCGAGCTGTGCCCAGCGGGCGAGAGCGGGGTCGAGCGGCGCTGGCGCCACGAATTCGAGCAGCACGAGCTGGCCGCGCGGGCGCAGCGCCCGCGCCAGCGCCGTCAGCACCGGCGCGGCAGGAGCGCCCCCGAGTGGCAGAAGGGCCAACGCGTGATGGAAATGCGCCACCGGAAACGCCGGCGTCTCGGCGCTCCACGCCGCGATCGAGGCGCGCTTGCCGAGTTCGTGATGCTGGCAGCGCACCGTCGCGATGGCGCGGAGATCGGGATCCGCCTCATAGCCGGCAACCCAGGCGCCGAAGGTCGCGGCCACGGCGGCGACCGGCCCGCCGGAGCCGGCGCCGACCAGCAACAGGCTCGTCGCCTCGGAAAGGCCGAGCGGGCGGGCAAGCCGCAGCACTTCTTCCTCGCCGCCTGGCAACAAAAAACCCTCGCCACAAAGTTCATGGCGGAGCGCCAGTTGCGGCGCCACGGCGAGCCCCGGCGCCGCTTCAGCCGGCCCCGCTAGGCGGGCGCCGGTGAGCGGCGCGGCGGCTGCGGCATGCACTGAGAGACGCTCGACTAGCCGGCGGAACGCGGTGAAGCCCATCATCCACCGCCCTCTGCCGGCATCCTCGCCCCTGCCCGGAAGCCGGCCCCTGCACTGGCGGCGGCCAGGTCACACATAGCTCACCAGCGACATGCTCTGCATCGTGGCGATGAGCTTGAAGGAGGCCTGCATCTGCGTCTGCACCATCGAGAGATTGGAGAGGGTGCTCGCCATGTTGACATCCTGGATCGAGGAAACCTGGGTCTGCAGCGCGGTGTTGACATTGCCGAGCGTGGTGCTGGTGGCGCTCAGACTGTCCTGCGTCGCCCCGAGCGCGCCTTCCTCATTGGCCATCGTGCTGCCGGCGTCACTGAGCGAGGTCTGCACGTCGCCGACCAGCGTTGAAAATGCCGGCAGATTCTGCTGGGCATTGCTGAGCGAGCCGATGACCGCCAAGCCGTGCATGAGATCACGCATATAGGAGCCCGTGGTATAAGGGCCCGAGGATGTGACAAATGTATTGGCGCTGGCGAGCAGACCCGCCGTCGCGCTTTCGCCCGGACCGGTCGCGACGCTGGCCTGGAACCCTTGCAACGCCGAAGCGGGCTGCGAGAGCGCCGGCGAAAAGGGCGAAGTGCCGGCGGCGTTCGAACCCGCGATGCCGAGCGTGATGGCGATGGTGGTGGCGGCGCCATTGGTCGCGAGCTGACCCACCGCAGCATTGATCTGGGTGAAAAATCCGGAATTGAGGATATTGGTGGGATCAGGTACCGGCGGATTGGTGGCATCCTGCCCGGCAAAGACATAATTGGTGCCGTTCTGGGTATCGAGCAGGCTCGCCACCTGCACGAGATCGCTCTGCGCCTGGGCGGCCAGCGTATCGACGCTGCCCGGCGTGATGTTATCGAGCTGCGAGGAGATATTGGAGGCGATGCTGCTGAGCTGGTTCATCACCGTCTGGGTCACGCCGATATTGGTGTTGGCGGCGGTGATGTTGGAAACATAGGTATTGTTCTGCGCGATCTCGGCGTTGAGATTGAGCGAGGCCAGCGCGTTCGCCCCGAGCCCGGCATAGGTGCTGGAAACATTGCCGCTCGAGGCCTGCTGGGCCAAGGTGTCGAGCTGCGTCTGCACCGTGTTGCTCGCCGTAACCAGCTCGCCGAGCGTGCCATAGGAAGACGGCGGCAACGGCCCGAGAGGTGTAATTCCCCCGCTCACGGTTTGCGCTCCAATGCCCTCAGCCGACCATGCTGGTGAAGTTCAGGAGATCGGACCACATCGTCTGGACCGCTTCCATGATGCGCGCATTGGCGCCATAGGCATTCTGTAACTGGACCATGTTCGCCATCTCCGTATCGATATTGACCCCCGAGCCCGATGTGAACGCGCTTTTCAGGGTGGTTTGCAGGCTCTGGGCAGGCGCGAGATTGGTCGTCGCGGTGTTGATATCGCTGGCTTGCGCGGCGACCAGGGTCGCGGCGAAATCGCTGATCGTGCCGGGCGTCGGGTAGGGCGCGGAAAGATTGCCGGCGGGGCCGAGCGAGGTGGTGAGGCTCGCCGGCTGGGCCACGCCCGCTTGCACATCGGCGCCGAAAGTATAGTTCAGCACACGGCTGATCAGCGTCGTGAAACCGGCCGGCCCGGTCGTAGGGTTGGGGGTGAAGCTGGTGGCTCCGGTCGCGCTGCCAGTGATCGCGTTTGTGCCGTCGGTGACCAGGGCCGGGTTGGCGAGAATCGCGGGATTGACCTGGATTTCCGAGGCGAAGCCAACATAGTTCGCCTGCGGCGGGGTGCCCCCGCTCGTCGGAACCGCGCCGCTCGCATTGGTAAAAAGCGTGAGCCCCTGGGCGGAAAAGCGGCTCGCGGTATTTTGCGCGAATTCGTCAAGCTCGCCCTGATAGGTGGGGAGCGTGGTATCGCGCAACTGGATATCGGCGCCGATCTGCCCCGACCCGCTCAATTGCGCCGTGACATCGACCCCGCCCATCATGATGCCGGGAATACTGCCGGGATAGGTGGCATTGGGGCCCATCGTCGCCGGCGTGATCGAGAGCGCGCTGGCGGAATTGGTCGGCAGCACGAGGCCGTTGGCGGTGGCCACCAGAATGCTGCCATTGCTCTGCGGGATCGCCTGCGCGCCAGTGAGACCGGAGACCGTCTGCATCGCCGCGTCGCGCTGGTTCTGTAGATCGGCGACACTTTGGCCCGAGGCGGTGGCGGCGACGATCTGGTTGTTGAGCGTGCCGATGGTCGAAAGCGCGGCGTTCAGCGTGCCGACCGAGGAGACGAGATCGTTCTCGGCGCTCTGGCGGGCGCTGGTATAGCTGTTGCTCAGCGCATTGATGCCGGAGGCGAGCGTTTGCGCCGAGGTCACCACCTGCTGTTGCAAGGCCGCGCTATCGGGGGTGCCGAGGAGAGCGGAAAACGCATTCTGGAGCGAGCCCAGAAGATCGGAGAGACTGCCGCTCTGCCCCGGCGTGCCGAGGGCGGCGCTTACCGGCTGTAGCGTGGTTTGCGTCGTCTGCAAGGCGGAGACAGCACCGTTCTGGGACCAGAGATCGCTTTGCAATTGCTGGTTGACATAGCGCGTGGCAACCCCGGTCTGCACGCCGAGGCCGACGCCATCGGCGGTGAGGCTCTGCTGCGGCAGCGTCTCGCTGGCGTAGGCGGCAGTGCCGGCATTGGCGACGTTGTGCGCGATCAGCGCGAACTGCGCGCTGATATTGTTGATCCCGCCGCCCGAGATCAGGAGTGCCGATTCGAGTCCCATGCTGGCCGCTCCGCGCCCGCCTTGCCGCTACTGGATCATGTTGATCGCGGTCTGGAGCATCGAATCCGCCGTGGTGATCGATTTGGCGTTGGCGCTATAGGCCTGCTGCGCCACGATGAGTTGGGTGAACTGGGTTGCGATATCGGTGTTCGACTGCTCGATCGAGCCGACGACGAGGCTGCCCGCGCCATTGTTGTTGGGCGCCTGGGCGGAAGGGTTGCCCGAGCCGGCGGTGGCGGTGAAGGCCTGGCCGTTCTGGCTCTGTAGTGCATTGGCATTGTCGAAAGTGGTGATCGGAACTTGCGCGATGGTGAGGGATTGGCCGTTGTTGTAGTTGGCGACGATATCACCGTTGCTCTGCGCGGCGATGCCGGTGAAGGCCCCGGCGGGCACGCCGTTCTGACTGAAATTGCGCAAGGAATAGGTGGTGCCGGCGAATTGCGAAACCCCATTGGCCTGGTTGAAATTGCCGAAATTGAGCGTGATCGGCTGGTTGCCGTTGCCGAAATTCGCGGTGATGTTGAGGTTCGCCGCGCTGCCGCTCGCATAGGACGACGCGGTCAGGCCGGACGACAGGCCGGTAATGCCGCTGATCGTGCCCGCCGCGGCCGATGGAGCGCTCGCCGTCGGGCCGAAATCCACCGTCGCGGTGCCGATGGTGGGCGAGGGAACGCCGGCCGCCGTCAGGTTATTGGGCGAGCTGATCGTGACCTGCCAGGTATTTGCCGCGGTCTGGGTCCAGTCGAGCGACAGCGATTGCTGGGTGCCGAGCGCGTCGTAGACCTGCACCGTCGAGGACATCGGCGTGCCGGCGGTCGGGGTGGCGGGCAGATTGGCCGAGAAATTGGCGGTCGAGGTGGCGACCGGGTTGAACTGCGCCTGGCTCACCTGGATCGGCGCCAACTGGTTCTGATTGAGCACGCCGGTGGTCGGATCGACGCTCCAGCCCTGGAGATATTCCCCGGCGCTGTTCACCAGATAGCCGGCGTTATTCATCGTGAAATCGCCGGCGCGGGTATAGTATTGCTGCGGGTTGAAGGTGGTCTGGCCGGAGCTGTTGGTGCCGTTGCTTTCGGCCACCGCGAAGAACCCCTGCCCGGCGATCGCCATCCCCAGCGGGTCGCTGCTCTGCGAAATAGTGCCCTGCACTTCGTTCTGATAGCTTGGCAGCGCCACCACCGAGCCCGACTCGTTCTGCGTCGCCGTGCTGTAGGTGAGGTAGTCAACAAAATTGGTGTTGACGCCCTTGTAGCCGGTGGTCTGGCTGTTGGCGATGTTCTGGCTGATATTGCCGAACGCGTCGGACTGGGCGGTGAGGCCGCTCACGGCGGTATTCAAGGCTCCGAAGATAGACATGGCGATCCCCCTGGGATGCGTGGCGCGGAATGAGCATGCTGGGCAACGCAGGAACCATGCCAGACGCGCCCGCGCCATGCCGCGGCGATCATGCCGCCGAGGATTGGCCCGCGCCGGGCGCCATGCGGCGCGATGCGCCACCCTGCCGGGCCGCCCGCGGGCGATGATCGGGTCGTCTCGCGGTCCCGAAGCGCCTGGCATCCGTGCCGCCCGGCAGGCTTGGCCCGGCATAATGTGCCGCCTCCCTGGGAAATTTCCTCTCCTCCAGCGCGCGGGGACGGAAAACCGCCGGGTCCGGGTTGGCCCGCGCCTCACTCGCCGTTGGCCCACGCCTTGCTCATGCCTGGCTCCTGATGCTCGCTCAGGCCGCGCCGTCCCGGCGGGCCCGGAAGGATTTGTTCCATGCCTGGCGCTGCCCTGGCCACTCTGGCAACCCCCACTCTGGCAACCCCCACTTTGGCAAGCCCGCCCGGTGTGTCGCTTGCGTCCTTCGCCGCTTCCCGCGCCGGCGCCAGCGGGCCGGCCAACGCAACCCTGATCGCAGCGTCAGCCACGACGGCAAACGGGACGACCCCAGGAAGCGGGACAAGCGCCGCGCCGTCGGCGGTGGCAGGCGCCAGCACCTCAAGTAAAGCCTCGAATTTCGCCGAGCATCTGCGGCAGGCATTGCCGAGCATGATGAAGCCGGGCCCGATGAAGCCGGGCACGACGAAGCCGGGCACGACGAAACTGGGCACGACGAAACTGGGCGTGACGGGAGAGGGCGTGACCGCCCTGAGCGCGGCCGTGGCCGGCGTCAAGAGCGCGGTCACGACGCCGGCCACGGCCGCCCCGCCGGCCGCCCTCGCGATAGCCGCCTCGCCGGCCAGCCCCGCCGCGCCACCGGTTGCGACACCTTGCACGCCGGCCAATACCGCCGCCAGCACCGCGCCGGCCGACGCCTCGGTGGCGTCGCCGGAATCGGCGCCCTCGGTGTCGCCGGTAACGGCGCCCGTGGCGGCGCTCCCGGCGATGGCCACGCCTCCTCTGGTGGCGGCGTCGGATCTGTCCGGCAAGCCGCGCACCACCCGGAAATGCCGCGACGAGGCCACGCCCGCCACGACCACATCTCACGCCATCCTGACACCCTCCCCATCCCCGGCGCTCCTCATCCCCCCGCCTCCACCGTCCCCACCCTCACCCATCGCAACACCCGGCCTGGCGCACCCCGTGCCGGCGGCACCAGTTGTTTCGGCGGCGCCCCTCGGGCGCGTCGCGGCTTGGCCGACGACGAGCAAGGACGCTGCGGCGACCGCCGCCCCGGCGGATACAGCCCCGGCATCCCCGACATCCCCGGCTTCCTCGGTGGCCTCCTCGTTTGACCCGCCTTCTCCCGCCCCACCCGCCGCGCCGCCGGCCGAGGCGGCTGCCGCCGCCAAGGCGAACGGCGCGCTCGCCAATGCGGCCCCCGCCTCTGACACCGCTTCTGGCACCGCTTCTTCTGGCCCCGCTTCCGGCACGCCGTCCGCCGCCACGCCGCGCGCGGCGGCCAAACCCAGCGTGACCCAGCCCCCCCCACCCAGCGCCACCGGCGCAGCACCTGCCGCGCCTTCCTCGAGCGGGGTGGTGCAAACCGTGGCAGCCGAGATCGGTGGGGCCCTGGCGGCAATGACCTCGGCGGCAATGACGCCGGCGGCAATGACGCCGGCACTGCTCGGCGCGGCCACGGCAATGCCCAGCCTCACCGCCGCCGATCTCGCCAGTGCCGCGCCCACGCCCCCTACGCCCCCTACGCCCGCCGCTCAGCTCGGGCCGACGCTCGCGGCCTTCGGCACCAGTCCCGCCGGTGCGCCGCAAGTAACGGTACAGCTCCACCCCGAAAGCCTCGGGCGTGTGCAAATTTCACTGATCCAGCCCAAGGACGGACCGGCGAACGTGCAGATCACCGCCGAGCAGCCGGCGACGCTTGCCCTCCTGGTGCGCGATCAGGGTCAGTTGCAGCAGGCCCTCGACCGCGCCGGTGCTGCCACTGCCGGCACCCCGCGCCTGAGCTTTCATCTTGCTCCACCGGAGACCCCGACGACCGCCAATCCGGCAAGCGCGACCGCAGCAGCCGCGAATTCCGGCGCCGGCTCGGGCAGCGGCAACGCATCGGCGCCGTGGCAGGAGCCGGCGCCCCGAGCCAACCAGCCCGCGCCTGATCCCGGCTCGGCACTATTCCAGGGCAGCGGCGGGCAATCGCCGGCTTCGGCCTTCACCTCGTCCGGCCAGGGTGGCAACCAGGGCCAAGCCGCCACCGGCCGGCCGACACGCACCGGCTTCGGCGCCGTCGCCGCGGCGGCTGGAACCGCCGGCAGCCTCCCCCCCGCCTGGCTCCGCGCCGGCATCGACATCACCGCCTGACCCTCTCCCGCACGCGACAGGAGTTTTCCCCGATGAGCCTCGCCTCCGTCTCCTCCCAGCAGAATGCCGCCGCCAACGCCGCCTCGGCGGCCGCGGCCGCGGCGGTTGCCGCTAACGCCACCGCCTCCACGAGCGCGGCTTCCAGCACCGCGACCAGCTCGGCGAGCAATCCGCTCACCTCGCTTTCAGGCAATTTCAACGATTTCCTCAATCTGCTGATGACCCAGTTGCAGAACCAGGATCCCACCAGCCCGATGAATACCGACCAGTTCACCAGCGAGCTGGTGCAGTTCACCGGCGTCGAGCAGCAGATCAACACCAACGGCAGCCTGACCAAGCTGATCCAGCTCACCCAGGGCGACGAGATGCTCCAGGCTTCCTCGATCGTCGGCAAAACCGTCGATGTCAACACCAACCAGTTGCCGCTGCAAAATGGCAGCGCAACACTGAACTTCACCACGCCGACCGCCGAGCCGGTCTCGATCAGCGTCTATAATGCTGCGGGCACGCAGGTGAACAACGTCTCGCTGCAGTCAACCCAGGGCACCAATACCTGGACCTGGAACGGCCAGGCCAGCAACGGCGCGACCATGCCGGACGGCGCCTATACGGTGGCGATCTTCGGCGGCGCGAGCGGGGCCACGCCGACCGCGGTGCCGTTCACCGTCCAGGGCACGGTAACCGGGGTGCAGGCGCAATCGGGGACGGTCAATCTCCAGATGGGTGGGGCCTCGACCAGCATGGGGAATGTCCAGCAGGTGGTCGGCAACTGACGCTTCCGATCAGCACAAAAACGGCGAGGCCGCCCCCGATCTTCCCATTGCGATCCCGCTGGGCCATTGGCCCCTGGCTCCTGACCCCTGACCCCTGGCCCCATCACCCATCGTCAGGGCAAGGGCAGCAGCTTGATCCGCTTGCCCTCGACGCCGAGCGCGATGCGCCCGGCCTTGAGCGCCAGCGCGTCCTCGCCGAACACCGCGCGCCGCCAGCCACGCAAGGGTGGAATATCGGGCGCGTCCTCGGCGGCGAGCGTCTCGATCTCCTCGGAGGAGGCGAGCAGGCGCGGTGCGACGTTATGCTGATCGCTTTTGGCCGCCAGCAGCACCTTGAGCAGGGCGATGAGCGCGGGCGAGGGTCGCGGTCCCTCGCGTCCGCGCGGCGCCTCGGGGAGCGCGCTCTCGGGCAGCGCCCGCGCCGCCGCGACCACTTCCAGCAGGCTGTGGCCGGTGCGCCCCTCGGCGAAGCCGCGCGAGATCCCCCGCGCGCGCGCCAGGGCTTCGGGGCTATCTGGGGCGGAAGCAGCGATCTCCAACAGGGTTTCATCCTTGAGCAGGCGCTGGCGTGGGATATTGATGCGCTGCGCCTCGCGCTCGCGCCAGGCGGCAAGCGCGCGCACGGTGGCAAGGAAGCGGCGGTTGGCGCTGCGCGGGCGCAGCCGCTCCCAGGCGGTTTCGGGGTCGGCGCGATAGGTCGCGGGATCGGCCAGCGCCGCCATCTCCTCGGCCACCCAAGGGGTGCGCCCCTCTTTCCCGAGCCGCGCCAGCAGGCGCTCATAAACCACACGCAGATGCGTAACATCGGCCGCGGCATAGGCGATCTGCGCCGCCGAGAGCGGGCGGGCGGCCCAGTCGCTGAAGCGGTGGGATTTGTCGATCTGGCCGCCGGCCAGCGCCGCGACCAGGGCGTCGTAGCCCGCCTGATCGCCGAACCCCGCGACCATGGCGGCGATCTGGGTATCGAATAGCGGGGTCGGCACGGCGCCAAACTTGAGGACGAAAATCTCGATATCCTGCCGTCCGGCATGAAACACCTTGAGCACCGCCGGATCGGCCAGCAATTCGCCGAGCGGGGCGAGATCGAGCCCTTCGGCCTCGGCGTCGATGACCGCGACCGCGTCGCTGCCGGCGAGCTGCACCACGCAGAGTTCGGGCCAATAGGTGCGCTCGCGCATGAACTCGGTATCGACGGTGACGAAGCTTTCGCGGCGCAGCCGCTGGCAGAGCGTGGCAAGCGCTTCCGTGGTGGTGATGAGCTGCGGCGGGGGAAATTCGGCGCGGGCTGAACGGGACATTGGGCGGCTTCTACACGCCGCCGCCATAAGGGGAAAGAGCCGCACGCGCCGCACCCCGCTTGACAGGGGCGCGGGGCGTGGGTTGTGTGCCGCGCTGCCTTGGCCACGAGGAACAGAGACCATGCATGCCTACCGCACCCATAGCTGCGGCGCACTCGGCGCCGGCGATGTCGGCCAGACCGCCCGCCTCTCCGGCTGGGTGCATGCCAAGCGCGATCATGGCGGTCTGCTGTTTATCGATCTCCGCGATCATTTCGGTCTGACGCAATGCGTTTTCGCCCAAGGATCCCCGGTCTTCGCCGCGGCCGAGCGGCTGCGTGTCGAAAGCGTGATCACCGTCACCGGCGAGGTGGTGCGGCGCGAGGGGGGGACCGTCAACCCCAAGCTCGCGACCGGCGAGGTCGAGTTGCGCGCGGCCGCGCTTGTCGTGCAATCGACGGCCGAGACGCTGCCCATCCAAGTCGCGGCGGAGGCGAATTATCCCGACGATCTGCGCCTCAAATACCGCTTCCTCGACCTCCGCCGCGAGCGCGTCCATCGCAATATCATGCTGCGCGCCGCCGTCATCGCGGCGCTCCGGCGGCGGATGATGGCAGCGGGGTTCACCGAGTTCCAGACCCCGATCCTCACCGCCTCCTCACCCGAGGGCGCGCGCGATTTCCTCGTCCCGGCGCGGCTGCATCCGGGCAAATTCTATGCCCTGCCGCAAGCGCCGCAGCAATTCAAGCAGCTCTGCATGGTTGCCGGCTTCGATCGCTATTTCCAGATCGCGCCCTGTTTCCGCGACGAAGCCTCGCGCGCCGACCGCTCGCCGGGCGAGTTCTACCAGCTCGATTTCGAGATGAGCTTTGTCACCCAGGAAGACGTTTTCGCCGCGATCGAGCCGGTGATCGGTGGCGTCTTCGAGGAATTCGCCGCCGGCCGCGCCGTTACCCCGACGCCCTTCCCGCGCATCCCCTATGAGCAGGCCTTGCTCGAATTCGGCTCCGACAAGCCCGATCTCCGCAACCCGCTCCGCATCCGTGACGTGACGGAGCACTTCGCCGGCTCGGGATTCGGGCTGTTTGCCCGCATCGCCGCCGCGGGCGGCGTCGTGCGCGCCATCCCCGCCCCAGGCGCTGGCACGAGGCCGCGCTCGTTCTTCGACAAACTGAACGAATGGGCGCGCGAGGAGGGGGCGGGCGGGCTTGGCTACATCGTCTTCGAGGCGGAAGGCGCCAAGGGGCCGATCGCGCGCAATCTCGAGCCCGCCCGCGCCGAGGCGATCCGCGCGGCGTTGCGGCTCGGCGCCGGCGATGCCGTGTTCTTCGCCGCCGGGGTGAAGAACGAGGCGGAAAAATTCGCCGGCCTCGTGCGCGCGCGGCTCGGGGCGGAGCTGGATATTTGCGAAAAAGCCGCCTTCCGCTTCTGCTGGGTCATCGATTTTCCGATGTATGAGCGGAACGAGGAGACCGGGCAGATCGATTTCAGCCACAACCCCTTCAGCATGCCGCAAGGCGGCCTCGCCGCGCTCGAATCGCAGGATCCCCTGACCATCAAGGCCTACCAGTATGATATCGTGTGCAATGGCATCGAGCTTTCCTCGGGCGCCATCCGCAACCACCGCCCCGATATCATGCTGAAAGCCTTCGCCATCGCCGGCTACGGCGCGGAGGTGGTGGAGGCGCGGTTCGGTGGCATGTTGAACGCCTTTCGCTATGGCGCGCCGCCGCATGGCGGCGCGGCGCCGGGCATCGACCGCATCGTCATGCTCCTCGCCGACGAGCCCAATATCCGCGAAGTCATTCTTTTTCCGCTCAACCAGCAGGGTGAGGATCTGATGATGGGCGCGCCGGCCGAAGTGCCGGAGGCGCGGCTCAAGGAGCTGTCGCTCAAGCTCGATTTGCCGCCCGCCAAGCCGCACGGCGCCTAGGGCGGGCGCCCGATGAAGGCCGCGATCATCGGTCTTGCCGGCACCGCGCTGTCGCCTGCGGAGGGTTCTCTGCTCAGGGCGGAAACTCCCGCCGGGGTCATCCTGTTCGCGCGCAATATTGCGAACGCGCCCCAGCTTCGCGCGCTGATCGCCGATCTCCGGGCGGTATTGCCACCCGATTCGGTGGTGATGGTCGATCAGGAGGGCGGGCGCGTCGCGCGGCTCCGCCCACCGACGTGGCGCGCCCATCCCGCTGCCGGCGAGATCGGCGCGCTTGGCGCCCGCGACCGGGCGGCGGGTTTGCGCGCGGCCTTCCTCACCGGCGCCTTGATCGGCAGCGATTGCGCGGAGGCGGGATTCGATGTCGTGACCGCCCCGGTGCTCGACCTCGCCTGGCCAGGCGCGCATGGCGTCATCGGCGATCGTGCTTTCGGCCCCGACCCCGATGCCGTCGCGGCGCTGGGCGCGGCACTCGCCGAGGGCTTGCTCGGCGCCGGTGTGCAGCCGGTGATGAAACATATTCCCGGCCACGGGCGAGCGCGCGCCGATAGCCATCTCGAACTGCCGGTGGTGGACACCGCCGATCTCGCCGCCGATTTTTCCCCCTTTGCCGCCAATGCCGCCCTCCCCTGGGCGATGACCGCGCATATCCTCTATCCCGCGCTCGACCCCGCGCAGCCGGCGACGCTCTCGCGGCCGATCATCGCGGGCATCATCCGGGGCGCGATCGGGTTTCAGGGCGTGCTGGTCTCCGATGATCTGGCGATGCGCGCGCTCAGCGGCCGGGCCGAGGCACTTGCCCCGGCGGCGCTGGCCGCGGGCTGCGATCTCGCGCTCCATTGCACCGGCGATTTCGCCGAGACCGCGGCCCTGCTCGCCGCCTGCCCGGCGGTGACACCCCCCGCCCGCGAACGGCTGGCGGCGGCGCGGGCGATGGCGCGGGCGGGCAGGCGCGATTTCGACCCGGACGCGCTGGCGCGCGAGCGGGCGGAGCTGCTCGCATGAGCAACATGATCCTGCAAATGGCGCTCGCCATCGTTCCGGTGGTTCTGGCGATCACGCTGCATGAAGCCGCCCACGGCTATGCGGCGCTCGCCATGGGCGATACCTCGGCGCGCGATGCCGGGCGGCTCTCGCTCAACCCGCTTCGTCATATCGACCGGGTGGGGACGGTACTGCTGCCGGGGATTTTGCTGATCGGCCAGTTGCTCACCCTTGGGCGGGTCGTGTTTCTGTTCGGCTGGGCCAAGCCGGTGCCGGTCGCGGCGTGGAAATTCCGCAGCCCGCGCCGTGGGATGATGGTGGTCGCGGCGGCTGGCCCGGCGATGAATTTCTTCCTGGCCTGGCTCGCCGCCCTGGCACTCCATGGGCTCGGCCTGCTGCCTCCCATGGCGGCGACGGTGGCCGAGCAGTTCATCTATTATTTCGTGCTCATCAACCTGGTTCTGGCGCTGTTCAACCTGCTGCCCATTCCGCCGCTCGATGGCGGGCGGATCGTCGTCGGGCTGCTGCCGCTCCGGCTGGCGCGGCGCTGGGCGCAATTGGAACGGGTGGGTATCCTGCTGGTGCTGTTTGGCGTTTTCATCCTGCCGCAACTGTTGGCGGGGCTGGGCTGGCATGTCGATCCGGTCGGCGCCGCGCTCCGCGACGTGCTACCGCGCGCCACTGCCCTGGTGCTGCGTCTGGCCGGGATCGGGGTATGACCGAGCCGGACACCGCCATCGCGCCGCCCCAGACCGAAAGCCTGGTGCTGCGTCTCGACGGGTTCGAGGGGCCGCTCGATCTGCTGCTCGAACTGGCGCGCGGCCAGAAACTCGACCTCGCGCGCATCTCCATCCTCGCCCTCGTCGAGCAGTATCTCGCAGTGATCGAGGGGGCGCGGCGGGTGCGGCTCGAACTCGCCGCCGACTGGCTGGTGATGGCGGCCTGGCTCGCCTGGCTGAAATCGCGCCTGCTGCTGCCGGCCAGCCCCGAAGAGGCGGAGGCCGGAGAGCTGGCGGCCGACGTGCTGGCGGCGCGGCTTGCCGAATTGCAGGCGATGCGCGCGGCAAGCGCCTGGCTCGGGCAACGCCCGCAGCTCGGCATCGACGTTTTCGCGCGCGGCGCACCGGAGGATTTTTCCGAGATCGACCGCTCGCGCCTGTTGCTCGAAATGCCCGCCCTGCTCCGCGCCTATCTCGCGGCGCGCCGCCGTGGCGCGGCAACAAACCGCTACCGGCCGAAGCCGATGACGCTCTGGAGTGTCCAGGACGCGCTCGCCCGGCTGGGTGTGATGCTCGGCAGCCTGCCGGATTGGACCAGCCTGGAGCGCTTTCTGCCCGAGAAGGTCGGCACCACGCTCGAGCGCCGCGCGGCGCTGGCCGCGACCCTGCTCGCCGGGTTGGAAATGGCGCGCAGCGGCGCGCTCGATCTCCGCCAGGAACACCCCTTCGGGCCGATCCTGCTGCGCCCGGCGGCGCGCGAGGCGGCGAGATGAACGAAGAAAACCCGGTCCCGGAGGAGGTATTGCGGCTCGCCGAGGCGATGGTTTTCGCTGCCGCGGCGCCGGTCTCGCTCCGTGCGCTGGGGCAAATCCTGCCCGAGAACATCGAGGCCGAGACGGTCGTCGCCATGCTTACCGCGCGCTATGCCGGGCGCGGCGTCGAGCTGGTCGCGGTCGCCGAGGGCGTACAGTTCCGCACCGCCCCCGATCTTGCCCCGCGCCTCAAAAACGTCGTCGAGGTGCCCCGCCGGCTGCCGCGCGCGGCGATGGAAACGCTCGCCATCATCGCCTATCATCAGCCGGTGACACGCACCGAGATCGAGGAGATCCGTGGCGCGAGCCTTGCCCAGACGACGCTCGACGCGCTTTTGGAAGGCGGGCTGATCGCGCCGCGCGGGCATAAGGAAACCCCCGGCCGGCCAACGCTCTGGGGCACCACGGCGGGTTTTCTCGCGCAGTTCGGCCTCACCGATCTCGCGTCCCTGCCGCGGCGCGAGGATTTGCTGGTCGAACCGCCCGGGCCACGGGGAGATGATGGTCCCGCCTGAGCCGGTTTGCGCCTCGGGGCTTTCCTGCTAGCAACAAGAGGATAAGCGCGGAGCTGAGATGTTCGATTTCGCCTGGTCGGAAATCGCCTTGATCGGTGTCGTGGCGCTGATCGCCATCGGCCCCAAGGACATGCCGGCAGCCATGCGGGCGGTGGCCAACATGGTCAAGAAGGCGCGGCGCATGGCGGCCGAGTTCCAGGGTCATGTCGATGAGATGATGCGCGACGCCGATCTCGGCGAATTGCGCGAACAGATCAACGAAATTCGCAATTTCGACGTGCGCGGCGCGTTCACCGGCGCGGTCGATCCCGATGGCTCGTTGCAAAAGACGCTGGCGGAAAACCCGCTCGAGCCGACGCCCGTGGCCGAGCACCCGGCGCACGACATCGCCCGCCCGCCCGATATTCCGCCCGCCGCGGCCGAAACCGTGACGGTTGCCGCGACCGAAGCGGCGCCGGCCGCGACCGCGGCGCCGGACTTCATCCCGCCGGCGATCGCAAACGCTCCCGCGGCGCCGGACTTCATCCCGCCCGGCATCCCGCCCAACCCGCGTGCGCGCGGGCGCATTCCCTGGCACTGACCTCTCACCGGAAATATGCAACTTGGCCCCGCCTGACGCCGACAACCCGATCCACGACAAGCCGATGCCGCTGCTCGATCATCTGATCGAGCTGCGTCGGCGCCTGCTCTATTCGCTGGTGGCGTTCATCGCGAGCTTCGCGCTTTGCTATTATTTCTCGCGCGAAATCTATTCCTTTCTCGCCCGTCCGCTCGCCGAAATCCTGATGAGCCGCACCGGCCAGGAGCGGCGGCTGATTTTCACCGCGCTCTACGAGGCGTTTTTCACCTATGTGAAAGTGGGTTTTTTCGGCGCGGCCTTCCTTTCGTTCCCGGTGGTGGCGATCCAGATCTGGCTGTTTGTCGCCCCCGGCCTCTATCGCTCCGAAAAACGCGCGCTGGCGCCGTTCCTGGTGGCAACGCCGATCCTTTTCATCGCTGGCGCGGCCCTCGCTTATTACGTGATTTTCCCCACCGCCTGGCGGTTTTTCCTGAGTTTCGAGACCCCCAACGGCGCCGGCGGCCTGCCGATCCAGTTGGAGGCCAAGGTCAGCGAGTATTTGAGCCTGGTGATGAAGCTCATTCTCGCTTTCGGCATCGCCTTTCAATTGCCGGTCGCGCTGACCCTGCTGGCGAAAGTGGGCATCGTCAGTTCCAAGATGCTCGCCGCCAAGCGTCGTTATGCCTATGTCGGCATGTTCATCATCGCCGCGATTTTGACCCCGCCCGATATCTTCACCCAGACCGGGCTCGCGGTGCCGCTCATTCTGCTTTACGAAATCTCGATCATCGCTGCCCGCCTGGTCGAACCCAAACCTTCCGAGGACTGAGGATGCACGATATCCGCGCCATTCGCGATGATCCCGCGGCGTTCGATGCGGCGATGCGACGGCGGGGGCTTGCCGCCGTTGCTCCCCGGTTGCTCGCAATCGATAAAATGCGCCGGGAGGCGCAAACCCTGGCCCAGGATCTGCAAACCCGCCGCAATGAGATTTCACGCCAGATCGGCGAGACAAAACGGCGCGGTGGCGAGACCTCCGCCCTCGAAGCCGATGCCGTCGCGCTGCAAAAAGATCGGGAAAGGCACGAGGAAGAAGCCAAGCGCCAAGAGGACGCCGCTAAAGCGGCGCTGGAGACGCTCCCCAACAGTCTCGACCCTGATGTCCCCGATGGCGCCGATGAGCGCGACAATGTCGTCGTCCATGAGGTGGGCGCGCGGCGCGATTTCGGCTTTTCCCCGCGCCAGCATTTCGAGCTTGGCGAGGCGCTCGGCCTCATGGATTTTTCCCTCGCCGCCAAGCTTGCGGGAAGTCGCTTCGTCGTCCTGCGCGGCGCGCTGGCGCGGCTGGAGCGGGCGCTCGGGCAGTTCATGCTCGATCTCCACACCGGTGAGCACGGCTATGAGGAAGCCGTGGTGCCTCTGTTGGTCAATGACGCGGCGATGTATGGCACCGGACAACTGCCGAAATTCAAGGAAGACCTGTTCCGCACCGAGGATGGGCGCTGGCTGATCCCGACCGCCGAAGTGCCGCTGACCAATTTCGCCGCCGGCGAAATCCTCCCCCTCTCGGCGCTGCCGCTGCGTCTGACGGCGCTCACCGAATGTTTCCGCGCCGAGGCCGGGGCGGCAGGGCGCGACACCCGCGGCATGTTGCGCCAGCATCAATTCCGCAAGGTGGAGATGGTTTCGATCATCACCCCTGAGGCGAGCGCCGGCGAGCATGAACGCATGACCCGCGCCGCCGAAACGGTGTTGGAGCGGCTCGGCCTCCCCTATCGCCGGGTCTTGCTATGCGCCGGTGATACCGGGTTCTCGGCGGCGAAAACCTTCGATCTCGAGGTCTGGCTGCCCGGCCAGCAGGCCTGGCGCGAGATCAGCTCGTGCTCGAATTGCCGGGATTTTCAGGCAAGACGCATGAATGCGCGGTTTCGCGGCAAGGACGGCCGCGTCGCCGGTTTCGTCCATACGCTGAATGGCTCCGGCGTTGCCCTCGGGCGCGCCCTGATCGCGGTGATGGAGAATTATCAGGAGGCCGATGGCTCGATCGCCATCCCCTCGGCGCTCCGTCCCTATCTCGGCGGCCTCGCGCGGATCGGCGAGAAATGATAGGAGAACAAGGGCGCTGCCCTTGACCCGCTGGGGCCTGAGAGTTCGAAAAAGCTGGCGCTTCGCGCCCCCGTCTTCGGCGGCCCAAGATCCGCGATCCGAGTTTTGGATTGTGCTGGCGCATTGGTCTGAAGGGTGTTTTTCAGCCCGTTTTGGACACCCCGCGGCTGCCGGTCCCGCCGGCGGGACGTTGTGATTGGTTTTGCTCACCGGGGCCGCTATTTTCGCGAATTTCGGACGCAGCTCATGGCCTGGCTTCGCGGTCATGAGGCACATGTGAGGAAAGATCGTCTGTTTATCGACGCATTTTGGAGGCGGATTCTGGGCGTGTGCCTAAGCGACGGCCTTGGTTTCGGCGGGCTCACCGAGGGAGAGCAACCGTTTCGGCGTTGATATTCTTAGTTTTCTTAGGATTTCGCTGACCTCGGGGCCGATTTTTGTTCGCTGAACAATACCCCGTCCCTCAGCTTGATAGCGGACGGCTTTCAGAGCTGAGAGGGCATGGGCGATCTGAGCCCAGGGCAGGCCACAGGCGATTTCCGCGGCGCGTCGCATCTGCAGCGCCAGCACGCAGAGCTTGACGTGCGCTTCGATCCGGCGCGGTGTCCAATGAAACATCGGCCGAACCTCAAGCCCGGTCTGCTTTATTCTGCGAAAGCAGGATTCAATGGTCCAGCCCCCTTTGCAGCCCAACGCCACATCCTCGGCGGCAAGCGTCTCATCGTTGGTGATCACCACGAACTTGCCGTCGCATTTTGCCGCGGCCGCAACCTTGCTCATAGCGGCGAGATTGTCGGCGGTATACATGCCGGCATCGCCGACGAACAGGCAGCGCCCAAGCCGCCAGGCGTGCAGATCTGCCTTGATCTTCGCGACGGTGCTGACATCGGCGGTATCGCCCGGCAGAACCCAGGACCGCACCGGCATGCCATCGCGGGTGAGCGCCATGGCGATGATCACTCGGTCCGGACGGCCAAAAAATCGAGGGCGCGATAGAGATGGTCGACCGTGAGCTCGGCGGCATCGGGCTTCCAGGCGGTATCGGCAAGCCAGCGTTCGGCGCAGGCGCGCTTGGAACCAGGATCGTCGCGCCGATGAGCTGCCATCGCCAGCAGGGGGCGATCTCGTGGGGGGCGGTCAGGCCGGCTTTGGCGAGACAGGCACGGATAGCCGGGCCGATCCCGAGTTGGTCCCAGAGGTGACGCGCGACAAGCGGAATGCCGAGTTCGCACACGGCGTCGATCGCGATATCGACCCGCCCGGTGCTGGCGACATCTTCGACGGCGCCTCGGTCTCACCCTCACCCAAAATACGATTGATGCTGCGGACCAGCCGCTGGAGGGCGGCATGATCGACTTGATCGGCGCGGCCGAAACGATGGATGACCCGGGCTTCTCTGCGTTTCGCTATCGGGTTCCAGACGGCTTCGGCGAGGGCGTAGTATGTGACGGTTGAGCCGTCGCGGTTGTGCCGCTGCGTCATACGGAGGTACATGCCGCATTAATAGCGTAAAAGCATGACAATATCAATGTCTATGTCTTTAGCCGTGTGCCTAAGTGCCTGTTGCAGAATCCGGTTCAGCAACGAGTATTATACCGTGCCTGCGGCAGTTTGGGGTTGACTGGGATGGGCCGGCACGATTCGATATAGTCTGACCCAAGGATACGGACGTA
>Ga0078972_1001218_pt1 | contig 99131 bp, 98 predicted proteins | sample YelNatPaOPGAMG01_FD_67568 | JGI IMG/M metagenome (GOLD analysis project Ga0078972, IMG submission 67568) | Hot spring thermophilic microbial communities from Obsidian Pool, Yellowstone National Park, USA - OP-RAMG-01 (SPADES assembly) (version 2) | ecosystem: Environmental > Aquatic > Thermal... | reverse complement strand
CTCTAGAAGTAAAGCGGTTGCCTTCACCAGTCTTTCGGGTTTAGGCGGGTGAATCAAGAAAACAACTATGCCATAGAATTCATTCGGCGGAAACATATCGGAGTTCAGGAAATCTGTGTCTCTTGTGAGTAGCACACATTTCTCCTCTCTTGCCAGTGAGGCGACTTCGCTGTTGACTATCCCTTTCGGAACGTATTCTGCCGAAAATCCTTTTGGGTTTAAGAACTCTCTAACTTCCATGGGGACGTTTTCATCAAGCAGAAACTTGGAACTCAACGTATCTTTCTCCTCGGGCAAGCTTAGCGGCGTACCTCAAAGCTTCGTTGATCATTTCCGTTGTAATGCTCGGATAGCTTCTCAAAATATTTTCAACAGGCTCACCCGCAGCAATAAGCTCAAGAATATCGCTCACCATAATCCTCGTGCCTTTAAAAGTCGGCTTTCCGTGACAGATCTCCGTATCAATAACGATGTACTTACTGACTTCAACCCTCATGGTATAAAAATAAAGCGAAAGAAACTATATAAGGTTGTCGAAGAAGGGTAGTGCTCTGTTAACTTAAGTTTCTCTAGACCGAGAAACCAGAACACGCGCGGCTGGTATTGACTCGGTTTCGATTAATCCTGATGCTGTCGTGTTCACAAGAAAGCTTGTTTCTTCAATGGAGCAGAGGGTTGTGAGGAGGCTCTAGGCCAGTTCAAGGTCGACCCCGACTGGGACCTTCCAGATCCAGACGAGGGATAGATATCTAAATTTCTAGAACCTGGTCTTATATCTCAGTTTTAACTAGCGGGCAATCTTGCTCGTGTATTCAGTTTCTCAGTCAGTCTTGGAAAATCGTCTCAAGCCCGGCGATACTTGTACTTAACGCGCGCTCTACAACATGTTCTAAAATTAGAACCGCTAACGCAATATAGAGCTTGAACTATATGGTGACGCTTCAAACCTAAAGCTAACTGGAAAATCCGTTGTTGAAACTTATGCGCGCGCTCCAAATAACTAAAACTCGTCCAGTTGGAATAGTATTTTTAAGGAGCAACAATTAAACTAAGATCCTTAACTTTCTGTAAGTGCTCCACGTTCCTCGTAGCCAACGCATAGTCCCTCGTGATAGCGATTGCGCCGATCATAATGTCTCTTACACCTATTGGCCAGCCTTCTGATTCTAGCTCAGCTTGAATCCGCCCAGCTTTTTCAGCCGATTTCCGATCCATTTTAAGGATGGCCATTCTCTCCAGCAATCTCCTTACAGCCTTTAGGTTCTGTGGCCTTTTCTTAGATTTGTAAGCCCCGTAGTATAGTTCGTAAGCGTTAATAACCGTTGTTAAAAGCACAAACCCTTTACTCTCTAATTCCGCGATGAACTTAACAGCCTTCTCAACTCCTCTCAGCATGTCTACCAGGATATCTGTGTCAATTACGACTTTGTTTCTGACAGCTTCCATTTTCTCCAAGCCTCGGTAAGGGAGGCCTTAATCTCAGTCCATTCTTCACTAGACATGTCCCAGGAACCAGCTAAATCCGTTATCCTTGTCCTCTTTCCTCTTTTTTTTAAGCTCAAAAGATACCACACGGCTTCGTCGAGAGAAACTGGACGCTTCAACTTCATCTGCAGTTCGCCAGCAACCTCTGAGAGCTTGTTATACGTTTCTTTGCTTATTTTGACGGTCTTAGTTTCAGTCATCTTTTCCACTAAGTGGTAGAAGTGACGACATTTAAGCTTTACCGGAAAAAAGTAAGCGCGCGTTGCTGTTTCATAAAAGGCTTGGTGGCTTAGGAAAGCCTTCATAGCGCGCTTGTCATTCGCTAGCGGTAAGCATTTACCGTTCAGAGGTAGCTAAAGATAATGCAACCTTCGCTTCTCTTTCTTGTGGCTATCATCATTACCTTGGCATCATGTAGTTATAAATGAACACCACTCTTGTCACGTAATCTGGGCTCTTGGTGCCAGCGATATCCCTGAGAACCTTCTCAGCCATCTCTTCTACAGCCGACACTGTGAACGGCCCGAGTAGTTAAACCAGCCTACTTCCAAATAAGACCTCTGTTCCACCTTTTTGTCACGGCTCGCTGGCTTCAGATAAAAGCTATCTACACAGCGCTCTATGCTTAAGTAAGGGTGCGGGTTAATCTGCTCTAGGAGACAACTGGGTTTGAGGGTTGAAACCGGCTACGACCCGTTTGAGCTTGGTGAGAAAGCGAGCAGAAGCGTTACACGGGAGTCCTGCGGGGTTGAGGAGCGCCGCTACTATCGTTTTAGAGGCGGCCGCTGGTACGGTGGCATAGCTGCCGGCGACGTCGTAGGCTGCAACCTGAGGTGCGGCTTCTGCTGGAGCTGGAGGGAGGCCAGCCACGTCATGGCTGAGGGCTTCTTCTGCAGGCCTGAGGAGGCTTTCAAGAGGCTTGTGAATATTGCTGATGCACGGGGATATGGGCTTGTCAGGCTGAGCGGAGGAGAACCGTCTCTATCTAGGAAACACGTTCTCAGGTTGTTAGAATTGTTCGAGAAAACGCGTTTCAAGTTTGTTCTCGAGACCAACGGGCTCCTCGTAGGCTCAGACGCCTCTTACGCGGAGGAGCTTGCCCAGTACCGGTGCCTGATCGTCAGGGTCTCTCTTAAGGGGACGTGCGGGGATGAGTTTCATGCTTTAACCCTAGCAAACCCAAACTTCTTCAGTTACCAGTTGAACGCTTTGAAGAACCTTGTTGACGCAGGGCTGGAACCGGGTGAACAGGTTTACGCAGCAGTCATGCTGAGCTTCAGCGCAAGCGAAAACTATGAGAATCTTAAAACACGCTTAGCAGGAATCCACCCGCGCCTACCCCTGGAGATAGACGAGGAGTACGTGATACTGTATCCTCACGTTGCTGAACTAATGCGGAGGAGAGGGCTCAAGCCCAAGATAGCCTACACGCCTAACGGCGTACCAAGAATCATGATATAGCCCAGCGTGCCTTTATGGTCTCCAGCGGCCCTAAGCATTTGAAAAACAGTCATTATGTTGCTTCAAAGTGTGTACTAACAGCAATCCTCGCATCAGCTTCATCTTTTTATTAGTTTTCTACAGCGCGCTAATCGCCCCCAGCCCACTTCATCTCCTCTCTATCTTTAATAGTCACTTATACTTTCTGTTAAGAGACACTAACGTAAATGGAGCGCGCGTAACTTCTTTGAAAGTATTGCTAAAGAAAATGAAAAATTAATGTTACGTGCACACTTGTCGTCCTATATTTCACGAGGGTCAATTCTCGTTACTCCAGGTATCCTGTCGAAAACAGTGTCCGTGGATATTATCGAGTGGTCTGGAACCTGGTTTAATGCAGTTGCAGCATAGTATGCGTCAAAAATCGATTCCAAGCCGTATTGCTTCATTAGAGTTAATGCTAGAAGGTCGATCTCGTGCGTCGTCTCTAGAAAGACGAGGTTCTTTATAGTGGTTAGCGCTGCTACTCTGGAAATATACTCGTCTATTGAAACCCCTTCCTCTCTAGACACATAATACATTTCATGTAGAGCCTCCCTTGATGCGTATACCGTTTGGAACTCGCCTTTTTCAATTTTCAGCATCAGGTTTTTAGCAGCTTTCTTTAACCAGTCTTCTTTCTTCACATAAGCGTAAAGTATATCGGTTTCCACCATCAAAGTTGTCCCCTCCTTTTTGCACGTTTTACAGCATCTCTCCTGGCAGTGCTCTCGGCCAGCTTCTTCAACTGCCTCCTTTCCTTTCCAGTGGTCAGCCATCCTTCAGCCTCTTCGCGGGGTGCCTTTGGAAGCGGGATCGTGACGAAAAAGTTTCCTGCAGGTATTACCACTGCTTTGGTCCCTCTAATTCCCATCTCCCTCGGGATGGTCATCCTTCCTCTCTCATCAACCCTCACTATTGCCATTTTACCCTCTTTTTAAATTTTTACCCAAAAAATATAAACTTTACCCTCTTAACGCGCGCGCAGCTTTACAACCTGCTGTTATCGGATGCTACATCCTCCAGAGTACTGTGGTTAAGCTTTTCAATAGTCCTTAGTATTTCAACGTCAAGTGGCCCATGTTTCCGCCTTGAAGCGGGAGCCCAGTCCCTCAACCCCTGTGCTCAGCCTTTTCACCTTGAAGGACATAAGCGCGCGCTATACTATCTGTTTAACAAAGGAGGCATAACGACTTATCACTCTGCTGCCGGAGTCTTCCCTACAGGATCGAGTTCAGTCCGTCCAATCATAGCGCGCGCTAGTGAACCTTTATGTCCCTAGTGCACACGGGTAATGCGGCTGCTCTATCATCAAGATTATTCGACCGGAAAAAGGCAAATAGTTTATAAGTGGAGCATGCTTCAGAACTCAGGGTCTTGGGAGAAACCTACCTGCTTGTTAAAATACGGGCGTTAACCGGAATTGAGCGTGAGGAAGTAAGGTTGCTCGTGGATACCGGGGCAACGTATTCCTGGGTTTCGAGAAAAATACTGGAGAAGTTGAGTGTTAAGCCATCTAGGAGAATGAAATTCAAGACGATAAGAGGCGATGTGGTGGAAAGAGAGGTAGGACATGTTCTCGCGGAGTATGAAGGGGAGGAAGCGCCCACGATCGTGGTTTTCGCTGAAGACGAGGATGGAAACGTATTCGGCCTACACGGCTTAGAAAGCCTAGGGCTCGAAGTCGACCCGGTGACGCGGCAGGTCAGAAAAAGCGAGGCCTTACTCGCGTTGTAGCGAGGTACTAACGCATTTATTCTTGAGCACGCGAATTTTCAGTTCCCTATGGGTTCTCTGGTAGTTATTCATGTTACCAATGACAAAACCCGGCCTTGAAAAACGGTTCAAAGGGATGTCACCGAAAGAGGAAAAATGGGACTTGTATGTTCATTAGGCCTAGATGGCCCCTCTTCATACCGCGCACTATTATCGGCACCTATGGCAGTAAACAAGTGAGCAAATGTTTTTATAGTACGTCAAGGTATACCATGTATACCATGGTATCGGTTACAGTCTCGATAAAGGTTCGCAAGGAGCTCATGGAGCTAGCTGATAAGATGGTTAGGCATGGCCTCGCCAAAAGCAGGTCGCATGCTTTCAACATAATGATTGAAAAAGGACTCGACAAGGTTGTCGAGGAGGTCGAATTCTGGGATTCAGCCCACGAAAGGGTTGAGGAGTTAAAGAAAATGAATTTTAGGATTAGACATGGTCGTCTCAACGAGCTGCTCGAGGAAGACAGGGCTAGATGATTTACCTAGATACGAATGTCATTATCTCTTATGTTGACGAGTTAGATTCAAAGCACGAGGACGCAAAAGAGCTTTTCAGCATCCTTGAAGACGATAGGGCTGTAAGTAGGCTTACCCTGGCGGAATTGGCTTCAGCTTTTTCCAGAGCCAATTTAGATAACCCCGTGGCTTTCGCTCTTTATTCAATTGAACAATCTGGTGCTAAAGTTGCAGACGTGGATTTTAACGACATAATAATTAAAGCTCCGAAGCTGGCTGAAGAGCTTGGGCTTAGAACATTGGATTTGTTTCACCTGGTGATCTGCGCTGAAATCCGCGCGGAAATTTTTGTAACGTTTGATGAAAATATCATTAACAAGTCAGAGGACATTCATAGATTGCTGAAAGTTAGAATCGTCAGCAAGTAGGCCTTTTAAACTCTTCAGGAACTTAAGGAGAAAATAGGGCAATGATATCAGGCCCCAAAATTTAAAATCTCCTTTAAGTTTGCGCTCTTTGGCACGCGCTCAAACAAGGTAGGTTGAGGATGGCGGATTGGAGGAGAAGATGGGTTCACGTGGTCTGGGGGACTTTGGGTTTACTTTTGTTCCTAAGCGGTTTTCTTTCAGAAAATGTCGCCACAACCGTTATCGGATTATCCATGACCGCTGCGAGTGCTTCGGCTTTTCTCACGTCCTGTAGAAACGATAATAAAGTTAAGAGGGCTTTGGAAGTTGTTTCTGGAACCGTGGCATTGGGGATTATTGTTTCTGGGTATATATTTACTGGAAGCATCATTCTCGGAGTCATGACATCGTTCATCGCGGCTATGTTATCTCTCGCTTTCACCCTTTCGTATGTTCTGCCTAGAATTCGTAGAAAATCCACATAGCTTGACCTGAGAAAAGGACAATAGTTGATGAAACTTTTACCGCATTGCATTGTCGTCACGTTAACATTTTCAATAATGTTATCTAGCAACAAAACTATGTTCGATGGAATTAGCGCGCGCTTCCATCTCCCATTTTGTGGGCTATCTAGCGCGCTCCTTCGCCGTTTGAATTTTCTCTCAAGATTTTGGCCTGAGGGATACATGCCTTTTAACAAATGTCCAGTAGCTATAAAACATCATCCATGCTGCTGAAATAGCTAGCATGAATGGAAGATATTCCGCCATTGTTAGCATGACGTAAATGTTCATTATGATGGAAAACAGGAGACTTATGTAAAAAGCTCTTCTCTGCCAGCCGTATTTGGATATGGCTTCCACAGCTTGAAGAGCAGCGAAGCCCTTGTCGTTTAAAACATAGAATCCCTCCTCATTTATCGAGATCAGATTGCCCAGCTTTTTAAGATGGAAATCCAGAAGGCCACTGCTCTCAACCCTTAGCTCCCTCTTGATGTCAGCAAAGCGCCTAGGGCCCTTAGCTAATAGCTTAATGATCTCAACCCGCAACGGATGAGAAACCGCTTCAAGCACATCATCCGAACCCATGCCTACATCATTTTTAAAAGTAACAAACTTCTAATATAATTCTATCAGAGCTGACCGGCAGGTCAACAATCCTTGACAAGCCTTATTTTTACCGCTTTTTATGAAAAGCTTATATCAAGAATATACGTATACACGGATGTACGTATATGGCTAAGAGGAAGCTCACGCTAAGCATAGATGAAAACCTGATCAGGGAGGTTAAGGGAGTATTAGCCGGCGAAGGGTCCAGTTTAAGCCAGGTTGTCGAAGAGTTCCTGAGTTCTCTAACAGCAAGGTGGATCGAAGAAATGGCCGTGGACATCGGCTTGGGCAGTTTAGATCCACTCGACCCTGCCGATATACCTGGCTCGAGGCCAGAAGGATATGATTCTGCTAAAATAGTTAGGGAGCTGAGGAAGCAAAGATCCTCTGCGGCAGGCGTCTCCTTTGAGTGAACGCTATTATTTGGATACGAGCGCCATCGTCAAGAGGTATGTCAGTGAACTCGGTAGCAAAATAGTGGACGACTTATTTGGCAAAGCGCATAAGGGGTCGGTGGTAATAGTCTTCTCGTACTGGAATGTTAGTGAAGCGGCCGTGGTCTTCGACAAGTATGGTGAAAAACCGGGGTTTAAGGGTACTGAAGTCTTTAAGACGATGCTCAGAGAGCTCAGGATGCTTTGCAGGGCGCATTCCGCGATTATGGTTAACGTGACTCCGAAAACGATAAGGGAATCCGTAAAACTCGTTTTTAAACACCACTTGTATGTGGCTGACGCTATTCAAATAATATCTGCCAAACAGGCGAATGCGCGCAATTTCGTAACGGGAGATAGGGTACTTGCCGAGGCATCTGCGGTCGAGGGTCTGGAAACGCTGTGCTTAGCCTAAACCCGCCTGAATTTAATAGCGCGCGGCGCTCGCCACTTCCCTTAAAGGGTTTTTATATAAATCACAGAAGGGCAAAAACATGTACATCTACCTGCAATATTTTAGCGCGCGCTATGCAATTGGTGGAGATAAACATTTGATTGAGCTAAGGAAATTTAGAAAAATGGAAATAGTGAGCGCGCGCAGCTCAAGTCTAGAGCGTTCACGTACTTCACTGACCTTTTTATTTTCCGACCACATTTAAATTTCAACACGCGCTACGAGGGGACGAGACACTCGGCTGGGAAAAGTGTAAAATAGACCGAGAGGGGAATGAGCACAAGGAAGATGAGAAAAGAAACTATCGTCTTCATAACTGGCGGGCTCCTCGTCGGCATTGTCTTCGGATATCTCGCTTTCGCTGGATCTCAGGCCGCTCAGATTTCTCGCCTCCAATCTCAGGTCTCGGACCTGACGAACCAGGCGAACTCCCTCCAGGCGCAGCTCGCGACTGCACAGTCCCAAGTCATCACCCTAACGTCGGAGAAGCAGGCCCTCTTGCAACAGGTGTCTCAACTTGAAGCGCGGATCGCCCAGCTCAACGCCACGGTAGCGTCCTCGTCGGGAGGAGAGCCACAGATCTTGGGTGTGTACTTCTCTCCGGGGGGCGGATGCGCTTCAACTGTGATCAACTGGCTGAATCGAGCCAATAGCAGTGTCCACGTCCTGATCTACAGTTTCACCCTCGACAGCATAGGCGACGCCGTCCTTGCCGCACGCCAGAGAGGTGTGGAAGTGAAGATCGTGTTCGAGAAGCAGCAGGTCTCCAAGTACAGCGAGTTCTTCAGGCTTGCAGCAGCAGGAGTCCAGGTCAGGAACGACACCAACCCATACCTCATGCACCACAAGGTTGCGATCATTGACGGACACATCGTCCTAATCGGGAGCTTCAACTGGAGCGCGTCCGGAGAAGAAGAGAATAACGAAAACCTGCTTGTGATCAGAAGCGCTGATCTTGCCGCGGCGCTTGAGGGTGAGTTCCAGAGGATATGGACCACTGGGAGATAGACTTCGCGCGTAGATTAATAAAAAATTAGCATTCTATTCATAAGCTCTGCTTCTCATCCGCTTTGGAAATGATCCTTGCTTTTCCAACGCTTATTCCGTAATAATCCTCTTCTCCTGAGTTTAGCATATCATGCGGTTACGTGAAGAATGGAAATTTCTCCAACCACCATCAAGTTCTTTCACTATCTCCTTTCCTCTTCTTGAACCTTCATCTCTTTTGGTCGCGCGCGCCACTCTCTGCACGCTAGGCTACATAAAGTACATTACAGAAAAGCCTATGACATCGCCAAGCCAGTGGCTTATCATGATAGGTGCAAGTTCCCTCGATTTGGCATAAACAACTCCATATACAAGACCAAAAATTGCCGTGAAAAGCGTGTGCACTGATATGCTGTGCCAAAAACCGAACAGCACTGCTTGAAGCAGTATGGCAGCCGAAACCTTGCCACGTAATAAGCGTTCAAACCTTGTCTGGAGGTAGCCCCTCCAAACCATTTCTTCACAAATCCCGGCAGTCAGGGATGTTACGGCTATGCCGTAAACGGCCAAAGCCCATGGAACCCTTTTGTACTCGTTTAAAATCTGTTTCCACATGTTTGGGCCGTAAATCAAGTCAGTCACACGAGGCTCGATTATTTGAAAGAGTAGAACGGACAACCCAAGTAACACAACAACCATGAGAATTGTAAGCCAAAGCCTACCCTTTGCAGACCCTATTATTCCTCTAACGCTTTCCTTCTCAGCCTTGAAGAACTTAAGCGTTATCCCCGCGAGAAAAACGTGGTAAATGGACCATAGAACCAAACCATACGTGTAGATGTAATAGGTGGAACTTTTAAGAAATTCCGGCAAAGAAACCGCAGAAATAACCACTATAGGAGTAACTAAAATGTTAAGTATTAAGGGTAAAACGCTGAGAACTAAAACATGAGAACGAAACATTCGCATCACCAAACTTATTTAATCGTAAATCTTTTTATTTTTATCGTTTTAGTCTTGCGTCAGTATCTTTAGCTATATGGGCAGTGGTTATGCTTCAAAGAAGGGCTGCATTTATAGGGGTACATTAGGAGCGTGCTATATCCGTTACGTCTAAGTTTAAACCCTATCATCTCCAAATATATCGTAATTCTATTTCTAATCAATTCGCGCGTTTCTTTAAAAACTGGAAAAACTCAGGGTCATAGTCTCTTATTTTTTGGCTCTAGTTCCCCGTAAGATATTTTCCTAAGATGAACTAGGCGCGGGTTACCTCAACTTGTGAAATGTTCTGGGTTGTTCGTCGCAGGAATGCTTAAATACCCTCGCGCGCTATCCCACTTAACATCAGTGGGACAATTGGAGGAAATACGTTTGAAAATCGATTCCAAGGGTAGGCTCTACCTTCCGCCCTACATACGGGAGCAGATAGGGGACATCGTTACTCTTAAAAAGACCTCTAAAGGCTTCCTGATATCACCGGGCGAGCGTGTAGACCTTTTAAAGGAGTTCCGTAAGACGATTACTTCCGAACCGCCAAGAACAGGTAAACCTGAGAACTGGCTCCCCTCGAAGATGAAATCAATATGGAGCACGCCGTAGCATGCTTACTGGGCTTGATACAAATATACTGTGTTATGCCCTCGACCCAGCGTACCCTGAGCATAAGAAGCTCAAAAACCTACTGACTAACCTGTCCCAAGAAAACGTTGTAGCCATTAACCCAACGGTACTTCACGAAACCTACCACACCCTCGTCTTCAGCCAGAAATGGGTGCCGAGCGAGGCGCGGAAGAGGTTAAAGATGCTGTTAACGCATCCGTACGTTGAATTCTTCAGCCAAACGAAGAAAACCTCGACAGTTGCACTCAACTTGGCTGTGCAATACAAACTTGGGGGAGGGACGCCCTCGTCATCGCAAACTTCTTGTCCAACAAGGTTCCAGTCCTCTATACTCACGACCAAGAACTCTTGGCCTTAAAGAAAATTTCATGGAGGAACCTCCGCATGATAATTAAAGACCCATTGACCAGTAATGATGATGAAAAACCCCGTTAAAACCTAAAGGGCAAACGCGAGGAATTCCGGAAAACTGTGGGATCGACGCGCTAGGGTTTAAGAGGGGGCACGCGCGAGTTTTTAAGCAGCGGCGCGTGCTGCGCTTTAGCAAAATCGCAAAACTTAAAGCACGATCGCTTGAAGCAAGGGACATGGTAATGGTCATTGGCATAGTCGGGAGCCCAAGGAAGGGTGGAAACACAGAGCTCTTGGTGAAGGAGGCGCTCTCAGCGGCTCAAGAGGAAGGCGCCGAGACCGAGCTCATCTTGCTTGCGGGAAAAACGATAAAACCTTGCGATGGTTGCCGCTCTTGCAGAGAAACGAAGAGATGCCGCATACAGGATGACGACCTCCCGCCCATTTTCGAGAAGATGCTCAAGGCTGACGGCATCATTCTTGCGACCCCCGTCTACTTTGGTTCCGCTACCCCTGAGATCAAGGCACTGATCGATAGGGCTGGTTACTGGGGAGGGTCGATGGGAAGGGTTTTCGAGAACAAAGTTGGAGGACCAATGGTCGTCGCTAGGAGGGCGGGCAAAAACTTCACTTTCGCCCAACTTTTGTTTTTCTTCATGATCTCCGGAATGATCGTGCCAGGCTCAACATACTGGAACGTGGCATTCGGAAGGGAGAAGGGCGATGTTCTAAAGGACAATGAAGGCATAATGACTGCAAGAAACTTCGGCAAGAAAGTAGCGTGGCTGGCGAGGAAACTCAGGCAATAGGGATGGATGCGATGGAAATCTCAAAAAAAGAAAACGCCCGCGCTCATTTCCAAATGGGCATCTTAAGAGCTTAGAAAAATGGCGATCGGGGTTGGATCCATAAAAGATAAGATTTCTTAGTCTGAGCAAACTGTTAGCGCGTGCTTCGGTTCAGACACCGGTTCCATTCAGAAGCTTCGTGTTAACAAACTCAAAGGCTTTAGAAACACGTACAGAATAGCGCGCGTTAGCATTTAGAATGTGTTAGAAGCAGTGGAACAAGCGGGTAAACCCGTTAACTCTTTCAGAAAAACATCTTGAGAGCAATGTAAAAGTGATTCCGACAATGATGAAGTATTCGGATAACTCATTAAGTTGAAGGATTACCTAGGCTGAAATTAAGTGGTTGAAGTCATGCCTTCGCGCAATACTATAAAAAGTTTATAAATAATAGTTAATAAATAGTAAATAATGAGCACTATACCCGTTAGCAAAGAGACGAAGAAAAAATTAGAGAGCATAAAAGGGGAAAAGACATGGGAAGAGTTTCTGAACGAGCTGGTGAATATCGCTCTGACCGAAAAGAGGTTCAAATATAGGAGAAAGATGCAGAAGCTACTGGAAATGGGGTATGATGAGGTCAGGGTTAAAAGATGGGCGAGAGAGTACTAGTGGGCACCGACTGTTTAATCGATTACTACAAGGGGGAGCTGGAGCTAAATACCGAGGATTCGCACAATATTTCTGAAATAACTGTTTATGAGTTCATTAGGGGGACGAAGGATGTTAAGGAGGCGAAGAGAATGTTGGAGGAATCCTTCAGTATTGTTTGGCTTGACGACGAAATTCTAGAGAAAGCCTCAGAAACATGGAGGAACCTTAAGACCACAGGCAGGCTTATTGAAGACCGGGATCTCATGATAGGAACTACTGCGATAGTGAAAAAGCTTAAGCTACTAACTAGGAACGCTAAACATTACGACGGATTGAAAGCCTACGGGATAGTATTTTATTAAAATAATGTAGCACCACTTTAGATGTCAAACATTTAAAGCGCGCTATACTCTTGTTAAGAAATCTTGATAATTCTGAACCACGTACCTTTTGCCTTTCCGCGTTACCTTAAATCCCTCCTTTTCCAGCAGTTCTTTCTGTGCCTCCGCTCCGCCAGGATACTTTTCATTCAGGAATCCATTTGCCTTTAAAGTGCGCCAATATGGAATGCCGAGATCTTTGCCTTGTTTAGCAGCTTCTTCGGCCGCGTTTGCTGCAGTTATAATGAAGATTCCTGTCGTGAGAGAACAGCAAGTCTTGACTTTGTGCTTTTCTGCGATTTCCCTGCAGATTTCAACAATAGTGATTAGTTTTTCCCTTTGGCACTTTTTTCATTATTCCAATGACTTCGCTGGGGTTAACAAGAACAACCTCGTCTCCCGCCTCGGCCCCCATCTTGTGAACCGCGTTATAACATGGAAACCTCTTCTCCAACCTCAGCACCTTTGGAAAGCCTTTCTTGTCTGCCAGCTTCTCCTGCCAAGTTTTCTTTCTGTAACTCAATCCATCTCGCCTCTTATTTTTCCTACTCCGACATCAGCATTTATTTCTTCGCGCGCGCACTACCTATGTTAAGTTTCTCTAATTCTTTCCTCATCTCCCTGTCGTACGTAAGGATGGGAAGCTTTCTGGCTTTCGCGATTGAAATTATCAGCTTATCGTTCAACCGTTTAAAGGAGATGTTTTCTTTTGAAACAGCATCAACAGAATCTAAAAAATGTTGTCTTGTGGGGGAAGCAACCTCTACCCTATCGTTCTGTAAGATCTCTAAAAGTTTCTCTCTGATAAACTCTTTCCCAATTCTCAGCTGCAGCAAGACTATTGTAAACTCCTCTAAAACAACTGTTGGGACAACCCACCTCCTCAGCGCGGAGAGTTTTTCTTCGGCATCCTCATGGTAGGCGGAATCCTTAACAGTATCGTAAACCAGCACGTTAGTATCTATCACGGCTTCCATTTAACTATCTCCCTCCAACCTTCCTCGACCAATTTCTCTATCTCTTCCGGCTTAAGGTCCCTTCCGATGCTCACTCTGAGTCTTTTCCCTTCGCGCACCCCTTTAACAGCCTCGTTTTTCAGCTTCTCGTTTATAAGTTGGGAAAGCTTCCTCGTAGATCCGTACTTTTCTAAAGCCTCTTGGACAAGCTTTTTGTAAAGTTCATCATCTAGAATTATTGTTGTTTTAACCATAAAGCACTTTTCTTTTTAGAATATATAAATTTTACGGTTATATGCTTATCCAAATCTGATGGCGTACGTATTTTCCGCCGAGTCGCTCCTGAAAGTGTAACAGTGATGTTGTTCTTCCCGCTTTGCCTCGGCACTTCACTACTAACTTCTTTCCAAGCCATTTATCCATTTTTAGCGCACGCGAATGCAAACTCTTCATGGATAACGAGGTGGAAATGAAACTGCAAACTCAGATCTACAGTGGAGCGAATTAGCTGAAGCAGTAGGTTATAAGGAAAGAAGAGGCGTCGTGAATCTGGGCTACTATCTGATAAAGCTAACCGAAGAGGTGTTCGATGATTTGAAGAATAAGAAGAAAATTTTAAGGTTCGGAGATATCATTGCTAGCGCGCGCTATGCGGGGAGCTTGGAGACGGCTTGCGGCAAAACGTATCTAACAGCATGTTTAGACCCCCTTAGTCTTTTCACCTTCAATCCGCATCTTTTTAACATATGCTTAGATGCTGAAAACGATTAATCAGTTCGATGGGTGTTTACATCCAGTACTCCGGCTTCTCGCTCCTCCTCTCCTTTTCCTCGCCCCTGAACCTCCACAATCCCTCTCCAGGTTTCTCTATCGTCAGCACGAGCTCCTCAGCCAGCTTATCGCTTATAAGGGCTTCAACCTCAATGTGAGATATGACTATGTCCGATAAAACCCTCCTGCTTTCACCTTCCTCAGTTAAAATACTCACTCCAGCTCCAGACGGTATCTTGTAAACCCTCGTCGGCCCTCCCGCGGTATCGTAGATCTCGACAACCGCTTCATCAGGCAGATTCGGCCATAGGCCCAGCTGCTCAGCAGCTTTAACCGGCAGGAGCAATTGGGCCACGGGTGCTTCAAACCCTGTATTCACTAGTGCTACTGTCCCGAGAGACTTGCCATTTTTTAAAACTACCCTTATCCTAACCCTTACACCCACTTTTCCTCTCACTCAAATATCCGGTTAAATCCCTAGGCCTTATATGGCCAATCCTAGGTCTGCGTCTAACTACTATGCGTCCAACTCGAACCCTGCGAGCCTTAACTCGATACTCCTGCTTGTCCAAGTCAACTGCCATTTAATCCAGCTGACTAGATATCCTATTCGTCGCATATAAACCTTAGCGCGTTCTAACCAATCGCGCACAGAAGGCCCACCTTGAAAACCCGTAAAAATAAAGCATCCAGACTTCTGGATTCAATAGGCTTACCTGCCAGCATAACGCCGATAAACCCTGCCAAAATCCTGTTAGTCAATTCTCCTTTCAGCCTGCTCCACATACTTTACACTGAAGCGCGCCGCGCGCGGAGGCCGTAACATAGCCACGATCTTCTCCCCCTAACTATAGGAACATGACCTTAAAGCTCAAAGATAAAGGTGGTGCTACAGTTGTTTTTAGAGCCACATTCACTACCTAGGCTACGAAATCCTCCTCAACCTCGGGATTGCGAATATCAACGTACGCGCACTTAGTCAAGTTGTGTAACGAACTTTTCAACAGCTTCTTTTATTCTACTCCATTCCGAATTATCGTGTATTGTGAATTTCTGATTGCGTTTCCAACTTCCCCCCTTATTCAACCAGACGTAGAAAGCTATTTGTTTTCTCCCGAAGGACTCAACTAGGGCTATGGCTGACCACCACTTGCCTGTTTTGTACAACGTTACACTATCGAGAACTCTTAGCTTCTCGGAGATCGGCAATTTTTCTTCCGACATTTAGAATGCCAATCATTACTTACGGTGGTACGTTAATAAATTATAGCCTTGGTTTAAGCTCTTCGAATGTTCGCTCTATAGCCGTATATCGGTCAAAATGAACGTTTTAATGCCAATTTCTCGCCATATCTCTCGCGCGCTCGATTCAGCTAGGACCGCCGGACTAGGTTTCCAGGCGAATATGAACCAATCCTGAACGTTCTCGACAGCTTTGTCAAAGTCGATGTAAGGGCTCATCGAGATCCTGCGTAACCTGGGGACGTTCTTCCTGAGTAGCGCGCGCTTCAAGTAATTATGATAAACCATGCGAGTTCTAACTAAAAGGCTTGTACGTATGCGACTATTTAGACGCACGATAAGATTGGCAGCGGATTTGTTGCAATAAATGAGCGCACCGATGCTCTGGTAAATTGCTATAAAACATCACGACGCAGAGCCTAGCGTCAACTGTAAAAATGATGGGCCTAATTACAAATCCATCAGGCACAGACAATTTTTTAGATTGAAATGATGAGTTGGTAATGCGATGCGTTTTAAAGTATTTCGTAACCTTAGGATAAATAAAAATTTATTATGGGAGTAAAAGAATCCGAATAAATGCTACAAAGATTAGGAGAAAGAACCTACTTAATCAAGGGCAGCCCAAATACTTTGATCCACGAAACGGCCGATAAAATTTTCGTAATAGACCCGGGCTCAGAAAAAGATAGGGGAAATATTATAACAAAAGAGGTAACGCAGAATTTTGAGAACAGGAAGATCGAAGTGCTTCTGAGTCACTCTCACTCTGATCACGTTGCAGCTTTAGCTACGCTTGACCAAGATATAACACCGTACATATCTGAACAAGAAATATCCGCCTTGATCGACATAAAGACAAGGAAAGCCCTGACTTATAGCGCGAGTGCACCAAGTAAGATGCTCTATAGGTTTGTGGACCACTCACCCGAGAGATTCAAACCATTCAAACTGGGAAGCAGAGTGGAAGGTGTAGAGGTAGTGGACCTAAGAGGTCATAGCTTGGGGCATGCCGGTTTTTTAACCAGCGATGGTGTTTTCTATACCGGTGACTCCTTCTTCGGTGACAGGTTGATATCTTCTGTCGGAGTGCCCTACTATGCTGATTATGAAGGCGCTGTGTCCTCCTTATTAAAGTTGAAAGAGCTCTTGTGTGACGACTACGTGGTTGTAATGGGACATGGATTAGTGATGGATTGCAAGGAAGCCTTGAATATCATCGATATGAACATAAGGCTAATGGAAGAAATGAAAGAAAGGGTCTTAGGTCTCAGTGGCTTAACGGAGCAAGAGATAACTTACAGGTTGTTGAAGTCGGCAAATGTCAACATCACAGAATCCTCGTTGATTCTGGGTGGGGTAACTGTCAGAGCCATTTTAAGTTACTTAGCAAACGAGGGTGCCTTTCAAACTAAGGTTGATGAGAGGGGAATAATTTGGATGAGAGTAGGCCGCTGAAGGTAAAGTTATCAAATATTCTTCTTATGTTGCGCCGAAAATGCTTGAATAAATTCTATAAGGCTGTAGACTGAACACAGTTTTAGATAGTGATAATAAGATAGCTGTTAAGCTGGGGGTCTGAAGCCAATGCTTGGAGAATACAAATATAGTTAATGGGCCAGTAGATGTGCGTGACTAGTAAGATGAAAGAGAAAGTCATCTTAGACCCCTATGGTCGTCGTATCGCGAACATCTTCTACCCCGAAGACCTAGAGCGGCTTAATTCGCTCGCGGATGTCATATGGTCAAAGGACGAACCCATGCCACAAGAAGAGGTGGAGGCTGTCAGGGAGGATGTCGTTGCTATAATAACTGGTTACTGGCGTTACGGTGATGTCTCGAGGTTCCCTCGCCTGCGTGCAATTTTAGAAGTGAGCGGTGGTTTTCCGTCTCCGAAGGACTTAGACTACGCCTATTGTTTTTCGCATAACATACGGGTTTTGAGTTGCGCACCTGCCTTTGGCCCAGCGGTTGCGGAGATGGGGCTGGGCTTAGCGATAGCTGCAGCCCGTCAGATCGTGTGGACGGATGCGGCATTTCGCAGAGGGGAAGAAAACTGGAGCCACACCGAATTTGGCGGCACATTCACGCTATACGACAAGCAAGTAGGTTTCATCGGTTTCGGCGGTCTGGCGCGCTCACTAAAACAATTGTTGGCACCTTTTCGTTGTCCAATTCAGGTCTACGACCCTTGGCTGACGGACGCCTATCTGCGTGCACAGGGTGTTAAGCCAGTTGATCTGGAAACCCTGCTCAGGACCTCGCGCTTCATATTCGTACTCGCGGTCCCGACCGCCAGCAACAGGGCCTTGCTCAATCGCGAGCGTCTTGGTCTCATCCCTCCAGACTCAGTACTGATTCTCTTGAGCCGGGCTCATCTGGTCGATTTTGATGCGTTGACTGAGATGCTTTCCGAGGGGCGTTTCAAGGGGGCCATAGACGTATATCCTCAGGAGCCACTGCCTCCGGACCATCCCGTTCGAAAAGTCCCAAATGTCATCCTGTCCTCGCATCGCGCTGGTGCGATTGCTGAAGCCCTCCTTAATATCGGCCGCATCGTCGTAAATGACCTCGAAGCGATACTAAGAGGTCTAACACCGCAGGAGATGCAGGTCGCGCAGCCGGAGTACATTCGTTTGCGGGGATTGTAGGCGGGTCAACACGTTTACAGAAATGTACGATAGGGTACGGTTGTCGGGATGATAAAGCAAATGGCGGGAGTAAAAAAATATCGCTTGCCGTGTACGTGTAAGCAGGGCAGATGAGGCGCCAAGAGAGGAGGAGGCCAAAATTTCAAAAGAGGGTTATCGCCGTGGTGGATAACTCCCCGGCAGAGTTCAATACCTTTTCTGCAGTTGGAGACATCGATGGTGATGGTCTCTCAGATGTTGTCATCGGCGGGCGAAAGGGTAGGATGGTCTGGCTGGAGAACCCGGGCGATGATGGGTGTGGGAGCAGCACATCGTCGACGAGATTGAGATGCTCGAGTGCGGTGGGAGCGTCTACGACCTCAACGGCGACGGTCTAATCGATGTGGTTTGTGGCGGAGACTGGCGGTCGGACGAGATCTGGTGGTGGGAGAACCCAGGCCGGCCTGGAGTCAAGTGGGTCAGGAGACTAGTCGCTAAGACGGGCCACACGCAGTTTCACGATACCGCCATCGGTGACTTGACCGGCGACGGTGTGATCTCGCTCGTGTTCACAAACCAGCATGGCGATGGCGGCACGAACATCTACCGTTTACCCCTGCCTGAAGATCCCACTGCCAGCCCCTGGCCAGGCTTGGAGCCGGTGGCTGTAGGCAAATGGGAATACAACCCGAAGAACCGGTGGCTACCAGATGGCCGTCAACCGGAAGAGGGCTTGGCCGTTGGCGATGTGGACGGTGATGGCCTTGACGAGATAGTCTGCGGTACGCACTGGTATAAACACCTGGATGGAAAATGGCTAAGCTACAAATTTGCATTTGGATATATCACGACAAAAGTGGCGATCGGAGACCTCGACGTAGACGGCAAGCAGGAGATCGTCTTGTCCGAGGGAGATCCCTGCATCTACGGACGCACTGAAGGCGGAAGGCTGGCCTGGTTCAAGCCGGGCACCGACCCAACGACACCTTGGGAAGAGCACGTGCTGGAGGAGGGGCTTATGGATGCCCATTCGCTACAACTTGGCGATATATGCGGCAACGGTAGGCTTGACATCTTCGTTGGAGAAATAGGGGTGGCGGATCCGGAGACTGACGTATACGTCAATCGCGCACCAAGGCTCATCGTCTACGAGAACGAAGGGGATGCCGGCTTCACACGACATGTCATCGACGAAGGCACTGGAACCCACGATGCCGTTTTAGTGGAGTTAAGGAGCGAGGGTGTATTGGACATCGTCGGAAAACCTTTGCACGGACCGGAGAAATGGCAAGTGCACGCCTGGCTTAATCAGGATTGACTTGAGAGGATAATACGCGATACACTCGTTGACACCCAGCTGAACGAAGAGGTGTTCTTTGTCGAATCTACTTGCTGGCGATTATCACATCGCGGAACTTCAGGGAGGGTGCTGAAACTCCGTAGTCGTGCCTCGTGTCGCAGCCTACCAGCTCCAACCCTCCTTTAAGCATCTCGTAGAAATTGCCCGAGATGACCCCGTTCTTCACAGGCCTAACTATCTCTCCTTTCTCAACCATGTACGCGTGGGTTATCGTGGCGTTCAAGTGCCCGCTTACGGGGTTCGACATCCATTCCCCTATGGTGCTCATCACCAGTACGCCGCTATTGGTCTCCCTGACGATCTCCTCGATCGACGCTGTTCCGGGTTTCAGGTTTAAATGATGTGGGGAAGGCCTCGGAGCCGTGGAGTAGCCTCTAGACGCGTTGCCCGTGGATTCCCTCCCTTCCCTGTTTGCGGTGTAAGTGTCGTAGACGAAAGTTTTGAGAACACCCTCATCCACTATGGCCAGGTTCCTCGTTGGGAAGCCCTCGTCGTCGAAGGGCTTGGAGCCCAGTGTGTTAGCACTGGCACCCAGGTCTTCAACAGTAACCCTGTCCGACATTATCTCTAAACCTAGCTTGCCGGCTAGGGGTGACCTGCCCTCCTGAACGTTCAACGCTGAAACCGCCGGGTTGAGCATGACGGGTAGCAGCGAGTTGGAAACCCTGTTGAGTATTATCACCTCATACTTCCCGTTTGGTATCGAGCCTGCTTTAACGAACTCCCTGGCCCTTGAACCCGCTTCAATGCCCGCCTTCCTGGCCTCCAGCTCCCTGCAGCTTCTGGCTATGCTGTAATCAGAGTAGGTTCCTACTTCGCCAGCCTCGTCGACCCTCGCATCTATGTAGAGGTATGCCAGGGTTTCCCTCCTTGTAACAGGCCCCCCGTAAGTGTTAGCGTAAATCCCCTCCATGGCTCTGGATGTCAGAAAGCCCCGTACAGGCTTTGCTTCCCTCCAGCCCTCCTTAACCGCGTCCAGAAGCTCCCTGGCGATGGGAAGAAGGTCCTCCGGGGTTGCCTCGGCGGTCGCCTTGTCAAAGGTTCCCCTAACGTCGCTCGTACCGATCTTCTCGTTCATCCTTACCCATCTGGGATCGGGGGGAGAAACCCTTGCCACTGAAACAGCGGACCTTACGGCGCTCTCAACACCACCGTCGCTCACATCTTGGGTGCCGACGATGGCCGTAGACTTTCCAACGGCTACCCTGATTCCGAAGGATTTCAGCCTAACTGTCTTAGAAGCCTCAACGTCTCCCGCAAGGGTTAACGACGTCTCAGCCGTGCTAAGGAGGAAGGCCTCGGCCTCGGAGGCGCCTAGTTCAACGGCTTTCTTAACTGCTCTCTCAACATCCATATTCAACCACCCCCGACGATGAGCTCCCTAATCATAACGTGGGGCCCTCCGTCTCCAACTCTGGCGAGCTGGTTGTCCTTGCCGCAGCCGCCGAAGGCTGAGGTCGTTATCTTCAAGTCTCTCCCAACCGCCTCAACTCCCCTCAGAGTCTCCAGTATGGAGCCGGAGATGACGACTCCCCTGACCAGCTCGGCAAGCTCTCCGTTGCGTATCATCCTCGAGGGGCCTGCAGAGAAAGTGAAGGTCCCGGAAGCCGTGTCGACCTGACCTCCTGTAGCCCCTCTCCCAACAATGTATATCCCTTCCCCCGCCTCCCTGATGATCTCCTCGACTCTGTAATCCTTCGGCGTCATGAAGAAGTTCGTCTGCCTCACGATGGGGAAATGGGTGAAGTCCTGCGCCCTACCGTTCCCCGAAACCGGCAGGTTAAGCATGCCGGCCGTCTCCCTGCCAGTCATGAAGGACTTAAGTACTCCGTTTTCAACCACGGTTGTCCTCCTCTTAACGTTACCCTCGTCGTCGAACGGGACGAAGTAGCCTCCCTCGGCAAGGCCGTCGTCAATTATCGTCACGGGCGACGAAGCTATCTCGTCTCCAAGCCTCCCGGAGAGTATCGAATCTCCTGAGGAAACCAGGTCCCCCTCGCACGCGTGTCCAAACGCCTCGTGGAGTATTAGACCAACCATCTCAGGGTCAGCAACCGCCTTAAGCCTGCCAGAGGGAGGCAGTGATGCTTTTACAGCCTCCCTAGCCAGCTCGCTAGTCTTTATCGAGAATTCCCTCCAATCCCTGCCCTCCATGAACTCCCAGCCTGCTACAGCCGACTCCTGGTCGCTGACCCTCTCCATCGCCCCGGCTTCGAAGGCCACGCTCATGTGCCCAAGACCCAGCAGCGATGATTCGTACTCAAGATCAACCCCGTCGCTCGTAACGATGTGCCTCCAGTCGTGCTGGACGCCGAGCCTCGTAACAGCCGACTTTATTCCCTCTAGGCTCAGCCCAGCCTTATTAACCTCTAGTGCGAGGTTGACCTTGACCTCGTCAGAAACATCCTCGGGCTTTTTTCTCCACGCTGATTTGAAAACCCCCTTGCGGGCTTCTCTTTCACCTAGCTTCTCTACACGCCTAGAGGCTTTAGCCGCGGATATTGCTTTCTCAACAGCCTCCCTGACGTTTTCACGGTTAAGGTCGTTCGTTGACGAGAAGCCGAACCTATTGTTGTAAAACACCCTGATACCCAGCCCGGCGGAGAAATTTTTAGAAAACTCTTTGAGAACTCCGTTGTCGATGGTGATCAGCTCATAGTTTGTCCGTTGAGCTCTGACTTCGACGTAAGTTACACCCATTTTCTCAGCCGTGCTCAGAGCGTACGAAACAAGGTCATTCAACAATTCGGTCGTCATAAACATGGGTGCGATGCTTTTTATGTCTTCCTATAGACCTTGCGCGTGGAATTTCTCGAGGAGGATCAGGGTGAGCTGTTGAGGTTTGGTTAACATGTTTAGCACAAAGGCAGAAAAATAATTTTGGAAGGCATCTGGTATCGCGGAGAGGGGCGTAGATCGTGAGCTAGTGGACAGTTGTGGCTGCCGGCAATAATCGCACGTTATTGTCCCCTGGAACTAGTGCGCGATTATTTGGGTACGGAAAAACATAAGTAACTTGAGTAAACCGTCGAACCAGGAGGGATCGTGTTGAGAGTTGGCTGTACGGTGTGGCCCGTACGTTGGTCCCCACCCTATGAAGGCGCGGTCAAGAGGATAGCGAAACTCGGCTTCAAATGCGTGGAGCTTATAGCTTGGGACAGGAAGACCTTGGACAGATACTACACTACGAAAAAGATCAAGGAACTTAAAGAGCTCATGGACTCCTTGGGATTAGAGCTAACGGAATTTGTCTCCACCCCCGAGGGGATGGCGAGCTTGGAGAGGCGAGATCAAAGGGCGGCGCTTGACCACTTCAGGAGGTTGGTAGAGGTAGCTTCGGAGTTCGAGACGGGTATCGTCAATACGGTTTCGCCGTGGCCTTTCCATGGCATCGCAGCCCCGGATGTGAAACAAAGGCCGTTGATGCAGACTTTCCTAATGCCCTCGGACCTACCTTACAACTTGAACTTTGACGCCGTTTGGAACAGCTATGTTGAACTTACAAAGAGGTTCTGCGACATCGTCGAAGACGCAGGGATGCGCTACGCTCTCGAGCCGCATCCTTGGAGGATCATGAGCAACGCCGATTCGATGCTGAGGCTAATCGAGCACGTCGGCTCTAAGGCTTTAGGGATGAACTTTGACCCGAGCCACCTTTTTCCAATGGGCGAGACCCCCGCTCTCGCGATACTGAAGTTGAGGGGAAGGATCTTTCACACCCACATATCCGACAACGACGCTTCAAGCAACGTGCATTGGAGGCCTGGTAAGGGGAAGATAGATTGGGTGAGCGTTCTAAAGGCCCTTAAAGCCATTGGTTACGATTACGTGTTATCGGTTGAGCTTGAGGACGTCCAAGGCGTTAGCAGGCCAGGGGAAGGTGACGCAGAGCCGGTATACGATGCTGAGCTGATCAAAGCCGCAGAGTTTTTGAAGGCTACAGGTAAAGAGGCAGGGGTTGAGGTGGAGTAGCACAACGTGCTGCGTTCAATAACCCGTCCTTTCTACAACACTTCAGCAGGACCAGCACGAGATGGGTTTGAAGCTGGAAAAAGTTATCACGCTGAATAATAAACCTGGTTTAGTAAATAGCCGAATACAAAGAAGCGTTTGAGGATTTTTGCTCGCTGGCTACAGCTTGGCCGTCTCCCTTCAAATGAAAACCATTTGGATACAAACCGGTGTTGGCACCTTTGTCGCATGGCCAGTCGGCGAAATTTTCCCAGTTTGCTGGTCTATGCTAAAAGCCACAATCGTGTCAGAATCTTGATTAGCGGCAAGCAAAAATCTACCAGTTGGGTCGATTCCGAAGTTGCGTGGGGTCCTTCCCCCTGTTGGTTCGTGACCTACGTAGCTAATCTTTCCTGAAGATTGGTCAATCTTGTAAATAACGACACTGTCGTGACCTCGGTTCGAACCATATACAAACTCGCCGGAAGGAGAGACGTGTATGTCTGCGCATGCGTTCGTATCAGCGAAGCCTTCCGGAAGAGTTGTGGCTGTCTGGATCTCCTTAAGCGTCCCGTGCCTCTCGTCGTATGCGAAAGCAACCACCGTGGAGTCGAGCTCGTTGATCAGATAAGCATACCTTCCGCTGGGGTGGAAAGTCATATGTCTTGGTCCAGCGCCAGGTCTCAAGCTAACAAAGGGCTCGTCGTTAGGTTCCAGCTTTCCAGAGATGGAGTCGAATTTGTAGACCATGACTTTGTCGATCCCGAGGTCAGGCACGAACAAGTACCGGTTGGCCTCGTCAAGGACGACAGCGTGGGCGTGAGGCCCAGATTGACGCTTGGGGTTGACGCTAGAACCGCTGTGCTGTACGAAGTCGATGGCGTCCCCCAGGCTTCCGTCTCCCAATATCGGAAAAACGGATACGCTTCCGCTCGCATAGTTGGCGACTAAAACGTACCTGCCCGTCTTGTCGACGGTTACGTAACAGGGGTCAGTTCCATGGGTTATCTTCTTGTTCAGGAACTTCAACCTCCCGGTTTCAGAATCCACCAAGAAGGCGCTGACAGTCCCAGTCGGCTTTCCCTCGAAAGTCTTTAGCTCGTTAACAGCGTAGAGAAAGCGCCGCTCGGGGTCAAAGGCCAAGAAGGACGGGTTCGCAACGCCCGTTAGCTTGCTTACAAGCTCTAGCGCGCCCGAGTCTTGGTCCATGTGGTAGACATATATCCCCTCACCTTTGCCCAATAGGACTTGTCCGGTCCCAAATAGAATTGGGAGGGTGTAGGTTCCAACGTAAACGAACAGTTCTTTTGCCATATCTCCCACTACAGTATTTAGAAAACCCTTGGCGTTCTATATAGAGTTATTGGATACTGAATTTTCTTGTTGCAGGCCTGCAGCCGAGGCGCGCTATTTATAATGCTTATGGTAGGTTACCGTGGGCATTAAATTTCAAAGTTTTCATTCTCAAACCATTATTGATGGATTTCGGTTTTTGTTGCGACACCAGAAATAGGTCGAGGGCATGTTAGGCTATTTCGGTAAATGAAACTTTCTGCAACGTCAGGTTTGATAACGTATGTCCGAGTATGCGAATCCACGTCTTGCTCTCCGTTCCTGTTCTTCCACCCACTTTTCTAAACCTATCTTCTGTAAACGCTCCCCGTCTTGAATGAGTGTCGGATAGCGCTCTGCCAAGGCTTTTACACGCTTACACGGGTACTCCTCACATAGCGGGCAAACCTCGACATGCTTTTGTCTGGCACAGCTTCGGATCTCACAGTCCGGAGGTCCACCTACACCCGCCCTACAACTGCAATCCATTTCCGCAAGCTTTTGCAGAAACTGCCAGAATACAGGAAAAGTTTCCCTCATTTCTGGTACATACTGGAAGAAGTCATCGAAACCCTCTTCGTGTAAAGTCTGCTGAAGTTGAAATGCCTGTTGAGGAATACGCTTGCGTTGAGCGCATAGTCCACAATACAAGCCGCAGTAGGTAACCAGACGAAGCGAATCCGGTTTTGACATGAAGAGCATAGAAGTCGTGTGCTTAAATAGCTTTTGAAACTATTTTTTAGGCCAATTCTCATGTCCATAAGAAGAAAAGGAATTGTTCACAGAAACACATCTTAGGTAAATGTTAACAACGGATATCTGAGAGACAAGATAATATGCGTTACTTTTCCTCCTTCCCAAACAACAGGTCATAGAATATACACGCGACTGTCAGAAGAGCGTAAAACACCAACCCTACATCTGCCATGCCTAAGTTAAGCACGCCTAGTCGATATAAACGACTGACTAGACAATTTGTGGACTATTAACGCGATGGATTTGGAGTAATGCAAAGCTTAGCGAGAGCCGAGGCCATATGCATAGAGGCTGCTAGCTGCTCGAAGTTTTTCTCAGCCATTTCTCAGCTTCAGCTACAAAATCTTTGAATGGACTACCTGGCAAGGCACATTCATCCAAGTCCTTAAGCAAACCCCTTGCTTTGGCAAGTTCCATTTCCCTATCCATGGTTTCAACTTGCAAGGAGAAGTTTAAGCCCTCAGCAGGAATATTAATCCAAAATCTCTTCGTATAACGAAGAGTTTCATAAGTGTATGCGGGATAGCCTGTTGCATAGGCAGTTACATGGTAATTGCCAACGTGCATATCGTCGATTATGATAAGACCATCTTTTGGCTTTTAAGAAGGGTAGCATTCCTCCATACCAGTGTACCAGAGGTAAAAATAAGGCTATCTTCCAACGTGGCTTGCGCTAAGGAAGATGAAATCGAAGTAAAATCCTTAGTCCTATTCAGAGTAATTCACACCAGAACTTTCAGACACGATTTATCCAGTTTATTAAAAACCATTTCACAACTTATAAGCTTCTTCTAAAGGATTTATTTTGTAAATGATGCTGGATAGAATAGTCGACAGCTACATGCAGAAGGTTTCTGGCTTGAAGGAACATTGCGACAGATGTCTCAGGACTGAGAGATGGGGAGGAAGTGTGGTTTTAATGGTCGTAGATGCGGCTTTTACTTCGATAGGTTTGAACTACTTCACCGCTGTTGTCCCTAAAGTTGAAGAATTTAACAGGAGTTTCGTAGAATGTGGAAGAATAAGAAATTTGAAAGACCTCGCTCAAGCAGACCTGAACGAGTTAAGAAAGGTTTGGAGAAATAGAAGGTCGTGGATCACTGCAAAGAGCATTGCATCTTACTTGACAACTCTAAGTGCGGACGACAAATCAGCTCTTAGGACTTGGGCGAGGAAAGCAGGCCTTGAGAATTGGAGGGAAGATCCAATCGGAAGTATAAAAGGCGTTGGGCTGGTAACTTTTCAATACCTTAGGATGATGGGCGGCATAGATACCGTAATGCCCGATAAGATCGTCAAGAGGGTAATAAATGAGATCCTAGTTAAAGCTGGCTTGAAACCCGTGGACAACGATATGGAGTTCATCAGGAAGGCTGAAGAGGTTGCTTTAAAGTGCGGGTATAGACCAATAGAGCTCTGTTGGATGACGTGGCTCATACAGCCTGAGGGGAAGATGATTAGGATGGACAAATACTCAAGCATCCTCTCGAAGATCTAATGTAACACGCAAGAGGAGCGAAACGGCTGAGTCCACGGTACATCAAAAGCGCCCATCTCGGAAAGACTTATACCCAAAGCGCCATCATCTCCTCGCCCGAGTGCGATAACCGTGGAGCATATACATTATCGACCTTCCGACGGCTTTTTCGGCGACGCTATCCCATTTTACTGGAAAGGCAGCTACCACATCTTTTACTTGAAGGCAACTCGCGCGGCCGATGAACGTCTTTTCTGGTCGCACATAGTGTCAACCGACTTGGTGCACTGGAAGGAGCTGCCGGACGCGATTTTGCCCGGTGAAAGTGGTGCGCCCGACAGCGGCGGATGCTGGACAGGGTCGGTAATTGAGAAGGATGACATCTTCCACATATTTTATACTGGATGGAATCCAAGCAGCCCAGTCCCACAAACGATTTGTCATGCTGTGAGCGAGGACCTGGTGCACTGGATGAAGGATGAACGCAACCCCGTCCTCGTGCCAGATGAGCGCTGGTACGGGAAAGCCGACTGGAGAGACCCGTTCGTGCTATGGCACCCAAAGGAAAAACGCTACTTTATGCTGATTTGTGCAACGACTAAATATGGGCCTGCGGCAAAGCGAGGTTGCGTTGGACTGGCTAAATCTTACGATTTGGAAAGATGGGAAGCTTGTCCACCTTTTTACGCACCGAATATTTGTGGCCCGATGGAATGCCCTGACTTATTCGAGCTAGATGGACGCTGGTACCTGCTTTTCTCGGAGTTCACGGAAAGCCTACAAACACACTATCGTATAGCTGACGATCTGAATGGCCCTTGGCGGCCAGCAACTCCGGATGTTTTTAACGGCCAGCGCTTTTATGCAGCGAAGACGGCTGGAGACAGGAAGCGACGGTTCGCATTCGGATGGATCCCGACAAGAGAGGGCGAAAGCGACGAGGGCAAATGGCAGTGGGGTGGACATTTAGCCATCCCCCACGAATTGGTGATAGGGAATGACGGAAGTATTTCCGTACGGTGCCCAGAGGAAGTCATCAACACATTTCAGTTCAAAGAGTTAGATGTCGAGAAAAGCATTTCGGGTTTGCTCGGTAGATGGGATTTCCATCGCAATGATGCCTACGGTGAACGAATCGACGGACTTGCTTACGCTACCATCGCGGACTTGAGAAACGACTTCGTGCTCATGGGTGAGGTTTCATTTCAGACGAGCACTCGTGAATTCGGGCTGCTCATTCGCACCGATGCTGATTTGTCGGCGGGTTATGCACTCAAGTTCGAACCAGCGAGAAACCGTGTGGCGTTTGACCGTTTTCCAAGAGCGGGCGATGCACCACCGCTGGTCGAGTGCCCGATATTCCTCACACCGAACAAGCCAACTCCATTTGTTGTGTTCGTTGAAGGCACCATCATGGAGGCGTTCATCGGCGAACGTGTTGCATTATCCTGCCGAGTTTATGAACGCTACAATGAACCGACAGGGCTTTTCTTAGTGGAGGGCGCAGCAAGATATAGTAAATTACAGGCCGCCAAATCCAACAGGTAGTCTAAAAGCCCTCTCCAAGTGGCCCTTACATAGCGCGCCCCGGCTCAAGTGCATGATGGCTTGTGGGCGCTTTCCTTGGGAATCTAGCGTGCTAAAAGACCGAATTCCGGCGATACTTTTTAATTCTTCTTCACACACGTGTTAGTAGTACAGAGATCTATGGATAAGACGGATATGGCTCTGTGTCTGCTACTTTTATCCAATTCGAGGCTTTCCTACCGTGAGCTGGCGGACAAGCTGAATCTTTCCGCGACCGCTGTCCACTCACGTATCCGGTCTCTGGTGGAGCAGGGCGTGATCCGCAGGTTCTCAGCAAAGATAAGTATTGGAGCCTTAGGGGCAGCAACTGTCATAATCTTCGGGCCGTCTAAGGTTGCTTCAGCCCAAGTATTGTACGAAGAGCTTATTAAACACGGCTCAGTATACTGGCTCGGCATCGGAGGAGGCAGCTTTATTTACATAGGCGCGTACCTTAGGAGCATCGTTGATTTGGAACCACTTGTGGGCTATGTCGAGAAGGCGACTGGCATCCTCGAGCCGAATGTCGGCATTATGTCTTACCCCTCTCCCACCGGTGCTTACCCCTCGGCTAACGCAAGGCTAAGCAACTTGGATTACCAGATAATACGGTCTCTGAAGGATGACTCGCGTAAAGCCGTATCGGACATCGCTCAGGAGCTGGGGGTTTCATCTAAAACAGTGCGTCGCCGCCTTAACCGGATGGTGGAGCTTGGACTGGTAGATCTGTCGATAGACTGGTACCCTGATGCTTCGAACGATATAATCACCGTGCTGCACCTTAACCTGAAGCCGGAGGTTGACAGAAGTGTGGTTGATAGGGTCCTGCAGAAGTACTGGCCCAACATCTTTTTCTACTGGGGCTTCAGCAATATTCCGAACCTACTCCTCGCCTTCATGTGGACAAACACGATGAAGGAGGTGAAAACCATTTGCGAGAACCTTGAGCGGGAAACTGTTTTTCGCTCCGTTTTGCCAAATGTCCTCTATACTGGCTACATCTTCAAGACGTGGGTCGACCGGCTTGTCGATGGATAGCCGTCCTCGTCTCTTTCTTAAACGCACGGTAGCGTAAAAAGGACATTTGGAAACCGAATAATACACTTTCATTAGGAGATTTGTTAACATACGTCTATATTACGAGGTGTTTCTTCAGCTGGGAGGAAGCATGTGTGCAAAAGCGGTTGAACCGGGGATCGTGGTGGAGAGGCTTGTTAAGAGGTATGGGGATGTTACTGCGGTTAATGATTTGAGCCTGCAGGTTACGAGGGGCGAGCTATTCGGGCTCCTAGGGCCCAACGGTGCTGGCAAGACCACGACTATAAACATCCTCTGCGGCCTCCTCAAGCCCACGAGCGGCTTCGCCAGCGTCTGCGGCTACGACGTGCAAAAGGAGGCGATGAAGATGAGAGAGCTCATAGGCGTGTGCATACAGGAAACAGCTGTATACCCCTACCTCACTGGTGAGGAGAACGTGAAGTTTTTCGGCGACCTTTACACGCTGGATGGGGAGACGCTTAGAGACAGGTGTAGCATGTTGCTCGAGAGGCTGGGGCTCGCCGGCGACGCGAGAAGGAGAGTCTCGAAGTATAGTGGAGGTATGAAGCGTAGGTTGAGCCTAATTTTGGCGCTCATCCATGACCCTCAGGTTGTTTTCTTGGACGAGCCGACTGTAGGGATGGACCCACAGTCGCGCCATGCCGTCTGGGACTTCATAAGGGAGCTGAAGAAGGATGGTAAGACCATCGTCCTTACAACGCATCACATGGAGGAGGCGGAGGAGCTCTGCGATAGGGTCGGCATAATCGACTATGGTAAGCTGATAGCGCTCGGCCCACCGGAGGAGTTGATTCGAAGGGGTGGAGTCGGGAACCTGGAGGAACTGTTCATAAAGCTCACCGGCAGGAGGATAAGGGAGGAGGCTTAGAATGAAGCCCCAGAGAGTTCTCGCCATAGTCAGAAAGGAGGTCAAGAAGGCAATTCGGGATCCCGCAATACTGTTCATGATCTTCCTGTTCCCCGTGTTTTTCGTGCTCGCGTTCGGGCTAGCGTACGGTGCCTCCTTCGGAAGTGATGGACAGACCGCGTACGAGATTGGAGTTGTCAACATGGACCAGGGACCTGCTTCGCAGACGCTTCTAACTGCGTTGTCGAAAACGGAGATACTGCGCCCAAATATATACGGCGATAATCAGACCGCGCAGAACGACCTGTCGCAGGGCAGGGTTCAGGCTGTGATCGCGATCCCGAGCGATTTCAGCCTGAGCCTCGCCTCATATCAAGCTGCGCCGGACGATCCGCGCAGTTGGGTCAACACGTCCGTCGCCCTGTATTTGGACAGGGGCTCACTCATCGCTACCCAAGTAGTACCTTCGATAGTGCAACAGACCTTGATGGCAATCACCGGCCAATACGCTCGGGCTCCAAACCCGTTTCGCTTAGAGATCGCATCCTTGGTGGAGGTTAAGTCGCTGTCCTCTTTCGAATACATGGCTCCGGGCATGTTCACCTTCGCCTCCATATACATCCTGATGATGGTCGCTCAATCGTTTGTCCAAGATCGTGAGAACGGCATGATGAAGCGGATCCGGGTAACGCCAATAACATCCGCCGAGTTCATGATTGGTCAAATACTTTCCTATACGCTGATAGCCCTCGTCCAGTCGGCGCTGGTGTTCGCTACAATAAGCCTTCTGGGCTTCAGGCCGGATGTGGGAGCGCTTGCATATATTTTCGCTTTCGCGATCATTCTGGTGTTCTCATTGTCCAACATTGGTTTCGGTTTAATAACGGCCACGGTTGCAAGGTCAGGCGGCGCTGCGACCGGTATATCCTTCCTCTTCCTCCTCCCTCAGCTTTTCCTCGGCACCTTCGTCGGCATGTCTCTTTCCTCCGCAGCTCAGATCGCACGCAGGTTCGTGCCCAGCTACTACGTCACCGACGCCCTGACCTCGCTCTTCCTGAGAGGGGCCGATGTCACGAGCCCTACAATACTGTTCGACTTCGCCGCAGTATCGGTGTCTTGCATCGCAGTCCTTATGCTCGGCGTATTTCTGTATTCGAAGCACTGCGCGATCTAGGGTGAATGAGACGCTGGCTAAGGAAAGGTTTGTGAGGATGAGGAAAGACATGGTGTTGGACATTGAGGCGCTGTTGGAGGAGGCGAGGGCATCTAAACACAGAGAAGCCTATAAAACTTTGGACAGGGGCCTAAGCTACAGAATAGGAGTCGGCGCGAGGTTTGAGTCACCAGATAACTACTCTCTCTTCATAGAGATCTTGATTTACCTATGCCCTGCTTCCGGCAATCTTGATCTGAAAGCTCTGGGGAAATCTCTAGCCTGCTTGAAAGAGTTGGAGAAACGGGGCTACTCCCTGACATGTCAAGACGGGGAATGCGTCTCTTGCGAAATAACAGTATCCACAGGGAGATTAGCCGAGGAATATTTTGCCGTAAAGTCCTTGATGAAAGGCGTTTTAAACTCATAAGCGTTATCGTAAGCATGACAACGCTATTTTCCTTTTTCAGGCGGGCTGGAGAGGTTTTTCATCAAACTGTTCTAAGCCCAATATTATGAGCGGATGAAGCATTAGATGGTTTATTCGTCACGCCATTTCTATAAGAAATCCTAATTCTCAACCAAAAAAATTCTATAACCATAAGGCTCAACATCGAGCTCTAATTCAGGTTTGCTCTTAGCTCGCTCTCCGGTGATCACGTCCTTTAAACATTTTTCCTCGCCGAGTCTCATTTTAATTGTCTGGGCTTCCTGCTGGAAGTTCATTACAATTAGAGCTTTCTGTTGTCTGTCCTTTGTTGTTCGCATAAAGGCGTAGTATTTGTCGTCATCATTGGTCATAATGCGCTTTCTATCTCCAGCTGCCTGCAATGCCGGGCAATTTTGCAATACTCTTAGTAGTTTCCTAAGTTTCGTTTTATACTCGTGAGACCAGTCCATCTCCATCAAACTGGAACTGCAGGCAAAGAGTTCCCCTACAGTGGCGTAAATTGACATCTCAAGAAGTTTTTGTGGTTCTGTTAACTCAGATTTTCTTCCCCAAGCCCAAGATGGGCCCTGATAGGTCACGCCTCCGGCTTTTACAACCCGATCACGGTATCTTCTTAAATTGTATTCGATGCCACGAGGATTTCCTGACTTGATTGCTTCAGAGACTGCGTCATAGCCAGTCCACCAGACATAAAGGCCGTAGTCCTGAACCGAGTTATATTTCCCCTCTGTTATCCACTTCACGGGGTCATCGCAGAATCCGCCGGCTCCTTCCGGCTGAATGTACTTGTTTCCGTAACTGTTGATAATATCGGTTATTGTTTCGTTGTTTATCAGCCAATTGCAGTTCATGTACCAATTGACGGCATCGACAACCATGCCATCAATTTCGGTGTCCATCCAAAACTTGACAACCCGCTTGCACTCAGCTTGCCAAGATGAACTACCGAAGTTAAACTGTGGAAGGCGAACATTGCCTTTGTCACCCCTCCATTTGACCCAATAATACTTCCCGGCTTTCTCGCTATAATGCCAATTTCCGTCGGCGTCATTCATGAAATAAGGTATAAGACTTCGGTCAAATTCCTCCGTGCCGGTATCGCTCCAAAGGAACCAGTGAACTTCTGGACTATCAAAACCTGCTTTAACAAAGTCACAAGCTTTAAGAAAAGCTGGAAAATCCATGGCACTATATCCCAAGTTTACAAAGATGATGATTGCCAACCTCCTACGATGGCATTCTTCGACGAGAGACTTAAAATCATCCATTGTGCCAATGGAGGCGTCGACAGAGTAGTAGTCAACTACGTCAAGACCAGAGTATTCTGTTCCACCTTGATAAGGAGCAAAAATCTCTACCGCATCAAAGCCCCAGCCCTTAACATCATCAAGATCTCCGATAATGTCCGTAATTGTCTTACCATCCATCTTAGGAGTAAAACGTACGATACCTGAACAATGTTCCCACCACTGGTCAGGTAGAGCAGCATAGTCTTTTCTAGGTGACATCCTACAACCGACATACCACTAATAATAAAATATAATTCTTTTCTTTTTTGATTCCTGAAAAATAAGTTAAGATGTTATAGCTCTTCGAAGACTTACATTAATAATCATAAATAAAAGTTAAGAAGAACATAAAAAATATGCGTTTTTTACGGGACGTAGAAACTCATGAACCTAGGAATCACGACTGTTGAGAATTCTACAAGCCAAAGGAGAAGTATTGGCGCCACGTATCCCCATACAAGGCCACTGGCAATAGCGGTAGCGTACCGTGTGAACCTAGTTGTACCCACGACCCTTATCATGATGACACGAACTATAAGAGCAACCAAAGCAATAAGCCAACAGTAGTCCATGTACGGCGCCGCGAATGCGAAGGCCGCGGGATCGATGAAGAACCAGGAGAACTTCATCCTCATCGCGTATATTATGAAGAATACCACTATGCCGAGCGCGTGCCATGGTAACGGTGCCCAAAAGTTGGTCTCGCCGGTTATGCCCGTGCTGTTGTCAATAACTCCGAATCCGTACTTCCACCAGTGGACCCAAGAACCCCATGAATTGGTGTGGGCTATGCCTCCACCGTGTCCCAAGATCCAGACATACGTTATGTACGCTGTGGGTACAAATACGAGTATTATTATAACTAGTTGAAGAAGGACATCTTTCATATCTGCACGCACATCCCTGGCGACCTTGTATATGGCGGCGTGCCCTCCGGGACTTATTGCATTGCATCTCAGTGTCCAGCAACCTAGTAGAGGTACACCCATGTTTATCGTTGCGAATGACGCATAGGTGCTAGTTTCAATAGTCGGTGATGCCGGCCAGTATCCCAATGCAACTCCGGGCGTGTACACCCAAGACTGTCCTCCCCAGCCTATGAAGTCGCCTACGTGCAGATAGAACTGGCTTTGAAGCTTAGCCAGATAGCTGTAGATTATGTACATCAGCATGAGCATTATCAGTGCTATTACAGGCGGAACTCCGTTAATTATAAGAAACACAAGCATTCCAAGCGTGACCACTATGCCGAATATCGCCATGGTCCTCAAAGACAGACCGTACTCGTTCACGTCCTTACCCTTCAGCGCGCCGTACATCTCCCTGATCCTGTCGCGCGCGCTCCAGAGCGTCACTATTCCAAGCCCCATCAAAACGCCCACCCACATCTCCTCGAACGGGAACGGGTACCAGTTGCCTGGCGTGTCGTCCCAGCTCCACCTGAACTCAACACCAGGCTGGTAAGGTATCCACCCGGCCTGCACTGCGACAGCGGGGTATATTACTCCCAAGACTACCCAGACCAGAAAGATGGTGGCCAAAGCGTTCGTTGGAATCAAAAGCCACACCGCAACTTGATTTATTTCAAGAGTGCCCCTCGCCATCGTGCCCGGAAGCGCAGCTGCCATCGCAGGGAACTCTATTGGCGTCGCGCCGTACTCTTGCGTACCGGGAACCAAAGCCGGCAGGAACTGCGCCGCAACTGGCAACGCGGCTGTGAGTAGGCCCACCAAGAAGCTGACCCAGAAAACCTTGTACTCCGGGACTTTGAACGAGAACCATCTACTGCGGTTGTTCTCGTCGGCGTCGACCGAGGCCTTCATTATGTAAGTGTTGGGAACGGCGTAGGGGAACACCAAGTTCTCAACGTCAACCCACCTCTTTCCGTAGAGGCCGAAGATCAAGAAGAACGAAAAGCCGAATATCAGCAACATGTACAACGACCAATAGATCACTGGGGCTATGAACTCTCCCAGTGGAAGAGTTTGGCCGGGCCTAAGGCCGTTCTGCCATATCGATAACGTGAGGCTGTCCTTTGGAAACATGTAGCTTGGCACCCAGGACTGGAACTGCGCCGCCATCTCCGGCTGGTTCAGCGCAGCGCCTACTGCCCCTAAAGTCTTCTCAATGTACTCTGGACCTCCTACGCTCTGTAAACTCATAGCACCGTTGAGCGGGAATGTCACAAACAATATGGGAACCAGCTCGGCCGGTGAAAGTCTCAACTTCGGGCTTATCCTACCCAAGATGGCGTTGATTAGCGGTATGTAAATGAATGGTAACGTCACCGCTGGGATCACTTCTCCTTTTGAAGAATATAACCAAGTGAAGTTCGAGAGAATAGCCAAAACTATCGCATAAATTAAAGAAACAGTGAGAGACCGAACTGTTAATGCCTTGTTCAATTTGTCCTCTCGGCTCATTTCTTTTCACTTAGTAAAAAAATAACATATTAGAAATATTTAAATTTTTTTTCTTCAGAGGTCGAGGGGCCGCATAGGTCTTGGCCGGCAGCGGTGCTCGCGACCTCATCTCTAGGTTCTTGATCGAGACCCGAACTCTACACTCGCAACCTTTCTCGGATATCTTATATAGGCCCAGTATGATCCTCCAGGTCCCCTCATCTATTTTCCCCGCTATGTAACCAGGAGTCGACTCGTACTCAGAGACGAAGAACGACTTTCTCGCGCTGCCGCTCCATCCCCTGAACCGATCGGCCTGAAACAATTCGAAGTTCCACGGGCCGAATATGCCTATATCTATCACATTTGGATCGTCCTCGGGACCCTCGGAGTGATCGTATTCCACTTCTATCAAATCGGTCCCTGCTGATACCTCGAAGGGCAAATAGAAGAAGGGCCTCTCCCTCGCGTCTTCCCTCGAGAACCTGACGGAGAACTCCAGCTTGCGGGAAAGTTCAGGCGAACACATCGCGAAAAATCAAATCACAGGGTTAAAATATCCTTTGTTCGGCAAATTCTTTACGCGCGAAATATGTCATTAAGTTTGAGAAAGGTGAAGAGATAACAGTTCCTGAGGTGTTTTTCCTTGCGATTGGGGACGGTTGAATTTCACACTCTCGCGCGCGCTGTTCGAGATAATCCCGTCATCCATTCTCAGAGAGGCTTTTTCGAGGAAAAACCAAGACTTCAAGAAAACTGGGTGGTGGGGTCGAAAGATTGCTTCGGACCTCTATGGCCGACAAGAGGTCAACAAGGCCTTTAAAGGGATGTGATCCGAATGTTGCATGCTAGTTACCCCATAACACCCAACAGAGGCTTAAGAGTTAAAAGGGGCAGCTTCCAGTCGAGCCCGGGTTGACCGTAACGGCAATAGTAGGTCTTCAGTTCGGCGATGAGGGGAAGGGGAAAATAGCGCACCTCTTAAGCAGAGGGGCTGACCTGGTCGTGAGGAGCCAGGGCGGCGCTAACGCCGGACACACCGTAAGGATGGGGGACGCTGTTTACAAGTGGTCGATGTTGCCCGCTGGAGCCATGTCCTCGAAGGCGACGGCGATAGGCTCCGCCGTGGTCGTAGACCTAGGCGTGTTGTCAAGCGAGCTGGAGATGCTGAAGCGCTGCAACCCCGACGCAAAGGTGTATGTTAGCTGCCAGGCCCATCTGGTTCTCGATGTCCACAAGGAGATGGATTCTTGGGAGGAGGGCATGAGGGGCGACCAGGCCATAGGAACCACGAGGCAGGGCATCGGCCCAACGTACGAGGACAAGTGCGCGAGGAGGGGGCTCAGGGTGGCCGAGGCCCTAGACGAACAGCTCATGAGGGAGCGGCTTTCAAGGCTGCTGGAGATGAAACGCCGTCTCGGTCTCAAGAGCACAGACCTCGAACAGAACGTCAACGCGATAAGGGCGGGCATCGATGCCATAAGGGGGTACGTCTGTCACGTTCCCAGGGTCATACAGGACACCCTAAAGTCGGGCGGAAAGGTGGTCCTAGAGGGTGCGCACGGCACGCTCCTCGACATCGACTTCGGCACCTATCCGTTCGTGACTTCCTCGAACACGACCGCCTCGGGGCTCTGCACTGGAGCCGGAATAGGTCCCGGGCTCGTCGACGACGTTGTTGGCGTGGCTAAGGCGTACGTGACCAGGGTGGGGGCTGGTCCCCTCCCGACCGAGATGGACCAGAGGACGGCCGCGGAGCTGAGGGAGAGGGCGAGGGAGTACGGCACCAGAACGGGCAGGCCGAGAAGGATAGGCTGGCCCGACCTGTTCGCCATGAAGTACGCAGCCGACCTCAACGGGGTCACACAAATCGTGCTCACGAAGGTCGACATGCTGGGTGGCATGGGGAAGCTGAAGGTCTGCGTCGGCTATGAGCTGGACGGCGGGGAGATGGACCGCTTCCCGATGACCGCCAACGAGCTTGCGAACTGTCGTCCGGTATACGAGGAACTGGATGGCTGGCCGGACTTGGGCCCGGACGGCTGGAGGAACCTGGCGGTCAGTGGCGGAGGCGAGCTCCCGGGCGAGGTATTGGAGTTCGTGAGGCGCGTTGAAAAGTACGTAGGGGCGAGGATCTCGATGGTATCGGTTGGCGGGGACGTGAAAGACACCATTGCGCTTCGCGTGAGCTAAGGCAGCAACCCCTCCAACTGTTTATAAGCTGACCAGACCTAACCTCGCTCCGATATGAGCGGGAAAGACGAGCTAGACGTCCTAGAAGCCGTTTCCCCCCTGGACGGCAGATACAGGCATCTGGTTGACGACGCTGCCAGGCTTTTCTCCGAAGTCTCCTTGATGAGGCACAGGTGCAAAGTAGAGCTCGAGTACCTGATAGCCCTCCTCGAGCGTGCGCTACCTGAGCGCACGAGGGGTATAAGGCCCGACTGGCGCGAGCAGCTCAGGTCCATCTACAAAGATTTCGGCATCGAGGACGCGAGAGCCGTCAAGAGGCTGGAGGAGGAGACGAGGCACGACGTCAAGGCCCTGGAGGTCTACCTGAGGGAGGTGCTCCGCAAGAGGGGCCTCGGAGAGCTATCTCCGCTAATACACCTCTGCCTGACTTCCGAGGACGTCAACAATTTGGCCCAGTCCTTGATGGTCTCCGAGTTCGTGAGGTCGCTCTACATACCATCGGTCTCCGACCTTCTGATCAAGATGACGAAGCTGGCGGTCGAGAACGAGGGAACCGTGATGCTTGCCAGGACCCACGGGCAGCCAGCGACGCCAACGACATTCGGGAGGGAGCTCGCCGTATACTGCTACAGGATCGCGAAGATCACGGAGAAGGTCGCAAGGCTACGGCTGCGCGGCAAGCTCGGCGGAGCGGTGGGCAACCTGGCAGCCCACAGGCAGGCTCTCCCGGAAGTCGACTGGCTTGAGTTCGCGAGGCGTTTTGTGGAGGACCTCGGCCTCGAGGCCTGGCCTGCGAACACCCAGGTGATAGCGCACGAGGGCACCTCGGAGTTGCTCTCGCTCCTCAGCTTGACCTGTTCGCTGATGGCAAACCTCTGCAGGGACCTCTGGCTGCTCTCCGCGCTCGGCTACCTGAACGTGCTGCCGAGAGGCGTGGGCTCTTCAACGATGCCGCACAAGTCCAACCCGGTGGAGCTCGAGCTGGCCGAGGGCAACTTCGACTTCGCAGCGAACATCCTGGGTAACATGGCCAGCAGGCTTATCTCCTCCCGCCTCCAACGTGACCTCTCTGACTCAACGATAAAGAGAAACTACGGCGTCGCCCTCTGCCATCTGCTGCTCGGCGTCAAGTCTCTCTCGAACGCCATCGACAGGATATCGGTCGACGCCGGCCGCATGGAGCTCGAGCTCAACTCCCATGCCGAGGTGGTCTCGGAGGCGTTCCAGGTCGTGCTCAGGCTCAGGGGAGTCGAGGAGGCGTTCGAGCGCACGCTGGAGGCGGTCAGGGGCCGAAAATTCGACCTGGAGGAGATGGCGAAGATCGCGGAGCGCCTCGCGCCCGATGAGGAGACGCTGAGGGCATTGGCCTCCATCAAGCCGTCGGGCTTCATAGGCTACTCGAGAGAGCAAACAGAAATCCTAGTCAGGAGCTGCCTGGAGATAATCAGGGACCTGAACCTCAGCGGGTCCTCCCCATCTTGACCATGCGCGCCATCTCGACGAGCCTCTCGCCTAACAGCCTGCAGGCCCTGAGCTCCTCCTCGCCCGGCGCCCCGACTGACACCGCGCCATAGTGCAAAGTCACGCGCGGGGCCACGTAGTCGGGAACCCCGAAGACCAGCATGCCGTAGTTCAACATCATCGTTATCAGGGACATGACGGCGAGCTCGTTGCCGCCTCCGAAGCCGCCCGAGCTGCTGAAGGCGACGCCCACCTTGCCCTTCATCTTGCCCCAAGCCGGCATGGCCACCTCGTTGAAGAGCCTGTTCATCTTCGTTGACATTACGCCGCAGTGGGTCGGCGTTCCGAAGGCAAAGCCGTCGTTTTCAAAGAAGTCCTCAACCGCGACTTCGTCAACCCTCTTCAGGGTGACCTCAGCCCCGGCCAGCCTCGCGCCATCCGCAACCGCCTTGGCCATCCTCTCCGTGTTCCCAGAGTAGCTGTCGTACGCGATGAGGACCTTAACGACCTCCGTCCCAGCCATGTCGCAGAGTCGGAATCAAGGTGTTTAAAAATTATTTACCGAAGTTTGGCCTAGGGTAGATATCCAAGGCGTCGGGGCTCGCGCGCCGAAGCAATAAGGTCAGGTGTTTGAAGAAAAGCCCGGCGGGCTACCTGGAGCCCTTCAGCCGTGCTATGGCCTCTGAGATTTCCTGGTTGATCTGCTCCTCGTAGAAATGCCCTCTGACCTTTACCTCTACTTCCTTTACTCCCTCCGCCTTCATGGCCTGCAGGTATATGTCCGTGCCTATCTTCACCGCGAACAGGGGTGGGCACATGGGCGTCGAGAGGTGGAAGGCCACAAACGCCCTGTCGCCATCCACCCTGACCTCATCTATCAGGTTCATCACCGAGATCGGTATGCCTATCTCCGGGTCGACGACCTCTGACACAAGCTCGTAAACCTGTTTCTCCCTCTCGTTCATATCCACCGCGACCTCCATCGGATGTGCTGCTGATAAAGGTTCGCCTCGCTGCACATAATGTATTAGAGAAGTTCAAAATGTTCCTCACTCATTCAAATTGGAATGAGCCAGAATTTATGACGTTTATATCCGATCCTAAAGGTGTTGGGGGTCAAAGCGGTTTTCTAAGGTCGCCTCAACAGTTGATGGTTACGGGGTGATATAAGGGAATATTTCCTTTTTTTAAAGGGTTCTGAAACCACAAAATTTATATCATAAAAAGCTGAAATAAAAAAAGAAAAATGTTAAGTAGATTAGAAATAATGCTAGGCTTTTTAACAATTATGGCAATGATCCTTTCTTCAGCGATTCTTGAAGGGATCCAAGCAACTCCTACAACCAAGTTGACTAGAAAGCTCTCGCCAATTGCTGACTCTTATGTTACTGAGGGCACCTATGCAGGGCATAATTGGGGCGACAAAGATTATTTGATAATCCAAAGCTATGCTGGGCAAAGAATGTATGCTTTCATAAGGTTTAACCTAGATGAATACATCCCGCCTGGTTCCAAGGTTACATCGGCAGAATTATACTTATACGCGTATTTTCTTGGTGGTTTTCCCCCGCCTTCTAGGAGACTTTACTGCAACCGTGTCGCAGGGAATTGGGAAGAACTCGGTATTAATTGGAACAATAAGCCCGGAGTATCAACCGATTACGTTTACTATTCTGATGTCTCTTCTACAGGCTGGGTACACTGGACGATGACTTACTGGGTTCAAAGATTCGTTGCTAAAGATAAAAGTACAGCCTCATATGATGATAACTACGGTTGGAGGATAATAGACTACCCAGACGAATCGTCCACCCCATACTATGTAGATTTCCGTTCTAGAGATTTTGTTGATGCTGACCAACGGCCTTATCTACAGGTTGAGTATTATCCTCCCCACCTTGAGCTCGTCCTTGAAAGCAACTCTATACAGGCCGGCAACTGGGTCAAGATGTCGGTTTGGAGGGTAACGCAGGACGGGGAGTATGTGACGCGTGGGAACCTCAATGTTAAGCTTAGCTCAACCTCCACTTCAGCTAACAAGAAGTTCTCCACTACCGAGGGTGGGTCTGCGATAACGGAGCTTACTATACCGGACGGCTCGAAAAAGGCGGATTTCTGGTACTACGACGATAAGGCCGGCACATGGGATATCAGCGTTTGGACGGACGATTATCGATTTTTTATAATTTGGCCCTATTATATCCAGAACTATGGTGACGACAAAGAGCAGTTGACGGTTACCCCTGGTCCCTTAGACCATTTCGCCTTCGACACAATATCTTCCCCCCAGCAGGTTGCAAAACCATTCTCAATAACCATCACAGCCTACGACGCATATGGTAACGTCAAGACTGACTACACCGGGACGAACTCCCTCTCGGACACTACTGGAACGATAAACCCCACTGTAACCAGTGCCTTCGTGAACGGGAAGTGGACTGGGACGGTAACCATAAACAAGATAGGTAATAATATTAAGATAACTACTAGCGGAGGCTTACTGATATCTCCGAAGACCGGTGAGAGCAACGTTTTCGACGTCAAGGCTGGTCCGCCGGCTAAGCTCATCATAGAGCCTTCGAGCTTCACAACGGCTGCGGGAGTAACCTATTCCTACCTTAACATCTCGCTTAGGGACGCTAACAATTTTGAAACAACCCACACCTCCACCATAGTCATAAGCCTTTCAACAACCTCTTCCGAAGGCGAGTTCAGGCAGTTCGGAACCACAACCAGAATAACCAGCGTAGCCATCTCCGCTGGCGAAAGCTCGGTTAAAGTTGATTATTACGATATCAGGGGCGGGACATGGACGTTGACGGCTTCAGCCCCGGGCTTAACCCCCGGGACTGCAACAGCCACGGTGATACCCGACACGATTCCACCAGTCACAACAATAACTTTGGGTGGCCCTAAACGTCAGGTCGGTGCAAATACCTTCGTCTCCGGGTCGACGGCCTTCTCCCTTTCAGCTACTGACGATGCCAGCGGGGTCAAGGAAACGAGGTACAGGTTCGACGGAGGCTCGTGGAGCGCTTATTCCGCTGAGTTCAACTTGGCAGAGCTATCCGAGGGGTCGCACACCATAGGATACTACAGCATCGACAGGGCCGACAACAACGAGGCCGAGAAAACCCTGACGGTATTTTTGGACAAGACACCCCCGGCTGTAAGCGGCGCCTCACCAACCGGAAGCCTTATCTTAGGCTCGACATCAGTGACGTTCACCATCAGGGTCGAGGACACCGGCTCAGGCGTTGAGGAGGTCGAGCTGGTTGTCGACGGGGTTTCGCAGGGAGCCATGGTCGAGAGCGGAGGTACTTACACCAAGACCATGAGCCTGAGCGAGGGAACTCACGCTTGGAGCGTAGAGGCCGTTGACGGCGTTGAAAACTCGGCCAGCCAAAGCTACTCCTTCACGCTGGCCGTCGACAGGGATCCGCCCACAGTCTCAGGATTGTCAGCGCCACCTAACCCAGTTTTCGGGGAGTCTACCACTATAACCTGCCAGGTTTCGGACGCGCTCTCTGGCGTTAAGGAGGTCAACCTCTACTACTCAACCAGCGGAGGCTCATCTTGGAGCAAGGTCGAGATGACCCTCCAGGGAGGCGTGTACACCGGCTCGATACCTTCCCAGATGTTTTTCACGAGCGTCCAGTACTACGTCGAGGCCATCGACAACATCGGCAACGTTTTTCGAACAACAACCTCAACGTACACCGTCGGCATACCCATGTGGCTCTACGTAGCTGCCATAGCTCTGATCGTCATCTTAGCTGCCGTGTCGTTGTCAAGGAGGAGGAAGCCTGCGCCTCGACCTACGTATGCTCCTCCGCCCGCTCCGCCTCCACCGCCACCGAGCTAATCTCAAGTCGGGGCCCATCTCTTTTTTTTAAAAAAATTTCCCTGAGGTTAAATGAGCAACTGAACCTCTTTAAAACCGATAACCATCGCATCAAGCCGAGGCCCAGAAGGATTTCCCATGCGAAAGGGTGATGAAACCTCTTGACGCCTGTCAGTCTCGGTCGGATCTACCGCAGCCCGGTACCGGATAGAAGCGTTGTTCTCTCCATTTTAGGGAAATCTGCACCCGGATTCTCTGCGCTTCATTAGATTTAATAACAGGGGGTGTTAGTAACTAACGGCAGGTGTTAGTATGTACTTCCAGCTGGGCGTCAAAGAGTCCAGAAAAGACTTCTTCAATTTCGAAGGTGAGCTTGAGGGGCTGGTCAGAGAGTTGAAGAAACCCGAAACACGGATGATAGTTGTGAAGGGCATAAGGAGAACTGGAAAATCGTCGCTTCTGAGGGTGGGGCTGGCTGAATCCCGGCTTCCCCATCTCCTCCTCGATGCCAGGGCCTTTGGGCCTTTCAGCCCAGACCAGCTTTACGATATGGTGGCAAACTCGCTCTCGAGGCTTGCCGCTAGGTACCGTGCGCTGGAGAACCTGTTGCAAAGCGTGAAAGGGGTGTCGGTTTCAGGGGTGACGGTGAACTTCACGGCTAAAAGCAGGCTTACGTTTTTGGGAACGCTTGAAAAGCTTAGCAGGTGGGGGGAGTCGACGGGGAAGCCCGTGGTGCTCGCCCTGGATGAGGCACAGGAGTTCATGCTCTTTCCAAAGTTCGACAGCCTTTTAGCATACGTCTACGATTCCTTCAACGGGGTCAAGTTAGTTCTGAGCGGTTCAGAGGTAGGAGTGTTAGACCTGATGCTGGGGAGGACTAAGGCGAAGGCACCGCTGTTCGGACGTCCGTATTTCGAAATAGAGATGGGGCGCCTACCAAAGCATAAGGCCGAGGAGTTTCTTAGGGCCGGCTTCGAGCAAATGGGCAGAACTGCTGTAACAGAAAACATTTTAGAGGCCGTTGACCGTTTCGACGGGATCATAGGCTGGCTGACAAACTACGGTTACTACGCCACGAGGCTTGGACACAAAGAGGCTGTGAAGAAGACCCTGGAGGAGGGCGCGAGGCTCATTAAAGAGGAGCTCGACTACTTTCTCGCCCAGAGACGCCAGGCCAGAAGCAGGTATCTCGGCATTCTCAGAATGATTGCTACGCCGTTAGCCTGGTCTGAGGTCAAGCGCGGGTTGAGTGTGAGGCTTGGGGTTACGGTGAGCGACAAGCAGCTGAGCAGATATCTATCAGAGCTCGTCGACTATGGTTTCGCCGTCAAGACGGACAACAGATATGTGTTAGCTGACCCCCTGATCACCCACGCGTTAATCGGCGCGCGTTAATCGGTCTCCGAGGTCTAGCGCGCACTGGGTCTCGAGCAACCGTCTCAAAATACGGTACCAGCATGGTACCATCCGTGAAGGGGCAACGGCTTCAGGACTTGAGGTACTATTATAAACGCAACGCCGCGGGTTGTGCCATGGCAAAGGCGTTCGGGATCGACACATGGATATACTCGATCTTGCCGCCGGAAGAGGCCATAAAGAGGATAAGGTCCAACGGGCTTAGCGTGGTCGAATACTGCTACGACCACTTTCGCAAAATGGAGGAGGGCGTAAGTCCCGTCGAAGCATGCCGCCGGGTAGTAGAGGTCGCAAGTTCCTACGACGTGAAGGCAGTCCAAGTACACGGCCCCTTCGGGACCTATGACGCTGAGCTGGCTTCCCCTGAGCCATCGGTTAAGGGAAGGGCGCTCGAGATGACCAAGACCTGGGTGGAGCTCACCTCTCTCCTGGGCGCGGATGTTCTGGTGCTGCACACGGCGGTCGCGAGCGAGGACGTCTCGGAGGGGAGCAACGCCATGTTCGAGAGGACCAAGAAGCTGAACATCGAAGCCTTCAGGGATGTTGAGCGCTTGGCAAGGGACGCGGGGGTTAAAGTCGCAATAGAGAACAGGCTCGAGAAGATATTCGCCTGGAGGCCAGCTGACCTGATGGACCTTGTGAGCGCTCTGAACTCGGACCATATGGGCATATGCTTGGACGTGGGCCACGCCAACGTCAACGGCATCAAGGCTGCCGAGATGGCCGAGATCTTGCAGGAAAGGGTCATAGCCACGCACCTGCACGACAACGACGGTTACTCCGACCAGCACCTGCCACCGCTGATGGGGAGCATAGACTGGCACGCCCTGATCAAGGCGCTCGGGCGGTATTCCAAACCCCTGATATTGGAGATCAGGGACGCGAAGGACATAAGGGTCGACGAGAACAACCTGACCCTTTCCAAGGTTGCGATGGAGCACCTGTTGTCGAAGGTCGACTAGTTGACCCAGAGGCGGCCGCCCCAGTCAATAAACCATAGCAGCGTTAAGGAGTTCGTGGCCGCACGACCTCTGGAGAAGAGCACACGCGGGTCTCGCAACATTTTATAACGCTTCACCTACGAGTATGGGCAGGTCGTGACGATGGATGTTTTGCAGCTCTTGGTGACGTCTTTCACCGTGGCGCTGTCCGGCGCGGCCGCACCGGGTCCCCTGATGTTCGCCACGGTCAAGGAGTCCTACACCTCGGGAACTAGGGCGGGCCTGTTGCTGTCGCTCGGCCATGCGCTGGTCGAGGTGCCTGCCGTGGTCATACTGGGCCTGGGCATGGTCAGCCTGCAAGGTGGGAAGACGCTTTCCGTACTTTACCTGTGCGGCGGCTCCCTGCTTCTGGTTTTGGGGTTATTAACCCTGAGGGATGCCGTTGTGCTGAAGGTGGCCGTTCAGAGCTCAGGGATGCATGAGAGCTCCAAGCTACGCCAGCTTTTCCTGGGCGCAGCCTCGTCCGTATCTAACCCTTACTGGAGCATCTGGTGGGCCACGATTGGAGCGGTGTACGTCCTGAGCTCCCTCGAGCTCAGCGTCCTCGGCGTAGTTCTGTTCTACTTCAGCCACATATCGGCCGATTTCGCGGTCTTCACGACGATATCATTCGCGGTCTCCAAGGGAAAGGACCTGCTCGGGACCAAGAGCTACAGGTTCGTGCTTGCTTTGAGCGGCCTTGCGCTCCTATTGATAGGCGTCAGTTTCCTCGTAGAAGGCGTGGCACGCGTAGCAGCATAGAAAAACGCGTCGAAACATTGTCCTTTTTAGCCTTACAGTGTAAAAGCGGATGCTATTTTTTCACCAAGTAAATCAACTTTATGAACAATATTCAAAAATTAATCGTTTTTTAGTCATTATTTTGCATTTTATTCCCATAAATCTGGTAAAGTTTTTTGAATATCATTCGTGTACTTCGCCGCCGGTCGGAATGTATCAGAGCCGAAGCCTGTTGGAGGGGGTCATCAGGTCCATCTCTAAGGGGGAGCTGCTGGACATCCTGAGGGTTCAGACGACGGTGCTAAGCGTCATGGAGGACTTCATGGTCTCGAGGGGGTTCGTCCAGCTGATGCCTGTCATCACGGCCAAGGTTACTGACCCGCTCGGTCCCGACCCGAACGCCTCGGTGGTAGAGAAGCCGAAGATAAGGTACCAGGGCGAGGAGCTCGTGTTGACGCAGAGCATGATACTGCACAAACAGCTAGCGCTTTTGACCGGCGCCGAGAGGATCTTCGTCATGTCTCCGAATGTGAGGCTCGAGGACCCGAGCAAGGGGGGAGGCGGAAAACACCTCTTCGAGTTCACGCAGATGGACTTCGAGGTCAAGGACGGTACCATGGATGTTGTTATGTCGCTCATCGAGGACCTGCTGATAGAGCTGGTCTCAAGGGTTTCCTCCGAGAGGTGGAAGGAGCTGGAGCGGTTGGGCAGGGTGCTTGAGGTGCCTTCCAAGCCGTTCAAGGCCTACACTTCCCACGAGCTGGAGGAGAAGTACGGCACGGATTGGGAACGCGCTGCCTCCCTAGATCAAAGGCACCCGTTCTGGGTTACCTGCTTCAAGCGGGAGTTCTACGACAGGGAGGACCCCGGAAGTCCTGGGCACTACCGGAACTACGACCTCATATACCCCGAGGGCTACGGAGAGGGTGCCTCCGGAGGTGAGAGGGAGTGGCAGTACGAAAGGCTCGTTGCCAGGATAAGGGAGGGCGGAATCGAACCCTCAGAGTACGAGGCTTACCTGACGGTGGCGAGGATGGGCCTCCTGTTTCCGAGCGCGGGCGCGGGCATAGGCGTGGAGCGGCTTGTCAGGTTTCTCGTCGGAGCCCGCCACATAGGTGACATACAACCATTCAGGAGGGTGCCGGGCGAGAGCGTCTTGCTCTGATTCAAGCAGCCTCCGGTTTCGACTCTCCTTTTTGGTGCGAGAAACGGGAATCTTTAAATAACTTGAAAGCTTACATGGTGTGAGCGTCCTATGAAGGTTGGAATTTTCACCGTCCTTTACAACGACCTGCCCCTCGAGAAGGTCCTGCAATACGTCTCCTCGATAGGCTATGAGGCGGTCGAGCTGGCTGCTTGGAAGGGCAGCAACCACCTGAACGTCGACAAGGTAATCGGTGGCGGAGGCGGCGAATATAGGTCATTGGTCAAGAAGTACAACATGACGATATCCTCTTTGAGCACGCACCTTGAAGGACAGCTTGTGCTAGGGCCCCACGACTCCTCCACCGACGACTGGTTCAAGGGATCCCCGGAGGAGAAGCAGAGATACGGAACCGAGAGGATGAGAAAGGCAATAGATGCAGCTGCCTCGCTGGAGGTTCCCGTGGTGAACTCATTCACCGGAGTGCCCGACTGGGGGAAGTGGTACGTGTTCCCGCCGAAGAACGAGGAGATCTTCGACTCCTACTTCAGGCTTTTCTCCGAGAGATGGGGTCCCATACTGGATTACGCAAAGGACCGCGCCGTCAGGATAGCCTTCGAGACGCATCCGCAGGAGTTGAACTACAACCTCGACACAGCTAAATCCCTGCTGAAGTCCGTCAACGACCATCAGGCGCTCGGCTTCAACTACGATCCATCCCACCTCGTGTGGCAGCAGATGGACCCAGCCCAATTCATATACGAGGTAGGCCAGAGGATATACCACGTGCACGCAAAGGACGTGGAGGTGGTGCCGCACTCGGCGTCGAGGACCGGCGTGTTGGTATCTGGTCCTTGGAACAAGGTGGCAAGGGCTGTTAGGTTTAGGACCGTGGGCTGGGGGAACGTGCCGTGGAACAGGGTGATAACGGCGCTTCTGGAAGTCGGATACGACTACGTGATGAGCGTCGAGCATGAGGATCCGTGCTTCAGCAGGAACTCCGGCGTGGAGCTGGCCGTTAGGTTCCTGAAGCCTTTGCTCACGGCCCAACCGCCAGAGGTCAAACCCTGGTGGTGAAAGCTATACCTTTCTTTACCAGAATTCAATCAGGGCGTTTGAAGTAGGCATCTGTTTACAAGTTCGACTCAAAAAGGCCTTCCCTCTCAGAGCCATATAAACATCCCGCCCTTGAAAAAAAAGCTTATGGTAAGTTGCGCCCAAACCCTTTTCGTCGGAGGGAGCAACTTCATCGGATTCTTTATAAAGCGTCAACGGGACTCCGGCAACGAAGTGAAATGGTCGAGATGGTGGACGCCCCTCAGATCACCGACAACTTCATAAGAAAACTGTACGAAAGGACCAAGCCCTCACTCTCCTTCAGGGCATCCTCCAGACAGGAATTCCTGAGGTGGAAGGAGGATCTGAAGGAGAAGATAAGGGAGCTTCTGGGAGAGCTACCAGAGCCAGCTGATCTTAGCCCGCGGCTGCTCTCAAGAGAGGACGCCGGAAAGTACACCAGGGAAAAGTGGGTCATACAATCCGAGGAGGACTGCTGGGTGCCCCTCTACATCCTGGTGCCCAGTGGCGTAAGTGGGAGGCTGCCCGCTATTCTGTGCGCGCACGGCCACGGTCCCTATGGCAAGGATTCGGTGGCTGGCGTGCACTTCAACGACCCGAACAGGAGGGCGGACATCTCGAGAGCGAACTACAACTACGCGGAGCAGATGGCGGTCGCTGGCTTCGTCGCCGCAGCCCCCGACTGGAGGAGCTTCGGCGAGAGGATAGCCTACAGCAATCCATATCCCGGAAGGGACGTATGCAACGTCCACTTCATCCAACATCTCCTTCTTGGTAGGACGCTCCTCGGAAGCAACGTGTTCGACGGGATGCGCGTGCTAGACTTCCTGGAGACGAGGAAGTACGTCGACCCTGACAGGATGGGCTGCATGGGCCTATCCTTCGGGGGCACCATGACCACGTACCTGGCGCTCCTCGACGACAGGGTCAAGGCCGCGGACATCATGTGCTACGCCACCACCACAGAGCACTACGCCATATCGAGGCCCAACTTCTGCGGGTCGCAGCTCGTACCTCAACTCTACAAGTACGCAGACGTCCCCGACGTGATCGCCGCCATAGCCCCGAAGCCCCTCCTAATAGAGAGCGGGGCCTCCGACACGTGCTTCTGGATCCACTCCGCTCTGAAGGCGCATGATGTGGTGAGGAAGGCGTACGAAGTCGCGGGCGAACCCGATAAGCTCTGGATAGATGTCTTCCCGGGCGAGCACAGCTTCTCTGGTAGGCTGGCCCTGAGCTTCTTCAACAGGTACCTGAAGGGCGAATAGCGCTCAGCAACCGCGTAGCGCCGCGCTCAAGGCAACCTCTCCCTGTAGTCTTCGTCAGCGTACGCCTCGAGCACCTCCCCGAAGTAGACGTCGTGGTAGTCGCCCTTAGGATAGGCCGAGGGCTTGACTGCCTCGGGTACCCTACTTTCGTCTATGGACGACCTGTATACCACGGAGCACTCCAGGTGCGCGATGCACTGTCTCACTATGGGCGACCTCACCCTCCTCGAGGGGGCTGGTTCCAACCCGGTTTCCTTGAACTTGTCCGTCCTCCTCCCTGAGACCGTGCCGCATTTCGAAACCGCATCTTCCATTCCCCTGGCGGGCACGTTCACGGTGAAATCCCCGGCCTCCTCCAAGATACGGTGCGTGTAGCGGGATGGCCTCACGAAGACAACGAACACGGGCAGCCCCCACAGGTTGCCGACGAGCCCCCACCCTATCGTCATGACGTTTGGCCCCAACCTGTCGCTTGCGGATACCAAAAGGAGCCCCGTTCCCCTCAGCGCCGGCAGGGCGGCGCTCGCGAATTCATCCACGCCTATGTCAACCTTGGCCATATCTGTCACGCATCGACTTCATGACATGGAAGGTAGTTAAATTATATGTTGGCCAAACCACGATGCCTCTAACGAAGGTCAAACGGTAGAGCTCCGACATCGGACAGGTGTCAAGCAACCTGCAAAACATGAAAACTTAAGAGCCACGGATTTAAAAACTGAAGTAAATGAAGGGCAGGTCTTTGCGTTTCCTCAAGGCACCAGAAATCCTCTCAATACTTCTGGCGTGCGCCTCACTCCTCCTTTCTTGGCGTTTGTACACAGCCGTGCGAGATCTGGAGGTTACCGAGCGCCAACTCCTCGAGCTCAACGAGAGCTTCAACCTCCTGAAAAGCGTTATAACTGAAAACATGTACAGTGGCTGTGGTGGGTTTATGTATCTGAGAGGAAAGGCCACCGGCTTCTTCCACCTCGAAAGGCTCAACGGCGTCTGGTGGCTAATCGACCCTGCAGGCTATGCTTTCCTGTCGAAGGGCGTGAACCACGTCAGCTTCGACGGAGACTACTCCCCTGGCTTGGGTTACAGCCCGTACAACAGGGCCGCCTCTAGGAAATACGGCGGTGTTAACGCCTGGGCTGAGGCCAGCGTAAAAAGGCTTCGTGTTTTCGGCTTCAACACAATCGGGGCTTGGTCCAGCAGGGAGACGTTCGACAAGGGCATGCCCTACACAATTATACTCGACATCGCCTCCCAGGCCGGCTCCGAGTGGTTGAGCGGAAGGGTTACGGACTACTTTTCAGAGCTTTTCGAAAAGGCCGCAGACGAGATCGCAAGGAGAGAATGCCTGCCCAGGGCAGGTGATCCTTACCTGCTAGGTTACTTCACGGACAACGAGCTGAGGTGGGGGCCAGACTGGAGGTCGCCAAACCACCTGTTCGACGATTACCTGAGCTTGCCTCCCGAGGCGCCGGGCAAGCAGGCGCTCGTCAAGTACCTGGAAGGTAAGTACGAGAACGTGAGCGCGTTGAACGAGAAATGGAACACGAGCTTCAACTCCTTTGACGACATACTACGGATATACGAGCTGCCCTCGAGCGGGCCTGTCGATTCCGATAGGATGGGTTTCTTGGAAGCCGTCGCGCGAAGGTACTTCCAGGTCTGTCACGACGCCATAAGGAAGTACGACCAGAACCACCTCATACTGGGCTGCAGGTTTGCGTTTAGGCCGGCTGACGAGGTCCTGAGGGCCTGCGTTGGCCATGTCGATGTCGTATCGATCAACAACTACAGCATGGAGCCCCCCGTCGAGGACCTCAGGAGGGTGAACGAGATCACAGGGCTGCCCGTGATCCTGACTGAGTTCTCGTTCAAGGCCATGGATTCCGGCCTGCCCAACACAAGAGGTGCAGGGTCGCCGCTCAGGACGCAGGAGGAGAGGGCCGACCGGTTCGAGAGCTACGTGAGAAAGCTCATATCGGAGCCCTACCTCGTGGGATACCACTGGTTCCAGTACTTCGACCAACCAGCAGAGGGCAGGTTCGACGGCGAGAACAGCAACTTCGGCCTTGTGGACATAAAGGACGACCCCTGGACGGTCCTCGTCGAGAGGGCCGCCGCCGTAAATCTGCAAGCAGAGTTCCTGCACGCCGGGCACAGCAACAAAACGCATGTTTTCTACGTCTCGCCTGGTGGCGACGATCGGTGGTCGGGCACGCTTCCCTCTCCAAGCTCGACGAGGACCGACGGGCCTTTTGCGACCTTGAGGAGGGCAAGGGACGCTGTCCGCGAGCTCAAGACCAAGATGGGAGCGCTCGAGGGACCTGTCATAGTCTTCCTGAGGGGAGGTACCTACTTCTTGAGGGAGCCCTTGGTTCTCACGGCGGAGGATTCGGGCACAGCCTCCTGCCCAATAGTATACTCGGCATATCCTGGTGAAGAGCCCACGGTAAGCGGTGGTATCAGCATAAGCGGTTGGAGGGAAGTTGAGCTAAATGGTAGGGTTGTTTGGGAGGCCGAGATACCCGAAGTCCGCGAACGAGGATTGCTCTTCCGTGAACTTTGGTTAAACGGTGCGAGGCTAGTCCGTGCGCGGTATCCGAACGAGGGTTATCTATCGTTGGTGGAATCGCCGGACGTCAACGAAGGAACCCCATGGAACGAAGGGCAAAGGCGTTTTCGTTTTCACGAGGGTGACTTGAAGGCATGGCCTGGAATGGGGACGGCGGAGGCTGTCGTGATGAACAGGTGGGTCGAATCCAGGCTGCCCGTAGCGGGCGTCGACGAGAGGAGCTGCACGATAACCTTCAAAAAGAGCAGCGTGTTCCGCCTCGACCCCGGAGACCTCTACTACATTGAAAATGCCTTGGAGTTCTTGGACTCGCCCGGCGAGTGGTACCTGGACCCAAGCACGGGCCTACTGTACTACGCGCCAAAGCACCAGGAAAGCATGGAGACTTCAGAGGCGATAGCCCCGCTCTTGTCCCAGCTGCTCAGGCTCGAGGGAGACCCGAACAGCGGGCTCTTGGTTAGACACGTAGTCTTCAGGGGTATAACTTTCGCGCACACTGAGTGGAGCTTACCGCCTGAGCTCTCCGGCTTCCCACAAGCGGCCGTGGGAGTTCCCGCCTCCGTCTACTGCGAGGGCGTTGCCGACTGCGTCTTCGAACTCTGCAGGTTTGTGCACATGGGGACCTATGCGCTCGAGTTTTCACGAGGTTGCAGGGACAATACCGTGACGCTCTGCGAGTTCTCCGACCTGGGTGCCGGCGGGATAAAGATCGGGGAACAGACCTTAAGGGAAAGGGAGGCCGAGCGCACTTTCAACAACACGGTCCTAAACTGCCACATCCACGACGGCGGCTTGATGTTCCACAGCGCCGTGGGCATCTGGATCGGTCAAAGCTACAACAACAGGGTCTCGCACAACCACATCCACGACTTCTACTACACCGGGATATCTGTCGGCTGGACCTGGGGCTACGGTGCTTCTCTGGCGAAGGGGAACGTGATCGAGTTCAACCACGTCCACAACATCGGGGTGCGCTCGGATGGGGACGGTCCTATACTGAGCGATATGGGTGGCGTGTACACGCTTGGGGTTCAGCCTGGCACCGTGATAAGGTTCAACCTGTTCCACGACATAGCCGGCCTTCGCTACGGCGGCTGGGGCATTTACTTGGACGAGGGCAGCACCGACATCCTCGTGGAAAACAACGTTGTCTACAACACGACTCACGGAGGCTTCCACCAACACTACGGCCGCGAAAACGTAGTACGCAACAACATATTTGCGTTTGGGCGCGACGCGCAAATACAGCGTAGCCGGTCGGAGTCGCACAGGAGCTTCACGTTCGAGAGGAACATCGTCTACTGGCGAGAAGGCGAGCTGCTGGCAGGCAAGTGGGACGACCCCAACTTCACCCTCGACAACAACCTCTACTGGCGCGAGGGAGGCGGCGAAATCAAATTCGCTGGGCTGTCATGGGATGAGTGGCGTAACAGGGGTTTGGACGTGCATTCGTTGATAGCCGATCCCTTGTTCGCAAACCCTGCCAATGGAGACTTCGGTCTAGACCCGGAATCTCCGGCTCTGTCGCTGGGCTTCGAGCCCATAGACGTCGCAAAGATAATGTCATCACTTACCCCGCCGTGAAGAAGAGGGCGCACTTGTGGAATAGTTCGTCCGTGTGGTAAAGCTGATGTCAATGAGTTTAAGGTGGTGGGTATTGTAGCCAGTCCCGGAATGGCATGAATACAGATACGCGCGTCTCGCTCAGCGGCAAAAGCCAGAACCCTGATTTTCGTAAGCGCTCGTGGCGCGGCCCTTGATGCTTTATAAGCGTTCGTGCCACACATCTGACCAGCGATCCGCATGGATGTATTTGAGGCGATAAGGACCAGGCGGAGCATACGGGCCTACGAGGATAAGCCGGTTGAGGAAGAAAAGCTCAGGAGGGTTCTGGAGGCTGCTAGGTTAGCGCCCTCTGCTGGAAACAGGCAACCATGGCGTTTCATAGTTGTCACAGACAAGAAAGTGAAGGAGGAGCTGAGGTCGGTCAAGGAGAGAATGAGACCGCAGCCCCCTAGAGCTCCCCCCAGGAGACCCGGAGGTCCACTTGAATCAGCACCGGTTCTAATAGTGGGCTGCGCCCTGCCCGACGAGAGCTTTCCGAGAACAGATTTCTGGAAGATTGATGTAGCCATAGCTCTGCAGAACCTCGTCCTAGCAGCCTGGGAGCAGGGTCTCGGAACTTGTTGGATTGGAGTGTTTCACGAGGAGGAAGAGGTCAAGAAAGTCTTGGGCCTTCCGGAGAACGCGCGGGTTGTCGCGATGGTGGCCTTAGGTTACCCAGCTGAGAAAAAGGACCCGGTGACAGACCGGAAACCTCTAGAGGAAATAGTCCGCTACAACCGGTGGTAACTGACATCTCCCCATCTTCGTTTTTTCTATTGTGAATGGCCGTGTGAGCGCGAGATGTGAGTGTCTCGAAAAATACCGACCTCAGCTTCCGTCTCTATTTGGCATAGGTGAATTTTTATAAACTAACACGTACAGCACAATACGACGGGACATGGCCAAGGAGGAGAAAGTTGGGTTCGTAACCATGGGCGAGGTTGAGGAGAAGCCCGTCGAGGTCCGCGATATTGGCATCGGCATGCTCGGTTATGCATTCATGGGGCGCGCGCATTCGAACGCGTGGACGAGGATGCCGTTTTTCTTCTACCCTCCACCGGCAAGGCCGAGGCTGGTTGCCATATTCGGCAGGACGAAGGACAAGGTGGAGGCGGCCGCTCGGAGATACGGATACAGGAGGAGCTATACGGACTGGAGGCAGCTGATAAACGACCCGGAGGTGGAAGTGGTCGACAACGGCCTCCCGAACAACCTGCACAAGGATCCGTGCGTCGAGGCCGCCGAGAGGGGGAAGCATATAATCTGCGAAAAACCGCTCGCCATGAACGCCGACGAGGCGAAGGTGATGCTAGATGCTGCCGAAAGGGCTGGCGTCAAACACATGACCGCCTTCAACTACAGGTTCGTCCCCGCCGTGCAGCTAGCCAGGCAATTGATAAAGGATGGTTACGTGGGAAAGGTGTTGCAGTATCGGGCTGTCTACTTGCAGGAATGGATAATGGACCCGAATTTCCCGCTCGTCTGGCGGCTCAGGAAGGAGCTCGCCGGCTCTGGAGCTCTTGGGGACCTGGGCGCGCACATCCTCGACCTGGCTAGGTTCCTCGTGGGAGAGGTCTCGGAGGTGTGCGGCATGACGAAGACCTTCATAGAGGACAGGCCCCTGCCCGAGGACCCGAAAAATAGGGGCAAGGTCACCGTGGATGACGCGTTCATAGCCATGCTTAAGTTTGAGAACGGTGCAATAGGGAGCGTCGAGGCATCCAGGTTCTGTGCGGGGAGGAAGAACTACCAACGGCTGGAGATACATGGCTCCGAGGGTAGCATCGTATTCGACTTGGAGAGGCTGAACGAGCTCGAGCTGTACAGCACCAAAGACAGGTCCGACATAAGGGGCTTCAGGAAGATCTTGGTCACCGAGTCAAACCATCCTTACTGGAGCGTCTGGTGGCCCCATGGCCACATAATAGGCTGGGAACACGCGATGGTGCACGAGGTTTATCATTTCGTAGATTGCATAGTGAACGATAAAAGAATCGACCCGATCGGCGCTACCTTCCTCGACGGTCTGAAGAACAACCTGATAATGGATGCGATTCTGAAGTCCTCAGAGCAGAAGAAGTGGGTTCCTGTTGGGTAGTCTTTTCTCTACCAGCGTTCATTTTTTATTACAATAAGCCGCGCATACTAAATTCGCTCACCTGTACGCCCGCCGGCCTCCACAGAATCGGATAACTAGGTGGAAAACAGCCCCTGTGCCTGGGCCTCCGCTGCTGGTGCACGACGCAAGTCCGGCTGCGGAAGCAGAGCCCTAGTTACCTCTAGGAGCAGCTCACGGTGCCCACGGTTCAGGGTCAAAACTTATCATGTCATGCAACGCTCGAGAAAAGCGGGTTGACAGGCTCGTTGCGCTGGTGCCCGGAGTGCAACGTCCCGTTGCTGGGAGAACGCTGCGATAATTGCAAGTCGAGAGCATACGAGGTCAAGCTTCGCCCTGGAGCTGACCCCCGTCCTGCGTTCGAGGAGGACCTCAGGGTCATAAGGGAAGCGATAACTAACGACTATGGCGGTGATGTCGTCAGCGTCTTGATCAAAGAGGGACGCCAAACCGTGTTAGCCGGCCTGAACTACCTCGACCAAGCGTATGAGGTCGTCCAGGATGGGGTCTCTATCGGGCGTGCGTTCTTCGACATCTACACCCTTTCATGGCGTTTCAAACCACTCGCCCAAGGCTGCGCGAGGCTCTGGCACGAGGCGGGCATCGGCGCAGTGGTCCATGGGGTCGTGCTCAAGGAGGACGAGGTGCTGAGCAAAAGTTGCTACCGAACGTCATTTGTAGCGAGACACGGGGCATTCGTACCTCTGGTCAACAAAGACGATGTTGTTGGGCTCGGGAAGCTGCTCCCTGAGGGGCTGCTCGTCGTAAGATTGTGGGATAGGGCTGCAGTGGCAGTGCACGGACGGAGTGCGTCGTTTGAAGATGTGGTCAGCGCCAACAGGCAGCATCTGGCTATCTCCGAGTCGAGAGCCTGTAAATTCCTAGCACAACTCTACGCAAGGTTGCGCAGGCCAGTAGTGGTGTCTTACTCCGGGGGGAAGGACAGCTTAGCTACACTCCTGATAGCGCTCAGATCGGGCTTAGAGCCCACCCTCTTCTTCAACGACACCGGCCTCGAGTTGCCCGAGACCGTTGAAAACGTCGAATATGTGAAATCCCGCCTCGGCCTTAAGCTCCTCGTCGCCAACGCCGGCCGGAGCTTCTGGGAGTACTTTAGCTCGTTCGGGCCGCCTGCGCGTGATTACAGGTGGTGCTGCAAAGTTTGCAAGCTCATACCCACCTCGAAGGCCCTTTTGTCCTGTGGCGAGGTGCTGTCTTTGGTAGGACAGAGGAAGCTCGAGTCCTCGGCAAGGGCGCGCTCTCAACGCGTCTGGAGGAACCAGTGGATAAGGTCTGCACTTGTCACCAGCCCGATAGACGACTGGTCCATGTTGCAGGTCTGGCTGTACATAAGCATGAGCGGAAAGGCAGGTCTTGTAAACAGGTTGTACTTCAGGGGCCTCGATAGAATCGGCTGTTTCATGTGCCCGGCATGTAGAATCGCCGAGTTCGAGACCGTGAAACGTCTGCACCCAGACCTGTGGGACGAGTGGGAGGTTGCGCTACGCAGCTGGGCTGCCAGCCGCTCCCTCCCCGAAGGCTGGTTGACTTACCACCTGTGGAGGTGGACGAGATTGCCGAAGGGGATTGCGAGCTTCACGAGGAGCTTGGGGCTGGATGTGGATTCGCCCGGGGCTGTTGGTCAGCGCATTAACCTAAAGGCGACCTCGATTGAAAGGGAGGGTACCCATGTCAAAATCTCGTTCAATAAGCCTGTGCCGCTCGACGTGTTGCGCAACATAGCTCCCTCCGCCGGCGAGGTACGTGTCAACTCCGACCTCGTCGAAATCGAAGGCGGTGGCTTCAAAGCGCGGATCGCAGGGGAGGGTTTCGCGTACATCGATGTTCCAATGGGTGCCGATGCTGAGCCAGCCCTGGGCATGGTCGCCAGCCTCGTCGTACGCTCAACCCTGTGCAGAGGCTGTGGCTCGTGTGCGAGTTGGTGTCCCGTTGGCGCCGTCAGCATGGTGTCGAACAGGCCTTTGGTGGATGGACGGTTTTGCATGCGGTGCACGCGAGGTCGTTGCATCGAGAGGTGTCCCGTGGTCTCTTTCTTCGCGTTCACCCGGCCTCCGGGAGCTGGCCGCCAAATCGCGTGCGACGTGCAGAGAACCAGTGGTGCGGGTGGCAATTAGGCTGACGCGGTGCACTTAACTGGAGTTCTTGGCCTCAAAGCCAGTCAAGTTAATAATGCAGGCTGGTAGTTCCCTTGGGATGGCAGGGAACCGGGAATTCGCAGACAGGCTTAGGGAGCTATCATCAGAGCGCAACAGCGTACTGTGTCTAGGTCTGGACCCGGCGCTGCCAAGGCAGAGGGATAAATACGTCATCCCGTGCAAGTATGTAACCGAATCTGATGACAACGAGGCAAGGCTCAAGTTCTGCAGAGACATCATCGGTCTAGCAGCGGATTTCTGTGTCGCAGTAAAATTCAACGAGCAGTACCTTCGTGGCCTCACAGCCGATTGTCACAAAGAACTAGCCTATTTGGTTCGTGGGTTGGGCATGCTCTCCATATACGATTGTAAGCTCGGGGACATAGGCGACACCGTGGAGTCGGCTGTCTTCCACATCAGCGAATGGGGCTACGATGCGATAACTGTCAACCCCCTGCCCGGCAATCTGGAGTGGGTTGTGAAGGTGGCGCACGGAAGGGATCCTCCCCTGGGCGTGTTGGCGTTGACGCTCATGTCGAACCCCGAATCGGAGAGGTTCATGAAAAGCGCGACAGTCGATGGCGTGCCTTTGTATCTCGTGGTGGCGCAGGATGTGAGAAGGTACGGCGCCGACGGCTGCGTAGTCGGCGCCACTGGTCATGTCACTGGGCTCGACATCCGCCTCGTGAGGGAAGCGGCAGGTGATGACAAGGTACTCTTGGTGCCTGGCGTTGGCACCCAGATGGGTGATCCTGAGAAGGTGTTCAGGTTTGGCGGGGAGAGCGTCCTTATAAACGTCGGCAGAGACATAATATATTCTGAAGATCCACGGAGAAAGGCGAGGAAGTGGAACGACACGCTCAACGAGATCAGGAAGAGAATACACTAGCCGCCGTCAACAAACAAATCGCGTCTTTGAGCTCTGGTATCTCCAAGCGTTGGATACAACGCTAAGTTTGGACCGATGCCGCCTTGCGCAGCCTGCCGAGTCTGAGCCTGACCAGTCTAATGAGCTGTAACTTCAGATCCTCCCCTTGGAGGCCCTTGCCTCTGACAGAAGCTACCTGTTTAGCTAGGGTTTCATCCCCCAACATCCTTATCCAGTTCTCGAAGTCTCCCCTGTCGACATGGTACTTAATTGAAGATGGGTCAGCGCTCTTTATGGCATCTGAAAACTCAGAGAGGCTTTTAGCTGATAAACCAAGCGGCTCACCTGTGGGCTTGTGGAAAACAAACGCGTTTTCCTCCGGCAAGGAGCGCAGTATTTCGATTGCTTTTTCCTTAGTTAGCTTCCCCCCAATCATCCTGACACTTGTACGACCTAGAGGTCTTAAAAACTTTCATCCCCCGTCTCCTCGGCTGCTTTGTTGACAGCTTGCGGTGATTTTGTCTTAGTTAGTAACGTTTGCTCTCTTTGGAAAAGTCGAATGTTGGCATGGCCTTCCTACGTTTTCATAACCTGTCAGGCATGATGCCCACCTTTACTGTGCAACGGAAGGCCCTCACACGCTACCGATGGGACGAAACCTAGCGTAGGTCGCTGAAAAGATTAAATAAGGAGCGGTTGACTGACAACAAGGCCCGATGGAGAAGTTCGTTGTCACGCCATGGGAGGTCAGGGGCGAGATAGACTACAACTACCTCGTCGAGAAGTTCGGCACCGAGAAAATAGACGGGGCGCTGCTTGACAGGATCAAAAGGCATACCGGCGAGTTGCACCACTTCCTGCGCAGGGGGATATTCTTCTCGCACAGGGATATGAACTGGATCTTGGACGAGTACGAAAGGGGGAACAAGTTCTTCCTCTACACGGGCAGGGCACCCTCTGGGCCCATCCACCTGGGACACCTGATACCCTGGATCTTCACCAAGTGGTTGCAGGAGAAGTTCGACGTGGAGCTCTGGTTTCACTTCCCGGACGAGGAGAAGTTCCTCTTCAAGGAGGAGCTGACCTTAGAGGACACCAGGAGGTACACATACGATAACATGCTCGACGTGATCGCCTTGGGCTTCGACCCCAAGAAGACCCATTTTCTGATCGACACAGTCCACGCGGGGCTGATGTACAGAGAGGCGTGCAAGGTTGCCAAGAGGATAACGTTCTCGACGGCAAGGGCGGTTTTCGGCTTCACGGGCGAGACCAACATCGGGGCGATCTTCTACACTGCCATGCAAGCGGTCCCGGCGTTCTTGCCGTCGGTCCTAAGGGGGCAGAACATCCCGTGCCTGATACCCTACGGGATAGACCAGGATGCGCACTTCAGGGTCGCGAGGGACGTGCTGCCAAAACTGGGCTTTTACAAGCCTGCTGGCATACACTGCATATTTCTGCCGGGACTGGGGGGCATTTCCGAGCAGGGCAAGATGTCTTCCTCAGAAACCGAAACGACCGTGCTCACAACAGACGACCCTGAAGTCGTTAAGACGAAGATAATCAAGTACGCTTTCTCAGGGGGGCAGCCGACGGTGGAGGAGCACAGGAAAAAGGGCGGGAACCCGGACATCGATGTATCGTATCAGTGGCTCACCTTCTTCGAAGAGGACGACGCGAAGTTGAGGCGGATCAGAGAAGACTACAAGAGCGGAAAGCTCCTGACCGGGGAGCTCAAGGGAATGCTGGTGGATAAGTTGAACCTGTTCCTGAGAGAGCACCAGAGGAGAAGAGAGGCCGCAAGGGACAGGGTCGACGACTTCGTGTTCAAGGTGTAGGGCCCCGCGAATACGAGGGGTCTCAAACCTTTGCGCGCATCACTGCCAGCCTCTGTCAAGAGCGCCCGTGATACACTCGTTCAATGGTTACCTCAGGGCGTTTCAGGCCGAGCCCTCACCAACCTCAGGATGTGAACCGCGTAGGGTTCGATGTCAAGGGAGATCTCAAAACGGTCACCGGAACCGCTGCCGCTCGCCACGGTATCTAGGTTAGTCCTCTCATCCACTGAGAGCACCTCGTAGGAGAAACCCCGATCGCCCCATGGAAGTTCGGAGATATGAACCTCATATCTGCTCGCCTCTTTTCCATAGTTTGAGATCACGACCGAGGCATGCACTCCGTCCTCCGAGATCGTGGCCATCGCAGCGAACCCCTGCCCTCCGTTTTTCACTTCGCATCTTGCTAGGGTTGAGCTCTCAAGGAGCTCTCTGAGGGAGGCGATGACGTAGTAAACCTTGCCAGCCGAGCCGTCCTCCCGGAAGATCCCTCCCCATGGCCATGAATCCCCTCTGTAGAAGTTTGCTATGTCCACGCTCGCATTCTGCAGATATATTAAGCACGAGGCGCAGAAGGACGCTCCGGCCGGGCCCCTGAAAATTTCGTACGGGTCCGAGTCATCCTTCCAGATGTTCCACTCGGTCAGCACGCTGAGCTTGTTGGAGAAGCCATACTTCTCCATGAGGTTGCGAACCGCCAGTGCCCTCAAGTAAACCTCGCGTGGGTCTTTGCTATAAGCGTGCCATGAAACGAAGTCTAATGGTGTCCCGGCCTCCCTGCACCTGTGAAGAAACTCATCGAGGAAGTTCAAGTCATAAGCCAATGCCGGGCCTCCTACCAGGTTCGACGGGTCGTGCTCCTTGATCCTCCTGGCCGTCGTGTTGTAGAGCGAGAAGTACTCCTCTACGGTGCCGTTCCAAAACTGCTCTATGTCGGGCTCGTTCCATATCTCCCAGTATTTTACAGCCTGGTTCATCCCATTGGCCCAACCCTCGTTGTAGTGCTTGACGATGTGCAGGCAGATGTTGGCCCACTTTTCGTAGTCCGCGGGAGGCGAGTTCTTTGGCGGGTCGCTCCAGCTATAGCCCAGCCTGAAGATCACACGCGCTCCAACGCGCAACATCATGGAAATGTGTCTGTCCGTAGAGGAGAAGTCGTAAGCGTTCTCGTCGTACGGGTCCCTGCTGAAATTGGGGAAGACTACATCGATGTCTGCCGCACCCCAGAGGTCGTGCACCCTTATGAAGTTGACTCCCATGCGCGTGTAGTAATCCGTAAGGTCGTAGGGGTAAACGCGGCTGTCCCAGCCCTTGGGACCCAAAGGGCCGTCGTTGACCCCTAGGAGGTTCACAGCCTTGCCCAGAGTCGACGAGCAGTTAACTTCCACCGACACCGTGCGTCTACCCCTGCTGAGCGTGAAGAAAGACACGCCTATAATGGTTGCTGATGTAAGCAGCACAGCCGGCAGTAGAAAGGCCCAATGCCGAAAGCCTTTAAGTACCCGCAAGGTGTTCTCGCGTAGGCGAGCGGCAGTCTTAAGTCTTTGCGCCGAACCAGCAGGAGGGTCCCGTGCCCTAACGTAAGGAAAACTGCCGTCGAGTAGTTAGCAGTTTGCGCGCACGAGCCCGCTAGCCTTGGCGCCTCTCAGAGGTGCATCTCGTTCCTGATCTGCTCGACCGCCTTGGTGAATCTCGTGCCCATCAGCTTCCCCACATCGCCTATAGCGCTTTCCACCTCAGGGTCGTAGGGTATCTCGCCGAGAAACCTCGTTCCTATTTCCAACGCCCGCCTCTGGATACTGTCCGAGCTGTCCGTCTTCATGTTCTCTACGATGCCAACCACCGGGACCTTTAGCTCCTCCAGCAGCGCGATCAACTTCCTGACCGTTTCGAAAGCCAGTTGTGACGGCGTCGTAACAACCACGAACCTTATTCGCCTCACCAGGCGCAGGAGGTCAAGCGTCGCGTCCCCGATACCCGGAGGCATGTCGAGGACGAGGAAATCCAGAGCCCCCCATCTGGTTACCGAGAGCAGCTCGATCAAAGCGTTCGAGGTGTCAACGCCCCTCAGGGGCACCGGGTTCTCTCCAGAATAGTAGGTTATGGACATGTACTTCAAGCCGTGCACGACCGGAGGCAGGACGCCCCTGTCCTCCGTAGGCTGGATGCCTTTCACGCCTAGGATGATGTGGGTAGAGGGGCCGGTAAAGTCCAGGTCCAGAAGGCCGACCTCGTTCCCATCCCTCGCCAGGGTCAAGGCGAGCACGGAGGCCACCAAGCTCTTGCCCACCCCTCCCTTGCCGCTCGCGATCGCTATGATCTCGTCTATCCCCTTCAACCTCTCCTCTATTACGCTCAACCGCGGGTCGGTCAAGGCCCCCTTCTAACCCCCCTTATGCTCTCGATCCAGAGCCCCCTTCCCTTAGAGACCTCGAAGTCAGGGCTTCCGCACCTCGGGCATCTGACGTAGGCGTGGATTATCTCAGGGACGAAGTGCACCGCCTCAGCTGCATGCTCATCCAGGTCCTCCTTCCTGAACTGCCACTCGTTGCCGCAAACCCTGCACCTGAGCTCAGCCCTGGCGACCTCTATTGTGAACTCTGTACCCTCAAGCCTGGCCGGCCTCAGCTGCGAGAGTGCGAATTTCAATATGTCGTGTTCCACCTGTTGCAGTTCCCCGACCTTTATCCTGACCTCCTCAACTTCCTCAAAGCCCTCCCTCTCAACGATATCGGAGACAGAGGCGATCACCGCCTCTGCTAAAGCCCATTCGTGCATGATGGGTCAGAAAATCGAAAGAGCGTTATTAAAGATATCTAAGAGACGTGATGACGGCAGAGGTCTGTGGTGGCATTTCCTTCAAGTGGCCTTTCTGAGCGCGTGCACCACGTCGCTTCTGGTCAGTATCCCCAAAAGCAGGTGCTCATCGTTCCTGTCCACGACGAGAAGCCTCCCGACGTCATGTTCGTCCATCTTCTCAACCGCGCTTCTCAGGGATTCATCAACAAAGACGGATATGAGTTCTTTGGTACATATCTCGTACACCGTTACTTCCTCCCTCCTCTCCTTATCGACCTTAAAGGCATCTTGCAACGTCACAATTCCGAGCACCCTGTTTGAGCTGTCCATCACGGGAAAGCCTGTATGGTGGTGTTTGGCCACCTCTTCGAAAAACGCGTTCACGTTTAAATTCGGGGGCAGCACGACAACTTCCTTGGTCATCACATCTCCAACCTTGACCTCGTCCAAAGACCTCGACAAGGGAGTCGTAGGTGTCTTATAGACCTCAGACGCGGGAGGGATCTTTTCGTGCCTTCTCTCCATTTCCTTTATCTCCTGCAGGGCGATCTCTTTCTTGAAAGTCGACAGCTGCATAACGTGCGCTACGACCTCCGGCTCAGACTCCACGTCCTTGGTGACCAACACCCCTTTTTCCACAGCCCTTTCGAACAACTCCTCGCCCTTCCCAGTCCTTATTATAACTGTAGACCAACCTTTAAGCGGGCTCGCCCCGCCTACGCTCAAGTCTGCAAGCTCGGAGGTGAAATCCATGCAGGTCCTACAGCGGTTCATGATGTGCGATTTAACTTCCGGGATGGGTATTCTGACAAATCCCCCTTTCGTATCTAGGATGTAGTTGTTCATCGTCAACTCTACGCCACGTATCTCACGGGCATCTATGTCGTATTTTCGTGAGAAGTGCTCCAACAACCTGCGAAGCGAGAAAGTCCAGAGGCAGAAGAGCCCTACCGTCACCTCCAGGCTGTCCATCAACTTGTGTTGCCAAACCTCAAGCTTGCGAAGCGCCGTGATGTGGCAAGGCACACCGACAAAGGCGATGTGGGACTTACCGTACTCGAAGATCGCGCGCCCGAAGGCCTTGGCGACAGCAGAGGGTACGATCTTAACGTCGACGGCAGAGAGCATGTCGTCAGGTGCGAAGCTTATCGATGGTTTGACCTCTATGCCCGGCCTTGCCACCGTTTCCGAAAAGATCGCGCTGTCTATGAACCCCTCTTTGATCGCAAACATGAGAAGCGAATTCACCACCCCTCCGCCTCTGCTGATGTCCCCTATGGCAGGGTCGGCAGCGTGCGCGAGCGCTATGTCCCTGTAATGTCCAAGGCTTTCTCTCCTGAATGGCGCCTGTGCAACGAACCTCAAAGTTTCATACGAGAGCGCGTCGGTGTGCGGGCATATGTTGTAGCAAATTGGGCAAGTGTCCAGGTATTCGGAACAATCGTAAAGCCTATTCGGTTTGTTGTCCACCACTCCTATTGCATGGACTGGGCAAGCGGCTTCGCATGCGCCACATAGGGTGCAGAACCCTGGTTCTATTATTAACCGCTCCAAGTCGTCGAAAGCTATGATTTTGTTCTCACTTCTCGGCCTGATCAAACTCCCGATCGCAGTAAGTGGCGCCGCACTTAAATATCTGTAGGTGAGCTCTCGAAGAAGTCAGGGCACGAAGGGAAGTTGCTGTATTACCGGGTTTATGAGGTTCAAAGCTATTGTAGGGTAAATGCCCAGAACTATCACCGCTGCAACAAGGACGAAAATCAACGCGAGGAGTTCCCTCGGTTCCTCAATGCCCTTTTCCTCTCTCGGCCTTTTGGCGTACATGTAGTTGATCAGCCTCAACAAGTACGCGGCTTGTACGACGCTGGTTAGGACGCCTACCACAGCCAGCCAACTTAGACCTGCCTCTATTGCAGATGTAAAGACTAGGTATTTTGCGATGAAGCCAGCGAGTGGTGGAACCCCCGCAAAAGAGAAGGCGGCGAGAAGCAAAGCCAGGCTGGTAAGCGGCATCTTCCTTCCTATTCCGGAGAAATCGTCCAGAGTTTCATACCCCATGCGGTTGAAAATCCCTACGGCCATGAAGGAGAGTGCGGTGGTTATTCCACCAACGAGGAAGAAGTAGAGGTTTCCCATTATGCCCAACGGTGTTACGCTGGTTACTGCAACTAGATTGTAGCCCACGTCTGCGATGCAGACGTTCGCTATTAACCGCTTCACGCTTCTTTCGGTCAACGCTAGTAGGTTGCCCACCACCATCGTCAATGCGGACAATGCGGCAAACGTATGCGTCCAAGGGAGAACTGTGGAAGGCGTTAAAATGTATATGAGAACCCTTAGCAAAACATAGTAGCTTCCTTGGTCGACAATCGCTGAGAAGAAGGCCGAAGAGGATGCCGGCGCCGCAGTATAAGCGTCTGGCAACCACATGTGGAAAGGCACGACAGCAGCCTCGATGGAGTAACCCGCTGCAATGAAGATGAAGGCTATTTCAAGTAGGCGCTTGTCCTTCAGGGCCATTAAGGCGTGTCTCACCATCCAGAAGTTTAGCGTGCCCGTAAGGGCATAGACTATCGAAAGTCCATATACTATGAAGGCCGAGGCCATTATTATCATGACCAAGTATTTTAGGGTTGCATGTATGGACTTGGGCGTTCTCCAATATAACATCAGGAAGCTTGAGCCCGCTGCAATCGCCTCCCAGAAGATGAAGAGGGTCAAGAAGTCGCCAGCAAACGCCGTCCCTATCGCACAGCCGATTACCATCAACATGATCGAGTAGTATCGCTCTGAAAGTTCCTCGTCGTAATCCACGTAAAATACGCTGTACATAAAGACGATCGCACCAACGACCGTGAAGATTGTCGCCATGAAGATCGATACCGCATCTACTAGGAGCGTGCTTGAAAATATGGAGAGGGGTTCAGCGGTTAAAGTTACTTCGAGAAATGGGTGGAGTGGTGTTTGCGCGTAATATCTCAGCGACAGATTTGCCAAACCGATGGCCGCGGCGATGAAAATCGCCAAGAACCAGCTGACCTTGAGCGCATTTTTCCCGCCTTCTCTCTCACGAAGTTTTTTGATCATCGGTATCGTTAAAAGCGAAGAAGAGACAAAGACGATTATGGGTGACGATACATCCAAAATTTCTATCATCGGGCCTACACCGCCAAAAAGGAGGACGCGCTCATTATGAGTTGTATGAAGAACGTTGGCCATATACCGAGGACAACGACGAGCGCTGCCAAAACGACCATGGCCAGCCTCATAAAGGGCGGCACATCGGAGACCTTCTCGTGCTTTGCCGGTCCGAGGAAAACTTGGCCCACAAACCTCAGGGCATAGGCCAGCGATAGAACTGCCGCTATCAGCATCAGCGCCGTTGGTATAAGGTAGAAGCCGTCGTTGCCGATCGTCTGAAATGCTCCGACGAATATAAGGAATTCGCTTATGAAGCATGCGAACGGCGGTATCCCGGCGATGCTCAGTGCCGCGATGGTTGAAGTAGTTGCCGTGGTTGGCATTTGTCCAGCGAGCCCACCCATTTCGCGGACGTCTCGGATCTCCAGCTGTCTCATGACCGCGCCAGCTGACAAGAAGAGCAGCCCTTTGCTCACGGCGTGGTTTATAAGGTGCAAGACCGTTCCGGTCGTGGCCTCCTGGAAGGGGAAAAGGGAAAGGCCGAATAGAACATAACCCATATGCGCTATGCTTGAGTATGCAATTATCCTCTTTATGTCCGGTTCCACAAGCGCGATGAGGGAGCCGAAAAATGCGGATACTATGCCGAGAACGGCGAGGCCGTGAAGGAACTGGCCCCCGAAGCTCGTTGACATGACCGCCGGAAAAACTGTTCCCAAGGACACACGTAGTATCGCGTAGGCACCGGCGCTGATTATGACGCCGCTTAGCAGAGCGGACATCGGCGCAGGGGCCTCGGAGTGCGCATCTGGCAGCCACATGTGAACCGGGACTGCAGCCATTTTAACCGCGAAGCCTGCCGTGAGAGACAGTAAAATCCATTTTACAATTTCAGGGTTGGCGGTCATCAATGCGGCCCGCGCTTGGAAAATGTCCAAATCGCCTGTGACCATGAAGATCGCACCTATACCCAAGAGGACGAAAACGGCGCCTGCGTGCGTGAATATGAAAAACTTGAAAGCAGCTCTATACGGCTCTTTGTAGCCCCATCCGCCTATTATGAAGTACGATGGGACGAGCATCAGCTCCCAGCAGAAGTAGAAGAGCATGAGGTTCGACGTAATGAAAACGCCGACGAGTCCTACTGAAAGCAGCGTCAGAAGGGTGTAGTATTCAGCGAGCCCCTTTCTCTCCTGCATGTAATTTATCGAGAACAGGGCGGCTGTTGAAATCAATACCAGGGTTATAGTTGCCATCGAGAAGCTTATTCCGTCGACAAAGAGCATAAAGGAAGAGTGCAATACCGGGATCCAACTGTAGGACTCGACATATCTGTGGCTCGCACCGTTTAGGATGTAGGGCGCGGTTGTAGAAAGCAGCGCGATGTCAGCCGCGCATGTCAAAACGATAACTAAGGCGGCTACCTTTGAAGATCTCTTGCATATCAGATAAACGAAGGGAGCAGCTAAAGTCGGCAGGAGCAACGTCGGCAACAGCGCGCTTTGCATCTTTTTTCACCTGAGCATAGTTAACGCTGTCAATACTAGAATTATTAAAAGCCCTATTAATGCCGCTGATATATAACGCGCTATCGAGCCGGAGCGCATTTTCTGAATTTCTGAAGCTGACGCCAAAGTTTTGTTCGTTATCATGTATAGCAATCCATCAGCCGAAACGTCTAAATAGTACCGGGTGCTGTGAGCCAAAATCGTAACCCCATTAGCCACAAGGTACGGAAGGCGGTCGAGGAAGGATTTCTCCAAATTTTCGTGTATGGCGTTGGACAACCTTACGATGCAGCTGGCCAGAAGGTATGGAAGGCGACTGAGAAGGGACTTCTCAACACGCTCGTTGACGACGTTGGATAAGCTTACGATGCGGCCGACAAAGATATGCGGCATCGGCCCAAATACGGTCATCTCAACCCACTTGAGGCCTGAAGAAATCGACAAGATACACCGCGCGACAACTTTCTCATAGAAGGCGTCGAAGAAGTAACCGTTCTCTAAGATCCTGTTCAAATAGCGCGGTGCTTGCCCCAACCGTTCCGCTAACGAAGTTTTTCTGCAACAGACCAAGTACGTAGAGCCTCCTACGAAAACGGTAAATAGGAAAATCAACGTTGAAGGGCTTAACACCTCATTTAAGCCGATTTCCACATCGGCGCGCATTAGTTGAGAAACGGGTTCTCCGAACAAGCTTGCAACGGTGCAAAGGACAGCAAGGACCCCTGCTGAGAAAAGCATCATTCTCGGCGCCTCATGAGGATGGACCTGTTCCAAATAGTCCGATTTCTCGCGCACGTACACTAGTACAGTGGCTCGCAGGGTGTAAGCGAACGTAATCGCGGTAGAAACGTAGAGCAGGAGTGCGGCATGCAGGTTCCCGGAAGACAGAACGCTTTGGAAGATCATCTCTTTGCTGAAAAAACTTATGAAAGGCGGCATTCCAACGCGCGCTAGCATGACGACAATCCCCAGTCCGAAGGTTATGGGCATTGCCTTACGCAATCCGCCCATCAGTCGCATATCGCGGGTTTTTGTAGCGTGAATTATGCCTCCTATCAGGAGGAAGTCGAGACCCTGAAAGAGTGCGTGGCTCACCAGGTGAAGCAAACCTGCGAACCAACCCGGCGAGGAAGCGGAATGCGCGGTACCCAGCGCTGTGAACATGAAACCTATCTGGCTGACCGTGGAGTATGCTGCCACGCCTTTTATGTCCGGTGTGGACAAGGCCGAAGTGGCTCCAACGAACGTGGTTATCGCTCCGATCCAAAGGACGGATGACGACCACATCGGAACTGAAGCCGTTAACGGCCCAAATAGAAGTATCAACCTGGCGATCAAATAAACTCCGGCCTTCACCATGGTTGCCGAGTGCAAAAGAGCGCTTACCGATGTTGGGGCTTCCATGGCAGCGTAAAGCCAAGCGTGGAAAGGCAACTGGGCTGATTTCGCAACTGCCCCTCCCAACATTAGGAAGGCGACTGCGGTCAAGGTCGGTAAGGGCACGTTTTCTACATGAGCGGTTATATACGAAAATGAAAATGAGCCCAAGTTTGCATAAAGAAGGGCGATCGCGGCTAACAGGAATACATCGCCCACGCGGGTCATTAAGAAAACCTTCACTCCCGCACGGGCAGATTCAGCGCGTCGGTACCAGAAAGATATCAGCGAATAAGAACAAAGCCCTACCATTTCCCAGAATATGAACATCTGCAGAAAATTGTCGGACATGACGAGGCCTATCATCGAGCTCATGAAAAGGAGCATGAAGAAGTAGTAACGGGTTAAGTTTTCCTGGTCTGCCATATAGTCTATGGAGTAGATCATGACGACAAGGCTGAAGAAAGCAACCAAGCTCGCGAACAATGCGCTCAGCGGGTCAACGAGTACGCCCGCATTAACGCCCAGAGAGGGAATCCACGGAAGGGACGAGTTTGAGGTGTTTGAGGCGAAATAAACGTCAGTAACCATGGAGGCTGCAAGTACTGTAGCGACTAGACCCACTGCCACCGCAAAACACTCCCTCGCTTTTCCGCCTAGCCGCGCAACGATTGGGACGAACAAACTGGAAACAGCTGGAATTACCCAGACAAGCCATGGAGCGTGTGGGAGCAATTACCTATCACCCTTTGCCTTTTTGCCGTCATCTTTTCCCTCCAACTCTGTTAGCTTGCCGATGTCGCATGTTTCGTACTCTCTGGAAACCACGACCAGTACGCCCAAGACAACGGCAGTCACGCAGGTGTCGGTGGAAAAGGCAAGTATCAAAAGGGTTTCACCTAGAGCTCTGTTCAACGACGGGGTGAGCAACACGAAATTCATCGACGCTGCCGTGGCGATCAGCTCAACGGACACCAACATCTTCAACAAGTTGCGCCTGGTCAAAAGGCCGTAAACGCCGATCGACAACAAAGTAACCGACAGGATTACGTAGTCCATCAGCCCTCGCCCTCCTCCCTCTTGTGAAGCACTATGGCCGTGCCGACGGCAACCGTCACCATGACCAAACCCTGCAAGACCACGTCAACCGCCCTCAAGTCCCATAGCGCCTGCCCAAACGAAACGCCCGAAGAAACGTTGGCCGGTGCGACTTCAACGGACAAGAAGACCGATGGAAGCGACAGCAACGAGGCGACTGCAACGACCGGAAGCACACTCCTGAGAGTTTTTCTCCTGCTCGTTTTTTCGCTGAGCATTTCAGCTGACAGGAAAAGGACCGCCAAGGTACCTGCGCCCACAGCCAACTGGAAGACAGCCACAAAAATCGCACCAGCTGAAGCGTACAAAATCGCGGTCAGGGTGAAAACGCAGGCCAGGGAGGCTACAGAGTAGATCGCCTCGTCGAGATACACCGCCAGACAAGCCGAAACGACCAGAACCACCGCAAGCAGCTCGGAGATCATTTTAACCACCGCCTTTCTCGAAATCCGTCTGGGGCTTCACCACCAGCTCGGATCTATCGGTTGACGCAAGCTCAAAAACCCCCGAGCTTTTGATAGCGTTCCTGGGGCAGCTCTCGGCGCATTGGTAGCAGAAGATGCAACGGTCCAGGTGGAACAACGGCCTCGCCTTACCATCCACGTCAACCATCTCGATGGCCGTTGCAGGACAATCCCTGGCGCACAGGCCGCAACCGATGCAAAGGCCAACGTCGAACACTTGCCTGCCACGGAATCCCACAGGGACTTCCGGCCTAACCTCAGGGTATTTCCGGGTGGCTGGTCTTTTAAAAGCGTGAAAAACAACCTCCTTCCAAATCGGCGGCAACTTAGCCATCTCCTCATCACCTCGTTAACCTTCTGATCCACGAACCCAGGGCAACCGTCGCAACAAGCGACAATACCGAAAGAGGCAACAACGCTCTCCAGTTGGCTGCCAGAACTTGGTCGATACGCAACCTGGCAAACACGCACGTCAAGTACTCGCTCACCATGATCACCGCAAGAACCTTTAGCGTAAACCATAAAGTATACCAGAGTGTTGAGGAGCCGAAAGGCACAGGCCCATAGGGCCCGCCCAAGAAAAGCTCAACAGCGATGGCGGCGCCCAGGACGGCCTGCACGTCCTTTGCGAGCTTCAAGAAGGCCAGCCTCCTGCCGGTGTACTCAGTCTCGTAACCCCCAACGACCTCGGTCTCGGCGTCCGGCACATCGAATGGGTCTTTCTCCAGCTCCGCCTGCAGGGCGGCGACGAACAGGACAAAGGTCCACGGAGCCAAGAGGAGAAATGGGATGTCTTGGCTCGAGGCTATGGCCGCGACGCTTAGATCGCCAGCTAGAAATGCCGGAGCTGCCGCGAGGACGAAGAGGGGTATGTCATAGCTCAGAAGCTGCGTCAGGACTCTGGCTGCACCTACCGCGCTGTAGGGGTTAGTCGAGGACCATCCGGAGAGGAAGAGGAAAAAGTTGGCAATAGAAACCAATGTCAGAACAAATATCAGGTCCCCCTCGAAGTTCGAATTCTGTATAGCGTTCGCCCCGTCGACCGGCAGGAAGAGAAAGGCGAAAACGAAAAACGAAAAAGAGAGAACCGGCGCAACTCTGAAGATGGCACCTCTGGTTTCGACCGGTATCACGTCCTCCTTAGCTAAAAGCTTGACGAAATCGGCCAGGGGCTGTATAGCACCCGCTGGGCCCGTGTAGGTTGGCCCCATCCTGTTCTGCATCCGGGCCTCTACCTTCCTCTCGACCCAGTCGCAAAACATGGTGAGCAACAAGACAAAGGCGAAGCCCGGAAACACCAACACACGGAAAGCAAATCCCAAGTCCAGGCTCATGCCGTCCCCCTACCTATCTGTGCACGAGAAGCATGGATCCAGGCTCGCGAAGCTCGCTGGCACGTCTGCTATGTTGCCCCCTTTCGCGATCCGAACGAAGGAGAGAATGTTGGCAAAGGTCGGAGTGCGTATCTTCACGCGTTCCGGATACGCTGTCCCATTGCCCTTCACGTAGTAAAAAAGTTCACCTCTTGGCGCTTCAACGCGGCTGATCGCCTCGCCGGCTGGCACGGTCCTCGGTGCTCTGACCCTGTAAGGCCCGCTCGGAAGATTTTCCAGAACGTAATTTATTATCTTTATGCTTTCGGCGATCTCATCCAGACGCACCATGAACCTCGCCCAAGAATCCCCCTCGCTGTAAGTCACCACGTTGAAGGGTATTTCGCCGTAAGCGGCATAGGGTTCATCCTTCCTAACGTCCATCTTCACGCCGGAGCCGCGCGCTACCGGACCGACAACGCACAGCTTCAGCGCATCCTCTCTGCTCAAAACTCCCACGTTCTTGGTCCGCATCTTCAAGGTGGCATCGTTTTCGAAAATGCGCCTGTAGAAACCCATCCTCTCCTCCAGAGTTGACAATTCTCTTTTGATTTTTGAAACGGTCTCGTCTTGCAGGTCCCGCCTAACGCCCCCTATCGTTATGAACGACGCGATAACTCGATTACCGGTGAGCCACTCCACGATGTCCATCACCCTCTCTCGGTCACGCCATATGTATTGGAACAGAGTTTCATATCCGATCTCAAATCCGGCATGCCCCAAAAGGAGCATGTGGCTGTGAATTCTGTTCAACTCCAAAATCAGCGTGCGCAAATAACTGGCCCTCGGCGGCACGCTCGCACCCAATATGGCCTCCACCGCCTGGCAGAAGCATGCCGTATGGCACGCGTTGCAAATCCCGCAAACCCTCTCAACCAGATAGATGTCCTGTAGGTAGGTGCGTTTTTCAGCGGCCTTCTCGATCCCCCGGTGGACGTAACCGATCCGGGGCTCGACCTCTTCCACGATCTCCCCATCGACCTTTAAGGAAAACCTCTCCGGCTCGATCAATGCGGGGTGCTGAGGACCAAATACGATGCTCACGAGCTTTCCATCATCCGGAGGTTGTACATCGCCAGAAGAGACGCTAGCGCTTCTCGTCATCTCCGGGGCCGCAAGCTTAGCGTCCTTCCTGAGTGGGAAAAGCCCCTCTGGCCAGTCATCGGGGAGAATCAACCTCTTAGGGTTCGGGTGTCCTCTGAACTTTACGCCGAGCAAGTCCGCTACTTCTCTTTCGTGGAATTCCGCGCCGGGAATCAAGTCCGTTATGCTCTCGATCTCCGCGCTCCCTTTAGGCACCTCTGTCCTAATCGTAACCACGGTCTTTCGAGTGCGGATGTGGTACATCAGTTCAATTGCGTTCCCTAAGTCCAAACCTGTAAGCGCCGATAACCCGGCGTCCCCATCTGATTCGAGCAATGCTCTCACCGCGTCCCTGTGGGCTCCAGCTACAACGCGGACGAAGAGTTTGCCGGGCTGAAGAGTTCCGGTTCGGAGTATCTTCCCTCCAAGCTCTCTGTCGAACAGGGCAGCAATCTCCTGTTCCGCGTGCGACATCAGTCTCTCGCCTCGATCGATTTGAGCAGCTTCACTATCCCGTCTATTATCGCCTCGGGTTTCGGTGGACAACCCGGGATGTAAACATCAACCGGTATAACCTTGTCAACACCACCCAGCACGTTGTAGTTTCCTTCGAACACGCCACCTGAACACGCGCAGGCACCCACTGCCACCACGAACTTCGGCTCGGGCATCTGCTCGTATATGCGCTTCAGCCTCCCTGCGCACTGCCTAGTGACTACGCCCGTGGCCAAAAGGATATCGGCGTGTCTTGGCGATGGCGAGAGCACGATTCCGAAGCGCTCAACGTCATACCTGGGCGTCAGTAGAGCAACCACCTCGATGTCGCAGGCGTTACACGCCCCGGAGTTGAAGTGGAGGATCCAAGGCGACTTTGTCCTGGCCCATTTTACAATACCATCCAATGCGCCACGGCCCGTTAGAGGTCGCCTCCTTCAAGAAGAAGCAACCCCGAAACCAACATCGTTGACAGGTACGCTAAAAGTAAAATTGTGTTCACGCTCCTTTGTGCTAAAGACGCAAAGGCCACCAACAACGCCGAGGAATCCAAGACCGCAAAATAAACTAAGTACTTGAAATAGGTCAAACTGATCCTCAAGTCACGAAAACTGGCTCTCTCCCCGCAAGCGTATGTGGAGCGCCCATCTTCGCCCCTTTTGGTCTTCGGCGACAGCCGACGGCCTAGCACGTATATGAAGAACGATGCCGCCAGCACGAATAGCAGTGCGAAGATGACCTCAGAGGACACGAACGTCGTTTTGCTTAAAGACGATGTCCCATCCATTTTTCTCACGCTCAACCTCCATCTGTGCTTTCATCTTCCGTGACAGGCGCGCATATTCTTCTCGTCTGCAAACAAGCCCTGTCTGCCTCCTAAGCTTTGAATAACGGGATTTAAATCTATACCGTTTTGACCATTTGTATGCTGCTAATTATACCTCATTTTCGTAAAATCAAGCGTAATTTACCGAAATTGCTCTTTAAAAGCTGAAAGATGCTTATCTCGACAGAAAGCTTAAGTCTTGATTTTTGGCTTTATGGTCGATGGAAATCTTGCGTGAAAAGACAAATTCTAGTTTAATTGGACGAGATGGCTCCACCTTGGTGGTAATTGACGTTCAGGACAAACTAATGCCCGTGATAGCAAGGCGTGAGGAAGTGGTTAAAAACATCGTAAAGTTGATAAAATTCTGCAAGGTGTGCGGGATCCCGATCGTGGTAACTGAGCAATATCCCAAGGGGCTTGGAAGGACCATAAAAGAGATAAAGGACGAGCTGCAGGGCATCAAGCCCATCGAGAAGACCAGCTTCAGCTGCTTTGGCTCGAAGGAGTTCAAGGACGCCCTCAAGAGGTCTAGGGCTAAAACCTTGCTCCTGGTGGGCATAGAAGCCCATGTGTGCGTTGCCCAGACGGCGATCGAGGCTTTGGAGAGGTTCAAGGTCTGCGTCGTGGCCGATGCCGTTTCTTCGCGGACATACGAAAACGCTCAAGTTGGCCTGCAGAGGATGAGGGACAGCGGCGCGATAATATCCTCGACGGAAATGTTGATGTACGAGTTGCTGAGGGACTCGAGGGCGAGAGAATTCAAGGAAGTCAAACAACTTTTGAAATGAACCTTTTGTTAACGTGCGCCAAGATGCCTCGATTACCTGCGAGTTTTTTCGAGTTCCCCCAGGGCCGATACATCCGTCCCAGCTATGGCCAAACGAGCGTTTGCTAGTCCTTCGTTCGAACTGGATACCTACCGTACTTCCGCACGGCCTCGTACATGGCCACGATGTTCTCAGGGGGCACTCCGACCTGTATGTTGTGGACCTGCGTGAAAACGAACCCGCCGCCAGGCGCAAGGTCGCTTATTCTGGCCCTCACCTCCTCATCAACGTCCCTCGGCGTTCCGAAGGGCAAAACCCTCTGGGTGTCGCACCCGCCACCCCAAAACACAATCCTGTCTCCGAACTCCTCTTTCAGCCTCCTAGTTTCCATGTTCTTCGCGCTCACCTGTACGGGGTTGAGCACATCTACCCCCATATCGATGAAGTCAGGTATGAAGTCGTATACCGAGCCGCACGTGTGGAGGAACAAATGCGCGTTGATGTGCTCCTTGATGTACCTGTACAGCTTTTTGTGCCTCGGCTTCACGATTTCCCTGTAGGCCCTTGGGGATATCTGAGGGCCACCCTGCGCTCCCAGGTCGTCGCCCACCTGGACGACCTGAACGTACCCGCGGACGGCAGGCAAGATCTTCTCGAGCATTTTTATGTTCGCATCCAAGATCTTATCGAGCAGTGCCATCACGAACTCAGGGTCACGTACTAACCTCACCATGAACTTGTCCCAGCCCAAGAGGCCTTGTGCCGCCTCGTAGATGCTGCCAGCCCCGTTGAGCATCAAGGCGTATTCAGTGTTGTAGTACATGTTCCTTGCTCTGTCGTGCAAGTCTCGCAAGACCTCCTCGCCGACCGGCGTGTAGAAGTCGAAGCCCTCGAGGTCCTCTATCTCTTTCGCGTTTTCTAGCGGGTGGTAGATGCTGTCGAAGTAATACCCGTTCTTGGGCATCTTGGACACTATGTGCCCCTTCGCGTCACGCAAAGCCATCGAGCCGTCCGGCAGGACCTCGGGATTGAACCATTCCGGGACCTCGCACGGGGAACCGTCCGGCAGCCTGCTCCTCTTCCACCTCTTGGGCTCGTATATCAAGACGGGCAGGACGTCCGCCCCCACGATCTCCAGGATGCTTACCTCCGGCTCCGCCAACTGTTGTCCTAGGTCGTATATGCGCGTTCTGCCACCTCGGATGCCCAGGTGCTCCTTTAGCCTGTTGTACTCCATAGCCATTATACCCGTGGAGAACATGCCTCCTAGATCAACAGGAACCCTGTCGGGCTCCCTGTGCTCCAATGCTGCCATAACTCTTTCTCTTGAATTCATCTGTCCCCTTCTCCATCAAGCTAGGTTTAAGCCTTCCCAGCATCTCAGTTTTCTTGTGGCAACACGCGGTGGTTTTAGTACCCTGTCCCAAAGCATACAGGGTTTGCGACAACCTTGACTCGCCTGAATTTTGACAAATTGACCTAAAAGTGTCTCGTGTACGTGTTTTCGAACACTTTGACCTGAAGTCCGAACGCCGCTAAGCTCAATAACCGCACAACCGCCATGTTGTGACGAGGTGAGATACGCAATGGAAGAGTCAACGATAAGGGTTGCGACGGTGATCTTTGCCGTTTTCTCAGTAGCTCTACTGGCTGCGAATCTGGCGCTTGTGCTACCCATTTACTCGACCTTGGTTAAAGAGCAAGGTACTTCAGGAGCTCAGAATGCAGCCGCATTTGAAGGTTACAACATAAGGTCTCTCGCTACTGGCCAAGAAGCAGGACAGAGGACGATCAGCCTGACGGGCGTAGGCACCGCCAGGGTGAAGCCCGACAGGGCTGTCTTCAGCTTAACGGTCGTCACCCAGAGCTCGACTGCAAACGAAGCGCAGAGTGAGAACGCGGAGAGGATGAACAGCGTTATAAAGGCTCTCAGGGATCTGGGGCTATCTGAAAACCAGACGAAGACGACTGGTTACAGCCTCAACCCAATATGGGTTTACCCGAAAGAGGGCGGGGAGCCCAGCATCGTAGGTTACACGTGCACGAATACGGTCGAGGTGACCGTCAAGGACTTGGACAAGGTCGGCGAGGTGATCGACGCGGGGGTGTCAGCGGGTGCCAATCAAATTTCCTCCATTACGTTCACGATCTCAGAGGAGCTGAGCAAACAACTGGAGCTTTCCGCTCTAGAGCTGGCTGTCAAGGACGCGGAGACGAAGGCTAAGACCATAGCTGCTGCCGCCGGGCTGGAGCTGCTCAAACCGATATCCATCAGCCTCAGCAGCTACATACCAACGGTGTACAGAAGCTACGAGATGGCGAACTTGGGGACCAGCACTCCGGTTCTGGCACCGGAAGAGGTCAGTGTCACGGTGACTGTGAGCGTCGTGTACGAGTTCTCGTAGTCTCAAGATACCCAAAGGCTTTTTTTATTCGTTTTGTAACTCATAAGGTTGGAGGCACGAGCTTGAAGACCGAGGAGAGGCCGGAGCTGCAGGGAAAGACCCTACGGCTCTACCTCTACCTAGTCAAGTCGGGCGGTGGGACGAGCTTCGGCGTGAGGCAGGTACAGAGGGCATTGGGTTTCAAGAGCCCGAGCATCGCCCTCTATCACCTGGAAAGGCTAAGGGACCTCGGCCTGGTCGCTAAGGACGCAACCAGCGGCGAGTACAGGCTTGTCAAGGAAGTTGATGTGGGTGTGCTGAAGCTCTACGTGAAGGTGAGCAGGTTCAGGCTTCCCAGGTTCCTGCTTTACGCTGTGTTCACAACAAGCCTGATGGTGTCGTACCTAGTCCTCTACCCCAGAACCTTGAGCCCACATGACCTATTTGCCCTCCTCGTGGGTTCCTCGGCGACGGCAATCTTGTGGTATGAGGTGTTCAGAACGCTAAGGGACGCTCCACTTTAGACCCTTCGCGAACAAAGCGGCATCGCTTAAATAAGGCTTCCCGGTGGTCGTATGTCATGTGCAGGATGTTAGGCCTTATCTCGGCGAAGCCCAGGAGCGCCGAGAAATACTTGCTTCGCTCCGAGTGCTCCCTCCTGAGGCAAGCGATCCTAGGGGAGCAAGGAGACGGCTGGGGGATAGGCTTCTACTCCGACGAGGGCCTCAAAGTATTCAAGAGCGAAAAGCCGGTTTACGAGGAGGTGGATTCGTTCGAAAGGTTTTCCAAAGAGGCAGAAGGACGCATAGTCATAGCCCACGTTAGGAAGGCCAGCAACCCCAGGGGGCTTAGGCGGAGTCTGTTGATATCTCCCGATAACTCCCAGCCATTTCATCACAAGAACTACCTGTTTGTGCACAACGGCACGATCAACATGCCCGACGAGGTGGCAAGTGGCCTGGGGGAGCGCGCCTCCCTCATAAGGGGTTTGAACGACAGCGAGGTGTACTTCCACCTCCTCCTGAGCCTAGTGGATAGCAACAACGGCGACGTTATCTCCGCCATAAAGGAAACCGAAGCTAAGCTGTGGGAGTCCTTCCGCGGGAAGCGCGCGTCTGAATTCGATGCCCCATTCACAAGCTTGAACACCATCCTCAGCGATGGCGAAAAGCTATACGCCTTCGTAAGGTACATGCCCAACTCAAGGCGTTCCATCTGCTACGGCGATTCCCGGGTCTTCGAGATGTGCTACAGAGAGGACGAAACGGGGCTCGTGGTCGCCTCTGAGAGGGTTGACTCCGAGAGGTGGGTGCGGCTGGGGGACGGCAGCGTCCTCGTGGCGTGGGTTGAAGACGGGGAGGTCAGACACGAACTGCAGTGCGTGCGCTAGCTGTTCATCGCTTCTCCGTGAGCTCTCTGAGCAACTCTTGGGCCCTATCGAACCTTATCCTCTTCTCCTTGACCATCTGCTCCGCGACTTTGTCGATGAGGTCGCCAGCAGCTCCCGCCATTATGGCCATGTTCCTCGCGTGTAGCCTCATGTGGCCCGCTTGAATGCCCTCCAGCGCCAATGCCCTGAGCGCGGCCAAGTTCTGCGCCAGCCCAACGGCGCCCATCACCCTCGCCAGCTCGACTGCGGTCTTGACCCCCAGTATCTTGATGGCCACCCTCGCCACAGGATGGGTTTTCGTCGCCCCGCCCACCAAGCCCACCGCCATGGGCATCTCCAAAGTTCCAACCAGGTCGCCGTTCTCGTCCTTCTCCCAAGTGCTCAAAGGGAGGTACCTCCCGGTTCGCGCTGCGTAGGCATGGGCCCCCGCCTCGATGGCTCTGTGGTCCTGCCCAGTTGCGAGCGCAACTGCTATGCAGCCGTTTAAGATGCCCTTGTTGTGGGTTGCAGCCCTGTAGGGGTCGCTTGCCGCAAATGCCCATGCCCTTATTATCGCGTCAACAGCCTCCTCCCCACCTACCTCCTCCTTGGCCACCGTTGTCCTGGCCCTCACGAGCCTCCTGTCAGCCAAGTTCGATATTATCCTCAGGTATACCTTCCCGCCGGTGATCTCCTCTATCAATGGCGCGATTGCCTCGCACATCGTGTTGACGGCGTTGGCGCCCATAGCGTCCCTAACATCGACAAGAAGGTGCGTTATGACCATGGCCCCGACAGGGCTTTCCAAAACCCTGACTTCGAGGTCTCTTGCTCCTCCTCCAAATTTCACTAAAACGGGATCTTGGTCGTTGGCCAACTTCAACACCTCCTCCTTGCGTTCAAGGATCCTAGCTTTCGCTGAAAAGGGATCCGAAACTCCGGTGAGCTGAACCTGGCCTATCATTACTGGTTCTGTCGCGCCTGTGAATATACCTCCCTTAGCTCTCGTCATTTTAGCAGCGTTGCTTGCAGCCGCTACGACCGAGGTCTCCTCGATGACCATCGGAACCAAATAATCCTTGCCATCTATGAGGAAGTTCAGCGCAACCGAGAAGGGGTACGCCATGGTCCCTATTACGTTCTCGACCATCCTGTTGGCTATATCCAAGCTCAGATTGCCCTCTTTAGAAAGCATTCTGACCTCTTCCTCTGTCAGCTCGGCGAACTCAGCGACCCTCCTGAGCCTCTCCTCCGGGGTGAGGTTGTAGAAACCGGGTATCCTCGATGTTTTGGACATGAGTAGGGAGGGATGTATTCGGTTAAATTACTTTCCCTCACGTCGGCAAATGTAGCCTAGGATATTTACTCCGTAAATGTTTTTAGATTGCCCCTTTCACTCGAAGCTCATGGGTTATTTCCGGGTGGCGATGGCCGTTTCGTTGTTCGCGTTTGCAGTTGTCGCTTTGATGCTGCCTACAGCCCTTGCTTCCCAGGATTCTTATCTTGACGTTAAACCCTACGTTGCGCCGAATCTTAATGGTGCGGTAAGCGAGGGCGAATATCCGGGAATCCTAGTCGATCTCGAGAACTTCAAACTCTACGCCTCGGAGAACGGTTCATACGTGTTTTTCTCAGCGACCATAGAGGACCGCTCTCAAGACCAGAGGCGCGACAATGTATCACTCGCACTAGATGTGGATTATCATAGGTCGGCCGACCTGAAGACGGATGACCTCCTCTTCACGGTTTGCAGAGACGGTTATGTGATGTCGTGTTATGGCGCGTCCTCGAGGTGGATTACGTACGCCACGCCCGCTGGTCTGGTGCTCAAGGTGTCGGACTCGGCAGGCTCTTGGTCTTTCGAGTTGGCAGTACCCTACTCAGAGCTTCACATCGAAAAGGGCCAACCTAAAACGTTGGGGTTCGCTCTGTTTAGGGGGAACGGCGGGAACGTCTCGAGCCTCTTCCCGTCAATCGCGAACTACCTCTCTCCGCAGAGCTGGTCGGCCTTGAATTCTTCGGCATCCTGGGGCGTACCCGACATCTCCCTTCGGGTGCTCATGGACCCGGCGGAGCCGAAGACAAACGAGACCGTGAGGTTGCTCGTGAAGTACAAGAACGAAGGCGACTCCGGGGTCTTGGGTGTCAGGGTCAACATGTCGGTAGACGATAGGTTGGTGGAGAGCAGGTTCGACAACCGCTCTCTAAGCCCAGGCGAGGAAAGAAGCATGGAGTTCAACTGGACCGCGCCCTTCGGGTCCCACAAGCTCAAGTTCGAGGCGTTCTCGACGGGCTTCGATGCAAGAGTCGAGAACAACGTGCAGGAAAGGACTCTGGAGGTATCGAACATCTCGCTGGTGTTCTTGGGTCCTGACGGTTTCGTCGTATATTTGGACGAGTACAACGGAACGATAACAGACGGCGAGCTGCGCTTCTCAGTACCCTTCGGCTACAGGAAGCTGAGGTGCACTTCCGCCTTTGAGGTCGAGCCTGGCGTCGAGCTTCGTTTCGTGGGCTGGCGCTTGGACGGAGGTGAAATCAAGAACAACTCGGTAACTCTTCTGGTGAAAGACGACCTTACTATTCAAGTAGACTTCAGCAGGTGGTTGAGGGTGACCTTTGACTTCGTAGATGCCTATAGGAGGTCCATAAAGGTCGAAAACTACACAGTAGTCTTCTACGATCGGAGTTCGTTGGTCGCAAGCGAGCCGTCGCTGTGGGTCGAGGACGGCACGAGTTTCAGGGTGGTCAAGGTGTACTGGGAAGGCGTTGAGGTCTTGCGCGACGAGAAGGTCGAAACGGTCAGAGAGAGGCCCCGTATTTTCGAGGTCGCATGCAAAGTGTACGACCTGACCCTGAACATAATCGACTCCATCGGCTTGCCTGTGGGCAACGCAAAGGTAGAGGTGAGGTTCGCAAACGGTACGAGCGTCTCGCTCGAGGCCGACGGCTCCGGGGTTCTGAAGATCACCCAAGTGCCTCTGGGCAAGATAGAGGGAAACGTAAGCTCATTGGGCTTCAGGCAAGCGTTCTCGGCGGATGCCACCATCAACTCCTCACCCAAGATCGTGACCAGGTTTTCAGCCTACGTGTTGGCTATATTCCTCGTGCCCATCCTGTCAGTAGCTTTGCTGGTTCTGGCCTTTGCGTTAAAAGGGCAAGCCGGACGGAAGGCCAGAGCCAAGGAGAGGAAGGAGACCTCTCCCTTCGAATTTTGACAACTCGTAAGGTGGAGGAACCTTTAGGCAGCCTCCGTCCTTTTTCGCTCTACTCTAACTAAGAACAAGCACTAGGAAGCTTCTGTATAGATTTTGCTTTGGAGCATGGTTTTGGCATTGTAAGTTAACGCTGGGTCAGAACGGTACAAACACTAGCGCTGCCAGAGCCGAACCGTATCTCATCTTCACATCAAGCTCCTCTACCAGGGTCCTAGGCTCTTGGAAATCAAAGCGCCTCGCCTGGCACATCTCCCCAAGCTCCCTTTTGAGGGCCTCCTCCAGCTCGCCTTTGGAACACCTGCCGGAGCTTTCCACGACCAAGCCGTGCCTGTCCCCCCGCGGCCTGATGTAGGCCACTCCGGCCGATATTCTCTCACCCCTCATGCCCCTGGCCTCGGCCATTACGACGAAGGTTATGCTGCCGGGCTTTATGTCCGCGCCCTTCACCTCAACGGCCTGGACGGGTATTATCGAAGACACCGGAACCAAGTTGCAGTGGGCGATCCTAGCTTTGCCCAATGCCAGGTCGAAGGCGTTAAGAGGGGACGTGTCGCTCTCGCCAGAACCGGAGGTCAGGAAGTACTCTTTCGGCAACATTTCGCGGTGGCGCTAATACCCAGGTGCCCTCCTTTAAACTTGACGTCTCATGAACCTGTTGAGTTTCTCCATGAGGGCTTCAACCCTCGCAACTATGTCCTCGAACTCGAGGTCCTCCACGTCAGCCAGGTCCTCGTACTTCTCAAGCAGCGCTCTGTAATCGCTGAGGTTTCTCTCAACGCGTTCGACCAGCTCCGCAACGCTCGAGAAGTCCTCGACGTCCGCGTGGCCGCGCCCTCCCTTGACCTCCTCGTTCGTAGCTGAAGCTGCCTCGCCTTCGGAGGGCTTGGCGACGTTCGACTCTAGTACATCTAGGGCTTCCCTGCAGAGCCTTATGACATCGTCGTAGTTGCTCAAGCATGGGTCACCTACGGCGCCGTAGTTTCTCCGGTAACAGCGGAACCCCTGAGGGCGTCGTACTCCTCCTTCATCTTCTTGGCATCCAGCTCGAGGAGCGGGCTCTCGCTTATAACTATCGCCCTGTAACCCCTCTCCACCAAGACGTTCGCCAAGGGCCTGAAGGGCGGCCCGAAACCACTCCCTATTTTATGATGCCTCCTCTCGCCCACGCCCGCCTTCGTGGGCTCGACCTCCGAGAAGTGGATCACCAGGTCGTGAATGCCTTCCGACCCCAACCTCCTCTCCACCAGGTCGAGCACCCTTGCGTAGTCATCCGCGGCCTTGAACCTCGGGAGGTCGCCCCTTACGTTTAGGTGTCCGAAGTCTATAGTGGGTCTCACACCGCCTATCTCCTCAGAGAGCCTTAGGACCTCCTCCAGGCTTCCGAACTGGCTCATCTTGCCGGTGGTCTCCGGGCCAAGCTCGACCTTGATCCCTTTGGCGTCCATCATCCCGCGCACCCTTCTGAGCGATTCCAGCTGGAGGTCCATGGCTTCCTCCCTCGAAAGCTTCCCGTAATAGCCCGGATGAAAGGTGATGTGCACCGCGCCCATCTGGCTGCCTACGACAGCCCCCTTGTACAGCCTCCTTATGGAGGCGGTCCTCTTGGGCCTCTCGCGCGAGCACAGGTTTATCGCGTAGGGCGCGTGTAGGGTGAGCACCACCCCTGCGTCCTTCGCGGCCGACCCAAGGCCTTGAGCAGTTCTCTTGCCTATCCTTATGCTCCTGACCGCCTGGTACTCCATTGAGAGCAGGCCCATGCCCGCGAGGTACTCAAACGCGCCAGGGCCCTTGGGGCCCTTCAGCGGAAAACCGGCGGGGCCGAAGAGCGCGACCTCTGTTCCCATCCTGAGCTCATCCCCTACGCCTACGAATTTAATCTTTCGGCGGTCCCTCAACTTCGAGACTGCTGAAAAGCTTTACCACATAGCCCTTGTCCAAGGTGGCCAGGAAGGGCCCAAGCCTCGGCCCCGTCCTCTTTCCTATCGTTATCTCATATCCCTTTTCAAAGAACCTCTGCGTTGGCACACCGAACTTTTTGGCAGCCTCGTACAGCAGGTTCTGCAGGGCGTCACCGTCCATCTCTTTCTCGGAGTAGACGGACGATACGTATTCGAAGGCGCGCTTAATCCTGGGGTCGTCTACTTTCGCAGGGGGTTGCCTGAGAACGACCTTGTATTCCTCTCCTGCGAAGAGCTTAACCCAGTTGCTTGCGAGCCTGAGCCTGTTCATCACGCTCGCCGAGTTTCTTTCATCCAGGTCGCTTGGTACCATGCCGCTACTGACCATCCTGTTGAACGCCTCCTCGGGTGGGTAGAACTGCACGATGTACGCAGCGACGGAATAGGGAACCCTGTAGGGCTTTTCGGTCGGGGGCCGCTCGAAAAGGAACCTGTACGTCCTTAGGATTTCCGTCTGGGCCTTGCCCTCGAAGACCGATCTCTCAAACCTGTCGAACTCGTCCACGAACTTCGGAAGGCTCTTTATGGCTACGTCGCGGTGTGCAATAGGTCTCTTCGTGTATATGTACCTAATAACCTCAGGCTCCATTATTTTGGAAAGGTCATGTAAGGTGTATGCGTTTCCCAGCCTGCTTGACATCTTCTGCCCGTCGACCAAGAAGAACTCGTAGACTAGAGGCACAGGTGGTTCAAAGCCGAACACCTCTCTCGCCAACGCCACCCCGGATTTCCAAGAGCCCTCGTAGTGCTCCTTCCCGAAGGGCTCAGCATCCGTATCAAAAAGCTTCCAATCTGCTACCCACTCGATCCTCCAAGGCAGCTTCCCGTTCCTCAGAGATGTAGTGCCCTTATGCCCGCAACCTTTAACAGCATATTTGCCGTGTAGGACTCCGCCCGTGCACTCATATTCCACGGTCCAAGAATTCATGTCAAAGGACACAGCTCTAGTCGCGATCTTGCCACAGTTCTCGCAGACCGCTTGGAAAGGGATCCAGCTCCTCAGGTCCTTGCTACGGAACCTGGACATGACCTCCCTCACCTTGTCCAGCTTGCTCAGCGTCTCCCTGATCACTGGGTCGAATTCGCCCCTCCGGTACATCTCGCTAACGTAATACGTCTCCAGCTTGACATCTATGCTCCTGAGCCCCTCGTCCAGAAGGACCGTGAAGTGTTCAGCCCAGCTTCCATGGCAACCGAAAGGGTCGTCTACCCTGCTTACGGGTTCGCCCAAATGGCTGGAGAACTCTTGGACCACTCCCCTTGCGAGCTCCCTCCACTCGCCCTCGCCGTCTGGGAGCCTGGAGGGCACAACTCTCAGCGGGTCCATATCGTCGCTTGTCTGCACGACCCTGCTCGTGCATCCCGCGTCCTCAACGGCAAGATGTATGAAGTAAGCTCTGACCTGGTCGTTCATGTTCCCTATGTGCTTGCCTCCAGAGGGCGAGCCAGCTGACCTCACGGTCACCAGCCCTCTGGCTGCACGACGAGAGTGTGCTATAGCATCCCTAGCAATCCTATCCGCCCAGTATTTGGACCTCTCAAACTCTGTGGACAACGCATCCTGTCCATCTCCATCTTGGTAATTAACTTTGTGGAAAGTCACCATATCGTCATCAAGCTAGTGAACCAATATATTTCACTCGAAACGGCTCGCCGTAGACTTGTTGAATTCATCATCTTTACATGTACGGTCATACTTCAATAGGACTTCATAAAATATCTCAAGAAGCTGTTAACTTGTTTATCGAAGCGCATAAATTAAAGTGTCAATCCACCGAATGCTTTGAGAATAAAGAACGTAGAGCTCCATAAAGCATCCAACTCAAACAACTACTTCAGGTGTGTCCTCTGATGATGGATAATCAATCAAAGCTACTGTATCTAGAAAATGTCAGAATGTCACTTTCATAACCGGCTGTTCAAAATCACGGTTGTTGACATTTTTCCCTAGTATCCCCAGATAATTCATGGTTGAAAGGTGTCTCTTATTCAAGATCCTTGAATTCCTTTAACTTCTCAGCCTCATAAAGTATTGATCTACTCGGAGGTGTTAGCTCAAGCCTATTAAGTAAATGATGCTAATCAGGTTCTCCATGCTTATACCGACATAGAGAAGCCAATCGCCAAACTCGAAGTTACAAATCTCCCACCGAATAACAATGTAAAGTATTGCTTTTCTCACCAGCCATGAAGTAATAGTATATCGCATTAACGTTAATGTATATCCTTTCTGGTGGCCTTTCTTGATTCATATTTTATACCTCCTCGACCTTCAGCCTCAGTCAACTTTGGAAGTCTTGCTATGCCACAGCACGCGCTATAATAACACCACCCTTAACCTCAACTGTATCAATTGTAAAAACGATCTCTCTTAAACTTCTGTCTCTTGATGGCTGGCAGGTAGATCCTGCCTTGTTCATCTATGCTTCTATGCTAACGACAACGATATTTTTGTTAAATTCCTATTTAATGATTTGAAAAGCAGCACTACTAACTTCAATACGTAAGAATAACTTCGCTAGCGCGCGCTAACATCGATTGTTTCAAACGTTTAATATCGGGCATTTTGTTCACCTCATCTCAGAGGTGACATAACAAATCCCTCACTCCTAACACGATCTATACCCTTCCTTATTATTCCCCGCGTAATGGGCGTAAAAACTAGTGCTAATATGGTTAATGCGAATAAGTGGTACAAGTATTCTGAACTACCAGCCATATACAGTCTAATAGCTAAGAGCCCGTTAGAACTTGGAAAGAAATATATAAAAAATCTAAGAAACTGAGGCAGAACTTCTACAGGGTAATATCTTCCGTCTATTATTGCTGTAAGCAGTGATATGACTTCTCTAACCGGGTGATAATTGCTGGTTCTAAGAGCTGGTATGTGTAGTATCAAAGAATCAACCGATAAATAAAATATAAAATTTACGACCGCTGTATATAATGCTATGAGAATACCTCCTGCAAAGATAATGAAGCTAGGAACATAAATCTTGAATATTGCGAACAATATAAAAAATTGGAGCATCAATTCTGGAAGGGTATATGCAAAGCTTTGAAATAATAAGCTAATTATAGTGAATCTCAGAGGGTCTATTCTGCTCATATACATCAATCTAAATGCTGGGTCGTAAACTTTAAAATGGATCATCGTGCCTGAGCCGGCAACTATAAGTCGGCTGAAGAAAACTCCAAGTAAGATATAAGAGATGAAGTCCATGTTATATTTAGTTAGAGCTTGCGTGACCTCTGCTCTGTAGAAATTGCCCAGAAAGAACCAACTGAGAAGTCCTAAGAAATTCTGCAAAACAACAAGCAATAACCCATGTAACCCTATAACAATAGTAGACCATTTACCTAACTCCATCCGTCTCAATAATTTAAAACTCCAGCCTAATGAATCTTTGAACTGCACAAACCCATTTTTAATTTTAAGTCTAAACTTAGATATGTTCATACCTTTTCACTTTGCATTATGTGAATTAGCGCATCTTCTAATGTAGGTGTTTCTACAAAAACTGTACGTATTTTTCCTCTTCGAAGAATCACGTTTACTATTTCGGGCATATTTTCTCTGCTGTTACTTACTACGATGTCGGCCTTACCATAACCTGTAGAATTGTCGATGGAAAGCCTACAGTTAATAACTCCGTGTATATCCATAAAATCTTTTTCGTTAAGTTGGGGCGCATCCGTAAACTCAACGTGAATAACTTCTTTACCTATTATCGTTTTTATTAATTTTTCGGGTGTGTCCACTCCTATTATTTTACCTTGTCTAATGATCGCTACCCTATCACAGAGGACGGCTACGTCTCTTGCTTGGTGAGTTGCTAAGATCATCGCAAAATTCTCCTTACGGTTTCTCAAAAAGAATTCTCTTAATTTTTCTTGAGTAACGAGGTCTAAGCCTACGAATGGTTCATCGCACAGCAAGAGACATTGTTCAGAAACTAGATAAGCTATTAAAAATGGCGTTAACGCAACTTTAATAACCATTCCACCACTAAACCTTTCAATTCTATCATCTACACGCTCATCTAATTCGAAAAAACTAACAACCTCATCGATATGTTCCTTAACTTTTGAAGGGTCGATCTTCATGAGTGTGAGGTTATACTCAATGTTCTGTCTGGCTGTTAAATCATAACGTACATCACGTAACCAACAAAACATTGGAATAATAACCTTTCTGATCTTATCTTGATCTTTATAATAATCGTACCCAAAAATTGTTATCTGTCCCTCATCAGGTGGATACATAGTTCCTAAGACCGACAGGAGAGTGGTTTTGCCAGAACCATTCTCTCCGAAAAGTCCAAGAATTTCACCACAATTAACGTCAAGATTCACATTATCCAGGGCTTTAACAAGAGCGACCTCTCTACGCTTAATGAAAGGGTTAAAGCTTTCTCCGAGTAGTAATCTTATAAATTGTCCCGAAAGGGATCTGGTGTCAGGAAGATTAGTTTTATCGTATTCCGTTGTTCTTATAATCCTATAGCTCTTCGACAAGTTCCGAATTTGAACAATAGCGTTCAATTGTATAAACCTCGTAAATCAGTTTCTTCGCACCAAAAACGGTAATTTTTTACCCGCTTTAAATTGCCAAGTCGATTGAGTAAGCCCAGTTTTGAGAAGCTGCAAATCGACCCTTCTAACACCATAAGGTCCATTTTAATTAAATTGGTAGAAGCAATAAATATAAATTTTTGGTGACATTAATTGGATATTGTTCACCTTTTTTTTATGAATACTGTTTTTTCAATACTAAATAAAAAATTCAAGTGCAAATTTTCGCGCGCGAAAATGTATGCATTTAGTAGTCAGCGTGAGCGATAGCGATCTACCCATAGAATGGTTGATTTGGCATTTGTAGCTGATAGTCCACAGAGGAGCATGCTCTTACTCCAGCCTATTTAGGTTCGATGGGGTTCGTTATGTTCTTACTCCCCTAGGATTTATGATCAAGGTGACTCACGGGCTCTAATGAGTGGTTTTTAATGAAATATCGTTTTCTTCTATGAATACAAAGCTCACTCTGGTTGTTGTCTCTCTAGTGAAAAGCACATTTTAAGTGTTCATTTTATCCCTTGAATCGCATTACTGGCATACTTTCTAGGACGGTAAGCTACATAGTAAAGAACATCCGCTTTCTAAATCAGCATTTTAACTCTCTGCAAAGCCCTGACCTTTCCACCTTGTTCCTTAAGCAGCTTAAGCGCCCTATCTCTGGAAACGGCCGAGGTAGTTCCAATACCCGTGCATTTTACTGCGGATACAGCTTGCCCCATCAGCAACGCTTCAGAGACCACGTGTTGACTTACTCCCGAGAGGTCGAGCTCTCTTAACGTTTCTTTATACTGTGTTATCAGGAAGGCGGTCACACCAGCACAAAAGGCATCGCCAGCGCCAGTGGGGTCAACCACCTCCACCTCAAAAGCTGGTTGCGCTAACTCGAGCTGACGCGTTCTGGCTACAGCACCCCTCTTCCCCATTGTCAGCAACAGTATCTTAGCCCCGTAATTCATGACCTCTTCTGACGCGGCCTCAACGTCATTTCTCCTCGTTATCTGTAATATCTCTTGGTCGTTGCAATGGAACGCGTCAGCCCACCTGAGCGCGGGTATAACGAAATCCCAGCCCTTTCCATACGGCGTCACAACATCCAAGAACGTGAAGCTCCCCTCCGACTTGGCCAGCTTGAGTATCTCGCCGAGGGTGTCGTCAACCTTGCCCACCATGCCGCTCGCGATGTAGAAGACAAGGGGTTGGTGCTCCTTTATGGCCGTTTTGACATCTTCGGGGTCCGTCTCCCAGCTCGCACCCAGGTCCACGTGGTACCTCCTGTCCTGTCCCCTCACCAGTATTATCACGTCCTTGGTGGTTCCCGCGGAGGACCTTCTGAGCTGGCTCCTTATGCCTGCCGATGACAGGCTGTTCTCTATGAAGTGGCCGAAGACGTCGTTGCCCACGTTCCCAACAACGCATATCTCGCTGCCAGAGATCCCGAGCTTCACGAGGTTGATCGATAAGTTGGCAGGATGTCCTCCAACGTGCAGGGAAATGCCGTCCTTAACGTACACCAGCTCGCCAGGCTCCGCAAGTTTGTCCAAACCGCTAACGGATATATCTGCGACCAGAAAACCACAGGCCAGCACCAACAACTCCACTCGCCAAGATGTACGTGAGGGTGCCTATATCTAGATTGCCCCAGCATTCAGTTTTCCGATCGTTGCACTCAAGGGATTCGACGGGAAAAGCTCCCGGCTTCGGTCGCGGAGAATTTCAGGTCTTATTTCGGAGCAACGAGAAGACGCTTGGCAAAAGCTCCCACCCGTGCTCTATTGTTCCCAGCGACCCTCTCGAGCAGCTTTCCTCGTCAAACCTGTCGAAGCCATCACCCTCAAGATGCGGTACGTACAGCATAACGCCCACGGGGTCAGCGCTGTGCCCCCTGTCAACCCAGGGCGTGGCGTGGTCCGAAGTAACCAATATGGGTGTCTTCGCGAGGTCGACACGTTTCACCAAAGGGCCCACGAAGTGCTCGTCGATCGCCTCTATCGAGGATACCTTTCCGCTCAGGCTTCCCTCGTGCCCTGGCTCATCTGGGCCCTTGAGGTGCGCGTACACAACGTCGTTTTCGGATAGAAGGTCCAGTGAGGCGTTTAACATCCTGCTGTAGCGCTCTTCCCATCCCTCGGTTATCGGGACCTCGGCGGTCTTCATGCCGAGAGCTCTCGCTATGCCCTTCTCGACGGGCATCTCCGCAACAGCTCCAAAACTCAAGCCGAACTTACTCTCCGCGCTCTCGAACCTCGGGGGCGCAGACCCCGGGTCTCTCATCAGCAGACAGTTGGCCTTCGGAAGGCCCCTTGCCTCCCTTCTCCTGTTTACCTCGTGGGCGTCGAGTATCTCAACCGACCTCACCACGAAATTGTTAACCAGCTCAGCGGTGGTCTTTGCCTCAGCCGTGTCGTCGAGCGCAGCGCTCTCCCTCACCCGCATCTCGAAGCTCTTCAAGGCCTCCGATATCCTGCCGACTTTGGCGTAAGCCGGATCCGTGTTCTGCACGTTGTCGGAAAGGCGTTCGTTCTCGCTGCCTATGACGACCACGGCCCTGTACCCTACGGTCGGTATGACTCGTGCGTATCCGCCGTGGATGCCGATCTTAAAGTTGTCTATGGAGCGCGCCAGCTCCTTTGCCTCATCGTCGCTCAGAGACCTGCCGCACCGCCTGTCAACTATTTGCATGCTGTTTGGCTCCACGGTGGCGAAGTTCGCCCTGAAAGCGACCTCGTAGCCCTCCCTGATCCTCAGACCCACCCCCAAAGCCTCAAGAGGACCCCTGCCGGTGTAACCCTCATCTGGGTTGTACCCCAGTATGGATATCACAGCAGAATCGCTCTCTGGGGCGATCCCCTTACTGATGGGGTACATCATGCCAAGGCGCGACATCTTGGCGAGCCTATCTAGATTCGGCTTGTTGGCGCTCGAGAGCGCGCTCTTAACGCCCAGCCTATCGAACGCTCCGTCTATGACCAAGAAGAACAGTTTCATCTCTCCTCACCCACCGTCAAGCCACGATATAAAAAGGCTAACTCAAGATCGAGTTCTGCTAGTTCCGTCAGGCAACAAAGGCGTCTCAGCAGCCCACTCGTTGCATAAAGTTAAAATACGCGGGGGATATCACACGAAGATACAGGCTTGAAGACTCCCTGCGAAGTAGTCACGAGGTACGTGCTCCCCTCCGTCAGAGCGCTGATAGCCAAGGAGCTGATCGAAAAACACGGGTGTTCGCAGGTCGAGGCCGCAAGGCTCCTGGGCACCTCCCAGAGCAACATAAGCTACTACCTGCACTCCAAGAGAGGGGCGAAGTTGTTGGGCGAGGTGTCCAGCTCCATAGCGTCGGACGTGGAGAAGATAGCGAGCTGGTTGGTCTCCGAGGATGTCGACCCTGAGAAACTCATGGCTAAATACTGTGATATCTGTAGGAGCATAAGGAAGAGTGGGGGTGCGATTTGCAACCTGCACAGGAGGCAGAGCAAGGTGCCACGGGATTGCGACATCTGCCTAAGCCCCACAACCCCTTGAAGTCCCTCAACCTCCAATTTTGCTCTCATTATAAGGTGGAGAAACGGCCGCGGGTGTCATGCGTCGGGCGAGTTCTAAATGCCCTAAAGTGACTGCGTGTGCGCACCTCTACCTCTTTTTAACAACTAGCAGCGCTTGGTAGGCCTTCAGCTTCTCGGCTTGAAATATGTCGGATCTGATGCACGATATGAAGAAGTCGTACGATTCCTTCGTTAGGCACTTCGAGTCGTAGTGCCTGTCGGCCCACACTCCTTCTTCCTCCCTCTTCTTGATGAACGCGTTCAGGTCAGGCCTTATCTCCTTCGGCAGGTTCTTGGAAATCGTGTCCATTTCCTCCCTTACCTTGGCCAGCTCAGCGTTTTTGGAGTTTGTCTCAACCCTGATCTCATCGAGCCTGTTAGTCAAACTCTGAAGCTTGTTCTTCATCTCCTGTATGCGGTTGGCGACCTTCTCTCGCACCTCCGGGGTTGCCCTGGCGAACGCGTCCTTCAGCTGGACGTCCAGCTTCAGCAGTTCATCCTCGACCTGCAGCACCCTGCTTGAAATCTTATCTAGATCCTCCCTCGCCTTCTGTAGTTCGACGTTCGTCTTCTCGACCAATAACTGGTACCTCTTCGCGCTGATCCTGCCCATCAGGTACTCCGCCTCCAAGGAGATGAGGAACTCCTCGCTCTTCTTTACAGTGCTCTGGAGGCTGTCCCTGGTCTTAACGAGTTCATCGTGTTCGACGTCGAGCTCCCTTATTCTCTCCTGTAGTTTTTCGATCTCGCTCTTCTGCTGTTGTTCGGTAAGGGCGACCTCTCCTTCGCGTTCCAAGTTCTGCTCCAAAGCGTCAATCTCGTTACCGACCCTCTCCTCCTCCCTAGATAGCTCCTCTATCCTGTTCAAGATATCGAGTTCCCGCTTCTTCAGCTCGCCGAGCTCTTGGCTAGCGGCCACGCTCTCAACGAGAGGCACCGAGACTAGCTTCAACAAAGATACGCACAGCTTCGTAAGGAACTCGACTTTCGCGTCGAGTTCCTTGAGCTCCTTGTCCACATCGGCCTTAGACATCACGCCCAACTCGTGCTTGGTAACTATCAGTTTGCGCCCCTCCCTAATTTCGGAGATCCTGTCAAGTAGGTTGTCCACTTTCTCCCACACCTCGTCTCCAAGTCTCCTCAAGTCTCTTTGTATCTTGGTGAACTCCTCGTTTAGCTCCCCGATTATCGCCTCGTAAACGTCCGCAGCTATTTCCGTCTTGACCTGTCTGGATGTGCATACAGTGCCTATCTTCTCCATCATCGTCCTCTTCCTCTCGAGGAGGGGCTCGAGCCCAAACCATGCCATGACAGAGTCCAGTACCTCAACCCTGGATACCTCCCTCAAGGAGTCCTCGATTTTCGACCTCATGGTCCTGTACTCAGCCTCAGCGATCGCGCCCTCCCTGAACTGGAACTCGAGGCTGAGCGCGTCTTCCAGTATCGCGTTCACCCTGTTTGAAGTAACGGGCAATACCAACTCCTCCAACACGCCCTTCCTCTTCAGCTTCAACAAGCTCTCCTCAAGCTGCTCAGGGCTCATGCCCACATCCTGGGCTGCCTCCCTCAGGGGGAAACCCATCGATGAACCCACCGCGTACTTCTTGTAAAGCTCCTTGAGCAACTTTATTTCCTCGCTAGTGAGCTCCTCCTTGTTCAACAGAGACACTCTTAACTATCCCCCTTTAAATAAAAGCCTTTCTTTGCAGCTGAGCAGATCCGAATCTAGGGGGCAAGGAAGCGCAGGTACCTTTGAAAGATATCTTGGGATATGCCTGCCGTCCTCAAAGCCTCTAAGATCGAACCCTCATCCCCCTTAAGCGACAGGCGCTCTAGAACCTTCTCCACCTCAAAAAGCCCCCTTATCAACTCCTCCACGTCCTTTCTGAGCTTCAAAAATGCCATCTCGTTAACTAGGTAGAATACCGAAGCTGGCCCTGTTTTCACCTTTACCTGGTCCGCAGTCTTGCGCAAGACGCTCTCCGCGTTCAACAACCTCGCGACGTCGTCCTTAGATGATTCCTGGGCCGCCATTTTTCAAAGTTCCAGTGACTGCTGTCGTGAAATAAGTCTTTTTAATTAAAAAAAGTTAAGGCCAATCTGCCGGGTGCGACTGGCGCTTGTGGCAATGCTGATATGTCAAATCATCGGGCTGGGCGTTCAAATTTCGGCATTTACTGAAGTTTGGCAAGAAAGCCCACCGGCCGTGAGGTGTCGAAACAAAGTTGTGCGCGCTACGAATGCGCAAGGAACATATTTTCATATATCTGCGGTTTCACTTTAAAGCCGGGAGCTTCAAATGACGCAAAGAAATCTCTGGGCTCCTTGGAGGGTCGAGTTCATAAGGGGGCCGAGGAGCGGCGAGTGCATTTTCTGTACAAAGCTCAACGGGAAGGACGATGAGGAGAACTTAGTTCTAATCAGATGGGACAAATCTTTCGCCATGCTGAACCTCTTTCCCTACAACAACGGCCACACGATGGTAGTGCCCAACAGGCACGTCAGGTATCCCTCCGAGTTAGACGCCGAGGAGGCTGAGGAGCTGTGGCTGGGCGTTTGTAGGGTGATGGACGCGCTCAAAAGGGTCTACTCGCCAGAGGGCTTCAACCTGGGTGCCAACGTTGGAGCTGTCTCAGGTGCCGGCTTCGAGCACTTTCACGTGCACGTAGTTCCAAGGTGGCCTGGGGATACGAACTTCATGCCCGTGATAGCGGACGTGAAGGTGATATCCGAACACGTACGTTCGACCTACAAGCTCCTGAAGCAAGCGCTCGCAGGTCCGTGAGCTAAATGGCCAAAGAGGTACGCCAGTTAGAACGGCACGGATTTACAAAAGGGCTCAATCTCTGCTGGGGAACACCAGCGTGCCGCTCGGGCGGCCGTTAAGGGCTCCGCTTATAGCTTTCTTGTTCGCGCCGTTGGTTATTATGGTCAAGACTCCCGATTTGGCCGCTATCTTCGCGGCCTCCAGCTTGGTGACCATGCCGCCCCTTCCCAGCCTGTCCGGGCCGCTCGCGTACTTCATCAGGTCCCTGTCGATCTTCCTTATCTCCTTGACGAGGACCTGCCTACCCCTACTATCCTTTATATAAAATCCATCGACATTGGTCAGTATTATCAGCATGCTCGCCTTTATCCTCGAGGCTATCAGCGCAGATAGTCTATCGTTGTCGCCAAACCTGACCCTCTCGGGTAGGTACGGGTTCACCGGGATGAGCTCCCTGACCGATATGGCGTCGTTCTCGTTCACTATTGGCACAGCGCCGTTTTGCAACAGCGTCTTCAGAGTTCTCCAGAAGTTCTGGTAGCTGTACCTGTTAGCCAGGTCCTCCTCGGTTATGAGTATTTGGGCCGTCGTCATCCCGTACTTTTTAAACCGCCTGTCATATATGCCCATAAGCCAAGGTTGCCCTATAGAAGCACAGACCTGTTTCATGGTTAGTGAGAGCTCCTGTGGCGTTAGTCCCAAACCCAGCCTGGTTATCCCGCTCGCTATCGCCCCGGAGGTGACGACCACGAAGGCCTTGGCCTTGTCCCTGTTCCTCGCGATCTGGTCTACTATTTGGTTCACCCTGAAGACGTTCAGGGTGCCATCGGGGTTCGTGATAACAGACGTTCCCACCTTGACAACGACGGTTCCGAGCCTCGGTCGTGACATAGGTACAGCCTTTACCTCCGAAATGCCTTTATAACACTTATTTGGAGGTAGCTAGTTTTTAAGCTTACGAAAACAGCTCAGCTCTCAATGAGCAGCGCGGAGAAGGTGTCCTTGGTCGGGGTGGGCAAGATGGGCGAGGCCTTTCTGGTAGGCCTACTCAAGTCCGGCTACGACGCTAGCCTCCTGATGGTCTGCGACTCCGATGAGGAAAGGGTTAAAGTGGTAGTAGGTAAGCACCACGTCAAACACGCTAAATCCGTGAGCGAAGCGACGAGCTGGGGCGACGTCATAATCATAGCGGTTAAACCCAAAGACTTCGACAACGTGTTGTCGCAGATGGCGGGCTTCACCCGTGGCAAAGTAATAGTGTCCTTTGCCGCAGGTGTAAGCATCGACCATATCTATAAGGTCCTGAGGGATGCGGTGCCCGTCATCAGGGCAATGCCAAACCTCGCGTGTAAGGTTCGTCAAGGCTTGATCGCGGTCTCCAAGAGCGCCCTGACTCCTGAGGAGGCGTACCGAAAAGCGATCGGCGTACTTAGGAGGACGGGAGAGGTGTGCGAGGTCGAGGAGGTGGCGATCGATGTGGCAACTGGGCTGACCGGAAGCGGACCGGCTTACGTTTGCTACTTCATAGAGTCGCTGAAGTACGCTGGTTCAAAGCTCGGCCTGGAAGAAAACCTTTCAGTTAAAATGGCGCTCCAACTCCTGTACGGCACTTCAAAGCTCCTTTTGGAAGAGGGCATTTCTCCCGAGGGCCTTCGGGAGATGGTGGCAACACCTGGGGGCACAACCGCCAAGGGTCTGGAGGTGCTTGCCGAGTGCGGTTTCAGGGAGTGCGTGGCAAGGGCCGTAGAAGCGGCCACACGGAGGGCGAGGGAGATCGCTCGGGAAATTGAAAATGCCTGAATTAAGTTCAGACCGTAGTTGGATCCGAACTTCGGGCGTTGAGCCCCAAAGGCAGTTCCCCAGCATCATGTGCGTTTTGTGTATTTACCGCTGAAAATCCATCGCCCAGCGATCGCACCCCATTTGCAAGGCGGATTATTTATATTCCGCGGTTCGACGTCTTACAGAGGACATGAGGTGGTACATCCCCGTCGTGTTTTTGGCAGCCGTCGCCTTGCTGTCGTTCGCGTATCTCTCAAAGCTGTTCAGAAACCCCATATTCAAGTACGAGCGGTCTGGTGGAATAGCAGGTTTCGTGGAGGAGTTCACAGTCTACGATGACGGCAAGATCTCGTACAGAGATCTGAAGGCCGGAACGGAGATGGAGGTCGACCTCGGAGAGGCGCTCCTCAACCTTATGAGGCTTCTTCGCGAGGAGTTGTCAAAAGCCCCGCCGGTAAACGTGAAGGCAAGGCCGGGGGCAGCCGACTTCTTCGCCCACAAGCTAAACGTGGCCGGTAAGGACTTCGAGTGGGTTGATGAGTGGGCGGCCGACGGGGAATTGCCCGGATATATTCTGGATTTCCAGAGGCTCATCTCCGCGGTCATAAGCGACAAGGTTAAGGGGAGCTTCGTAGGTTACGGGGTATCGTCGCACAAGAACGATGTAGGCTTGGAGGTGGGGCTCGCGAGCTACCTCTGTCGCAAAAACGAACCGGTGAATATCAGAATCGTTGTAAGGAACACAGGCGACAGGGATATCGTTTACACCTCGCCAACACCCTGCCATCCCGACGTACTCCTGAACTCCGATATCGAATGCGAACTCGAGTTCGTTAAACCCAGGTTTTCAAACGAAACGATTTGCGTGCAGGTGATCGACAGGAGGCAGTTGGGTGCTGGGGCCTCGGTTGAGAACTTGGCGGTTATAACCTTCAAAGACAGCGGCATAGCGCACCTAACGGTAAGGTTTCCTTTAGCAACCTTCGAGCAGGAGGTCGCGGTGGTGACGGTGCCTGTTTTCGTATCAGATTAGACGAGGTGCGAAAATCAAACCCACAGTTAAGAACTCACGCGCAAAGTTAGAGCCGTTCGAAAGGCGCTAAGTTCTGTAACGGGCCCATCTCTCGGATGCGGCTGAAGCCCTCATCTCCACAAACGCCCTCTCGAAGTGCTCCTTCCTTATCCTGAGCTCATCTCGCTTCGCCTTAGCAACCTCGGGGTCCTTGTTCCTCTCTAGGAACTCGCGTATGGCCAGCATCGTCGCCCTGTTGCAGACCGCTGCTATGTCGGCCCCGCTCAGCCCGTCGCTCCTAGATGCCAGCTCCTCTATGTTCACGTCCGCGTCGACCGGCCTGTTCTTCAAGTGCACCTTGAATATCTCAGCCCTTGCCTCCCTGTCCGGCATCTTCACCTCTATCAGCTTGTCGAACCTTCCCGGCCTCAGGAGCGCTGGGTCCAAGAGGTCAGGTCTGTTCGTCGCAGCGAGCACCACCACCCCCCTGAGCTCCTCAAGGCCGTCGAGCTCCGTCAGGAGCTGGCTCACAACGCGTTCAGTGACCCCGGAATCACCATATCCAACTCCTCTGGCTGGCGCGAGCGCGTCGACCTCGTCGAAGAATATTATGCACGGCGCCGCCGTCCTCGCCTTCCTGAAGACCTCCCTCACGCCCCTCTCGCTCTCGCCGACCCACTTGCTGAGGAG
>Ga0078972_1001217_pt1 | contig 99241 bp, 101 predicted proteins | sample YelNatPaOPGAMG01_FD_67568 | JGI IMG/M metagenome (GOLD analysis project Ga0078972, IMG submission 67568) | Hot spring thermophilic microbial communities from Obsidian Pool, Yellowstone National Park, USA - OP-RAMG-01 (SPADES assembly) (version 2) | ecosystem: Environmental > Aquatic > Thermal... | reverse complement strand
CCCTGACAGGGCCAACACGCTGCAATTCGTCATCTCCTGACCCGCAAAGCTCGTCCCAGGTGCTGACGTCACAGGAAGGTCACGGATTCAGGACCAAGAATACCGCTTCCTCCCCTCTGGGGTAGGGCAAACCACCATGTGTCCAGTGGAAATCTGTGCAGCAAGCGATGCCAGTATTGATTTCCTACCGATGCAGGCAAGCAGCATGCATCACAATATTCAAGACCTCAAGAAAGTACCGGAGAAATGGCGGCGCATGCCTCTGACTCTTGCCGATATGGAGAAAACCCAAGCGTCGCTGCACCAGATTCAGGAAATGCAATGCGTCCCTCTTGCAGAGGCGCGGCGCTTCGGGCTTTGCCCACCGCTGGATAGTGCGCGTCCACAACTTACCCGTTGTCCTTCTTGCGGCGAAGGCCGCGTAAAGATCTCCCGCTGGCGCTATGCACTGTTGCGTGTACCGCATCCCGTATTGGCAGCGGGCTTGATCGTCATTGATACGCCTGGACTGAATTCCCTGGGTAGCGAGGCGGATATGGGCCTCGATGCAACTCGCGGCGCAGATGCATCGATTTTTGTTTTGGGCGCGGATACCGGAGTGACGCAAAGCGATCTGCAAACCTGGGAGCAATCACTATCCATTCACAGCCGCCAGCGACAGCTGGTGGTGATCAATAAATGTGACCTCCTCGTCGATGAGATAGAGCCAACTACGTCGTTTGCGGAAAAGATTCGGGAGCAGTGTGACGCCGCGGCGCAGCGCCTGCAGCTCAATGGGAAACAGGTCGTGGCCATTTCTGCTCGTGAAGCACTACTGGGGCGCTTACGCAATCAGGAGGAGCGGGTCCGGGCCAGCGGCATCGATGATCTGGAGAATGCCATTGGCAATATCCTCATCCCGGAGAAGCGCAAGGAGATCGCTAGCTCGACAAAAGGTATTCTGCAGCGCGTGATCAGCGATCAGCGTTACGTTTTGGAGGAGCAGCTGGAAGCCGTTGCGGCTGACATGGAGAGTATGCGACGGTTGGAAGCGCAAGCGGGAGAACAGGTACTTGTCTTGATCGACAGGCAAAAAAAGATCATTGACAATCTGGCGGTCGACCGAGACCAATTTTTGCGGATGCAGCGTGACGTGAACACACAAGAAAAAGGAAAACTGCTGGAATCGCTATCCCTAGATGGGCTGGAAGAAATCGTTGAGCGCGCCAAGCACGATATGCTTGCGGTTTGGACAACGTATGGTATCTACGAGAGTTTTGGGAAGTTCTTTGCGAATACGATTGCCGGATTTGATGAGGCCTTGGCGCGGGCAAATCGACTATCGGAGAAAATGACGAATGCGTATCGTTCTTTGGAGCAAATTTACGCTCTACCAAAACTGGATACCTTGCCTTATATCTTGTTGCCGAGAAGGGCCGAACTGCTTGCCTTGTCAGATTACTATGAACGCTTCGGCAAGCGTCTGGAAATTGCTGCGTATCCTCAGGGAGTGGTAGTACGCAAGGCCTTTTTCAATCTTGCGAAGCAGGTTCGTACCTTCGTTCTGGAAACGCGCAACGATCTTCTGGAGTGGGTGGAAGAAACCTTTGATCTGATGAATTCGCATCTGCAGCGTTGCAGTTTGCAGGCGCAGGAAAAACTGACGGCGCTTACTGCAATCGCCGAATCATCGGCGAGTATTCAGCAGAGAATTGAAGACCTACGTCTGCGCGAGGCCCGGATTCACTACGAAATAGATGAGTTGGCCTCGCTACAGAGCGAACTGGATCGATATTTTCAAGCCATCCCAGACCTGGCGGGCGCGGCATGACGCAGGGTGCTGCTGTTGTTCACGCACCCTTTTTCTGGCGCAGAGTTTCTTCGTCGAAAGCCTGATCCAGGGTTTGCGACAACTGCAATACCTGACGAAAAAGCTGCGCATCCGCGTCATCGGCCTGGCTGCGAAGACGCAAGGCAGCTAGGCCAGAAAAGCAGTCTGCGCGGGTTACCTCACTGTCCGGAGCACTGCAGGCGTTGGCGTGATAGATACCCGTTAGGACCTCGCTCGCCAGCGGGTCTTCCAGCGTGCCGGCTTCTGCAGCCGACAAAGCGCTGCCCACATCCTGGCCGTGCAGGAGAGAAAAGCTCACATGGCTGTCGAGGAATTCCATCAGTTCGGCATAGGTCATCGGTATACTCCTGTCAGGTTGGGCGCATGCCACTGTTGAGCGAGACTCGACAGCTTTCGGCAACACGCTGAAAATAATACTGTAAATCCAAAGGTAAGGTGACGCCATCGAGTAGTCGAAGCAACTGCAAATCGGCGCAGAGAACCAGATCGATCAGGGATAGGCGGCCCACATAAAAACGCTGTTTGGCAAGCAGTTTGGCTAACGCCGGAAGGCGTCCCCGCTGCGCGAGTTGTTGGTAGCCGCCATAGCGGTCATTCGCTAGGGCTTCCAGGCTTTGGGCAAAACGACGTTCGCTTTCCTGGCGAAAATATTCCAAGTCTTCGGGATCATCCGAGATCTCGGCAAAGGCTGGTTGTACAGGAAGCAACAAGCGCTGCAGCAGCGCATCGAGATCCTGACGCCACTGACAAAAGGCCTGCCACTCCGCTGCTTGGAGTATACCGGTATACAGGGACTCGCCCCCGAGAGTAGCATCGAGAGCGGGGAGTTCGCTGAGCTCCCCGGTCCAGCACTGCTCGCCAATTTGCAGGACGGGTAATCGTGCAAAACCGAGATCGAAGGCGATTGCCAGATCTTGCAGGGGGCGGGCTTCTGCCTGGTAGCTGCAACCCTTGGCGCCAAGCAGTAGGCGCAGGCGGAGTGCCTGGGGGTCGGACCAATGAAAATACAGGACTGGTTCAGACAAGTTCGGCGCGCTCCAGAACGGCAGCCCATTGCGTTTCGCTGATGGGCAGAATGGACAGTCGGTTGCCTTTTCGTACCAGGGGGCTGTCGGCAAACGCCGGCCACTGGCGCAGTTCTTCGAGGGAGATTACCTTGGCAAAGCGGGCACGAAAGCCAACATCCACCAGATCCCAGCGCGGCTGCTCGGGGCGGGAGTTTGGGTCGAAATATTTGCTGCGTGGATCAAATTGGGTGGGGTCGGGATGGGCACTGCTGCGCACTTCGGCCAGGCCCACGATTCCCGGTACCGGAACCCGGGAGTGATACAGGAAAATGCCATCGCCAACCTGCATGGAGCGGAGAAAGTTGCGTGCCTGATAATTGCGAATGCCGTCCCAAGGTTCTTCGCCGCGCACGGCCAAATCATCCAGAGAAAAGGCTTCCGGCTCGGTCTTCATCAACCAGTAGGCCATTGGCTACGACTCCAGCGCCACGGGCTGACCCAGCCGTTGCTGGAGAATCCTGCCGAGATAGGCAGGGAGGGTCTGCCCCGAGCGGGAATCCACCCAGCTGCCGGCAGCGTTCCGGTCGAAGCGCGCTGGGCCGTCACTGCAGGCCAGCCAGATCTGTTCGACGGCTTCTTGCCGATTGAGGATGATTTCGCTGTCATCGGGCAGCCGCAGGGAGAGCACGCTATCGATGAGATCGGCCTCGACTTCCGGGGCCTGCGCCTCGATTTGCTCGAGAAGCCCTTGTAAACATTCCTCTACGGCTGCAGCAAAACTTTGGGTCATCGTGATCTCCTTTCGCGCCATGATCGCCTGCCCGACTCTGGGGAGCAAGTGTTTGCGGTTCCCGAACGTAGCCAGATGCGCTGTTCCTTGCGCAGAATGGGGCGACTGCTGGCATGCAGAATGAGTCCGCTGCCTTCCGGATGCGGCTGCAGGTGGCCGCGCGCCAGCAGATGGCGGAAGACTTGTTGCCAGTCGCGCGGTGGCAAACGTCGCCCAATGCCAAAGACCTGCAGGCGATGATGCTGGGCCTGACGGACCCGTGGCGTGTCGCGGCCAATGAGAATATCGATGAGGTGTTGCACGCCGCAGCGCTGGCCACTGCGGTACGCCGCCGAGAGGGCCATCTGCGCTGCCTCGCTGGCATCCCAGAGGGGCGGCGCGTGCAGGCAGTTGTCACAATTACCGCAGGGGTGGTCAAGCTTCTCGCCAAAATAGCCCAGCAGTTTCTGACGCCGGCAACCGACCTCCTCGGTCAGATCCAGCATGGCTTGCAGTCGCTCTTCCTCGGCACGTCGCTGTTCGCTGCTTGCCCCCGATTGCTGAATCATCTGCCGCAGCAGTAGCAGATCCTGCAGGCTATAGTGCAACCAGGCTTCTGCCGGCTTGCCATCGCGGCCAGCGCGCCCGGTCTCCTGATAGTAGGCCTCGATGCTTTTCGGTAGATTGAGATGGGCGACGAAGCGCACATCGGCCTTATCGATACCCATGCCGAAGGCAATGGTAGCGACCATGATCTGGGTCTTGCCGCTTAGGAAGGCGATTTGATGGGCACTGCGCTGTTCGGCGGGCAAGCCGGCGTGGTAGGGCTGCGCGCGATAGCCCACGCTCTGTAACCAGCTTGCCGTTTCCTCGACCTTACGACGGGACAGGCAATATACAATGCCAGCACCGCGCTGCCGCCGTAGAAACTCAGCGAGGGCTTCGCGCCCGCCGCTGCCCTGCTCGATATGGTAGCGGATATTGGGCCGGTCGAAGGATTGCACGAATACCTGGGCGTCGCCGAGGGCAAGGGACTGCTGGATTTCGGCACGGCTGGTAAGGTCGGCGGTGGCCGTCAGGGCAATGCGAGGTACGCCGGGGAACAAGGCGCGCAGGCGTCCCAATTGGCGATATTCTGGGCGGAAATGATGGCCCCACTGGGCCACGCAATGGGCCTCATCGATGGCGAAGAGGCTGATGGGTAGTTCGCGGAGAAGCCGCAGCATGCGTTCCTGCAGCAGTCGCTCCGGGGCACAGTAGAGGATGCGCAATTCCCCGGCGCGGAGCCGGTGTTCTATGGCGTCCGGATCGTTTGCTGCCGAGTGTAAGGCGGCTGCCGCAATGCCTCGTCGTTGCAGGGTCTGGACCTGATCATCCATCAGGGCAATGAGGGGCGAGACGACAATGGCGGTCCCCGGTCGCGCCAGCGCCGGTATTTGGTAGCAGAGCGATTTGCCGCCGCCGGTGGGCATCAGTACCAAGGCATCACCGCCGCCAATCAGCCGCGTTACGATGGCGTCCTGTGGTGGACGGAATTCCCGGTGACCAAAGGTCTCGCGTAGGATTTTCTGCGCTTGCGCCAGGGCGGGATCAGGGGACGAACTGGGTATCACGGGTACCGCGGACGAGGTTGGCAGCGGCGAGCAGGGTGCAACTGCTGGCCCAGATGAGAGCGGGGAAGAGAAATAGCAGGAAAATCAGGGTGAGGGTGCCGGCAAAGGCGGGGTTGTGGAGAATGCTCGTGCCGATGAGCAGCCCCGCCAGGGCCGAGAAAATCATGGCAAGGAACAGGGCGATACCTGCCAACACCAATCCCACCAGTAGCGGAAAAAACAGCCAACCGAGACGATCCCCAAGCAAGCGGCTCGCGCTGCGCAAAGCATCACGCGTACCCAGACCGTAGGCTGCGTAGAGCGCATAGGTATACTGAAAAAACGTACCAACGAGAAAGGAAACCACCAGCGTGACCCAGAATGCCGGGCGCTGCAGGATGGTGAGGGCCATTGCAGGGTCGTTGTGTCCCTGCAGCGCAAGATAGCCCGAAGACTGCAATAACAGCACGTTGATGATGGCAGGTGGCAAGGCGAGAAGCCAGGCATCGCGCTCGCGTAGGCTCCAGAAGGGTGCCAGCGCTTCATAGGGGCGGCCGGCACTGGCCAGGGCGATAGCACGAAAAAAGCCGATCAGCAGCACATTCGTCCACAGGCTCTCGAGGATCGTCCAAAGGATGCGCAGGGCGGCGGCCTGCTGCGCAGCAATGCCGAGGAGTACAAAACCGAAGAGTGCGATCAGGCCGAGGAGCAGGAGATTGAGGGAGAGACCCCAGAAGTGGGTGCGCAGGATCTTACCGGCACCGGAAAACACTTGACCCACCCCCACTCGAGTGGCGCTAAAGAGAGCTTCAGGCATGGCGGATAGTCTCCAATTGTACGCTGAAGGATGGGACTGGGATCGTGGACAGGTCTTTACACTGGATTTGGACGATGCGGGCGGGATCTCGATCGATGCGTGCCGCGCTGAGCTGGCGCCCCCACACGCAGCCACTGTCTAGGGCCAGCAGACGCTCTTGGACCAGCAAACCTTGGGTGGCCCAGTGCCCGCAGACGAATTGTCCCTCGGGCTGTCGCGCAAAGTAGCGCCCATGCCAGGGAAGGTAACTGTTATCCGGCGCCTCATTGGTCCAGGAGTAAAGACCATCTTCACGCACCCAGCGCGCTCGGGTGAAGACGGCAACGCGAAAGCGCTGGGCATCCGCCTCGTTGCGGCAGTCAGCCCAGCGCCGCGGTGCCTCGCTTTCCCAAAGTCCTCTCAAAAAGCGCTTCCAGTTCTTGCCGCAGAGGGCATGCTGGACTTCTTCGGCATGGCCGGCTGCATCTGCCGGACTCCATTCGGCATCGACGGCGGCGTGGACCAGATTCCAGGGCAGTTTACCATCGCTATAAAACAGCGGCTGTTGACGGAGCCAGTGAAAATAGTCGTCAGCCCTGCGGTCAGTGAGGAGGGCGGCCAGGGTGTCGCTCTTCTTGGCTTTGGCGATTCCAGCCCAGCGGCTGATGGCATAGAGGTCGTGGTTGCCCAGGACCAGGCGGATCCCGTCCTGCTGCGCATAGGCCCAAGCAAGCGTCGCGCGGCTCTGTGGGCCGCGATTGAGGAGATCGCCAGCAAGCCACAGACAGTCATAACTGCCAACCTGCGACAACAGCTGCTCCAATGCAGAAAAACAGCCCTGCACATCGCCGATTGCATAGGTCCCGTTTGGGGCGTCGATAAAATCGTTATTCAAAAACTGATCACCTGATCGCTGCTTTTCATGCTGCGCACGAGAGTCGCCATATTGCCAATCTTTACGCCTGGCAGGAAGGGGTCCCCCGCATCGTTGGGCAAGACTATGGCATAGATTTCGCCGCCGAGCTCGCGAATCTCTGCCAGCAGATCGTGATGCACTGCATGCGCAGCCCGAACCCCCGAACGCAAGACCTCAACCGCCGCCTCTAGGAAGAAAACTTTGACTTGAATGTCGTCGGCAAGAGCGGCAATGGTGGTTCGCAAGGCATGCAATACCGGGTTGCCCTCGCTGCCGGCAGCAGAACGGATCAGAACCGTCCATCGCATTGCGTTTTCGGGTCGTTGCATGGCTGCGATCCTCCGTTGCGGGCGAGGGCATGGAAAGATCTTCGCATCCCTGCTGTTTCCTTGAGTGTAGCAAACATTTGCTACACTCGCGGCGACGTGGCGATTTGCCGCCGGAGTAGGTACACTGGCGCCATTGTTTTTCTGAATCACAAAGGGCAATACCGATGGCGGCAAATATGGCAGAGCAAGAACCAGTATTCATGATCGAGCGGATTTACGTGAAGGACCTTTCTTTTGAGTCGCCGAACGCGCCACAAAGCTTTACCATGGCGGAGGCGCCTTCCGTGGATGTTGGCCTGAACACGGAAACCCATGAAGTGCCCGGATCGACGGATCTGGTCGAAGTAGTGTTGACGGTTACGGTGAATGCCAAGAGTGCGGACAGCACCTATTTTGCTGTCGAGGTTCAGCAGGGCGGACTGTTCCGCATGCAGAACATCCCGGCAGAGCATCAAGCCATCCTCCTTGCCGTACATTGCCCGACCATCCTTTTCCCCTATGCCCGTGAGGCGGTGGCAGACTTAGTTGGACGTGGGGGGTTCCAGCCGCTGCATCTGCATCCGGTGAATTTCGAGGCGCTCTATCAGCAGGCGCAGCTCGAACAAAGCCAGCACACCACCCAGTAATCCAGATATGGCAGTACGAACGGTGCTTGGGGCCGGTCATTGGGGCACGGCCCTCGCCGTTACCCTGGCGCGTCGCGGTGGCCAGGTGCGCCTATGGGGTCGATCACTGGATGCTTCGGCTTCCGGCTCCACCAGCCTGCCCTATTTTCCGCAGATTCCTCGGCCTGAGAATCTGCTCCTTACCCACGATTGGCAGAAGGCCGTGCAGGGTAGTCGGGAACTGGTGATTGCCGTTCCCAGCCATGCTGTACGTGATACCTTGCGCAGGCTGCGGCCCGCGCTGCCAAGGGATGTCGCGCTGACGCTGGCGAGCAAGGGATTGGAGCGCGACAGTCAGGCCCGTCTGGATGAGGTCTTCGCCCAGGAAATTCCAGAATGGTCCTGGGGGGCTCTCTCCGGCCCCAGCTTTGCCAGTGATCTGGCTTGTGGAAGGCCGCTCGCCATCACTCTGGCCAGTCATTCCTCCCGCTACCTGGATACCTGGGTACCGGCATGGCGCTCCGAGCAGTTGCGCATCTACCCAAGCTCAGATGTTGCCGGTGTCTGTCTGGCTGGCGCCATCAAAAACGTCCTCGCCATCGCTGCCGGAATTTCCGATGGGTTGGGAAACGGAGATAGCGCCCGCGCCGCGTTGATTACTCGTGGACTGGCGGAATTGCTGCGCCTGGGGGTGGCGCTGGGCGGTCAGGCCGATACCTTTTTTGGGCTGGCTGGCGCGGGTGATCTGATTCTTACGGCGAGCAGTGACCTTTCCCGGAATCGGCGGCTGGGGCTAGGCATTGGTGCCGGAAAATCACCCGCGCGGGTGCTGCAGGAGCTCGGCGAAGAGGTAGAAGGATGGCGCAGCAGTCATGCTCTGTATCATCTGGCGCTGGCACGGGGGATCGAGATGCCCATCGTCACCGAAGTATATCGTGTCCTCCACGCGGGTCGCTCCGCCGCAGAGGCTTCCCGCGCCCTGATGCAACGCGGGCAGGGTGAGGCCAACTGAAATTGGCCATGTTGCGCTTGCCCGGCGGTTCGGATCTGCAACGACGGATTCCTTTTGCGCCCTTCCGCACCATTGGCATTCTGCTGGTCCAATTCGTGGTCTTTGCGTTGTTGCTGCTGGGGGTGCTGCTGGTGCACACCAATCAAGATCTGGCAAAACTGAAAACCTACACGGCGAACATGATCCGCATTGGCGAAATCAACCGCAACTGCAGTCTGGCATGGCGCCAACACGGAGCCCAGGCCGCCATGCAGGTACTGGCCCGTGAGTTGCAGGATTTGCCCCCTGGCTTTGCCGCCCAAGGTGGCGGAGCGCAACTGAAACAGTTGCAGGCATTGTCGGCGCGCGGAGATCCTGCCGATTTGCCCCAGGTCTTTGCCAATCTCAGTGCCTGGAACCTCGCCGCCCATCTGCATGGGCGGGGCTTGGTGCTTGCCGCCGGTCATGACTCGCGCTACACCCTGATCGGCTCGGTAATTGCCCTGATCGCTTTCATGATCTTCGTCATCGTCACCCTGATCTTTTTCCGTACCCGCATCTTGAGTCCGTTGCGACGCTTGCAGGCGGCAATGGGCTCCCTGGAGTTGGGCAGCTTCCAACGGGTGGGAGAGGGGCACGCGGACCCAGGCATTGTTCCTCTGCTGCACTTTTATAACCAGATGGTGGGACGCCTGGAAGAGCTGGAACGGCAACGCCGCCGCTATCTGCAAGACCTGCAACAGGAGGTGCACGAGGCAGCCAGCACTCTGATGGCACAGCAGGCGGCAATGACCCGTTCCGAGCGCATGGCAGCGGTGGGCGAGGCAGCCGCTGCTTTTGCCCATGAACTGCGCAATCCACTGGCTGGACTGCAGGTTGGCTGTGCCAATATTCGTCGGGAAATCCACGATCCCGAGCTGGATGCCAGGCTGGCGCTGATGGAAGAGGAACTGCGGCGGGTCAGCCGCCTCCTCGATCAACAGCTGCGCGGTGCCCGGCAGGCAGGGGAGTCTGCGCAATGGGTGCAGCCCGGCGAGGTTGTGGAGGCACTGTTGAATCTCTTACAGTACCAGTTACCGCTGCAAATCCGCTTACGGCTGGACGTCGCGCCGGATCTGGGTGGGTGCCTGCTGCCGGTGGACCAGTTCCGGCAAGCATTGCTCAATCTGGTGCTCAATGCCCGTCAGGCCCTCGATGCCCAGGCTGGGGAAATCACGGTGGCGCTGTCCCGCGCCGAGGGCGGCCGTATTCGCTTGGTAGTGGGCGACGATGGACCGGGGTTTCCAGCCAATCTTCTGCGCGACGGCATTCGCCCCTTTGCCAGTGCCCGCGAGCATGGCACCGGCCTGGGACTGGCCATGGTGCGGCGATTCGTGCGCAGCCTGGGAGGAGAGGTGCAGCTTGCCAATCGACCCCTGGGTGGCGCTGAGGTTACCCTGCTGATTCCTTGCCCCACTCAAGTAGAGGAGAATTCCCGTGGCTGATCCCCTGCTGATCATCGAAGACGAGATCTTCCTTGGGCGGGAAATGCGCCGCTACTTCGAGAAGGAGGGCTGGCAGGTATTCTGGGCAGAGCGCCTGGCAGATGCCGAACAGTTGCTCAACGACGATCTCAATCCCATGGTCACCCTGGCCGACCTCAACCTGCCGGACGGCAATAGTCTGGATTTGCTCGACCGCTCCCGCGAGAAGGGTCTGCAGGGCGAGTGGATCTTTTTGACCGCCTACGGTAGCGTTCCGGATTCCGTGCGTGCCCTCCGGCTCGGGGCCTACGACTTTCTCGAGAAACCCTGCGAGATGGAACGTCTGGCCATGGTGGTGCGCTCTGCCGGGCGCGCCGCTCGGGCGCAGCGGCGGGTGGCGGACGACACCAGCCAGCATAGCCGCCGCTATGGTCCTTCCGCCTTTCTGGGAACGAGCATGGCGGCGCAGCGGGTGCGCGAGATTCTCCAGCGTCTGGCGCAGGTTCCCTATAGTGGTCTGATCATTTCGGGGGAGACGGGTACCGGCAAGGGCCTGGCAGCACGCATCCTGCACTACAGCGGATTACGGCGCGAGGGGCCGATGGTAGAGATCAACTGCGCTGCCTTGCCGCGCGAACTTCTCGAGTCCGAACTCTTCGGCTATGAGGCTGGGGCATTCACCGGCGCTACCTCGCGTCATCGCGGCTTGGTGGAGCAGGCGAATGGTGGGAGCCTATTTCTCGATGAAATTTCCGAGATGGATCTCGATCTGCAGGCCAAACTGCTCAAGGTAATAGAGGACCGCAGTTTGCGGCGTCTGGGCGCCGATCGCAGCATTCAGGTGGATGTCCGTTTTCTGGCCGCCAGTAACCGGGATCTCGATGCGCTGGTGGCGGAGGGACGTTTCCGGGCCGATCTCTACCATCGTCTCAGTGTCGTACGCCTCGCTTTGCCTGTCCTGCGCGAGCGCAAGGAAGATCTGCAGGAGCTCGTGCCGCATTTCGTGGCGGAGTTTAACGTGCATGCCGGCAAGCGGGTACGTCACATCAGCCCAGCGGTCTGGGCGGCCCTGGAGGCCTATGATTGGCCGGGCAACGTCCGGGAGCTGCGCAATGTGGTTGAACGCGGCGTACTGTTTTCGGAAGGAGAGGAGCTACCCCTGGAATGGCTGCAACTGCCAGGAATGAGCGCTGCAGGACATTGTCCGGCAGCGGGCAACTGCCCCCTGGATGATCGGCAGCAGATCGTCCTGCCCATCGATGGCAGTATGGATCTCGACAGCATGGAGCGGGAGATCCTCGCCCGGGTCTTGCAATCCACCGATCACAACGTCACCCAGGCGGCACGTATTCTGGGTACCACGCGCGAGACGCTGCGCTACCGTATCCGCAAGTATGGCCTGGCGAATGAGGAGCTCTGAGCTGTTTCGACTGTGGAAACTTGCGCGGGCGGCTCGGGGCGTTTACAGTCCCGCCTTAATTCCTTCGGCATGGACGTAGAATGACCGATAATATTGCCCTAGAGCTGGCCCCAGGAATCACTGATCGGGAAGCCGCCCTGCGCTATCAGACAGCGAGCCTGCAGCGCGTTTCGCGAACCTTTGCCCTGACCATTCCGCGTCTGCCGGCTAGATTGCAGGAGACGGTAGGCAACGGCTACCTGCTCTGCCGTATTGCGGACACCATCGAGGATGATCCGCGGCTTGACTGGGAGGCCAAGGCGCACTGGCAAAAGGTTTTCCTTGCGGTCTTGCGCAAGGAGACACCGGTAGAGGAGTTTGCCAGCGGTTTTGCCCGGGTGATGGCAGCAGAGATGCCCGAGGGCGAACATGACCTGATTGCCAATACTCTCTCGGTCGTGTCGTTGACCCATTCCTTCAACTCCGTGCAGCAAAGTGCTCTCATTCGCTGTGTCGAAATCATGGGTGAGGGGATGGCGGAATTCCAACGTCGGGCCTCGCGTGACGGTCTGCGGGATCAGGCCGACATGGACCACTATTGCTATGTGGTTGCCGGTGTCGTCGGCGAGATGCTCACCACCCTGTTCGTGGAGGAGGAGCCGCGGATGCTTGCCGGCGGCGCGGATCTACCGGTGCTCGCGGTATCGTTTGGCCAGGGCCTGCAGATGACCAATATTCTGAAAGACCTGTGGACGGATTGGGGACGGGGAGTGCTCTGGTTGCCCCAGGACCGCCTCCGCGCCCACGGTCTGGCGCCGGGGCAATTGCACCCAGGTATGAGCCATCCCGGATTCACCGCCTTGTTGATGGAAATGATCGCGTTGGCAGCGCAGCACCTGCGCAACGCCCTGACCTTTACCCTACAGATCCCTGCCGAGCAGACCGGGATGCGGGATTTTTGTCTCTGGGCTATCGCCATGGCAGTGTTGACCTTGCGCCGCATTGCGGAAAACCCCAGCTTTTGTAGTAGCGACGAGGTCAAGATCAGCCGGGATACTGTGCGCAATGTCGTCTTGCTGTCGCGTCTGCTGCATCGCTTCGATCCCTTGCTGGATCTGACCTTCCGGGTGGCCGTCAAGCGTCTGCCGCAGGGGCAGTCATGCTGATGCCCAGCGCCCGCTACGGAGTGACGCGGCAGTTGTACGCGCCCCTGGAAAGAACGATTGCAGCTGCGCTCGCCGCACTACGCCGGCGGCAGGCGGAAGATGGGCACTGGTGCTTCGAATTCGAAGCAGACTGCACCATTCCCGCCGAATATATCCTGATGATGCACTATATGGACGAAATCGACGTCCCCTTGCAGCGCAAGATTGCGGTGTATCTGCGGCGGCACCAGGCAGAGCATGGCGGTTGGCCCCTGTATTATGGTGGGGGCTTCGACATGAGTGCCTCGGTAAAGGCCTACTATGCCCTCAAGCTTGCCGGAGACGCCCCCGAGGCGCCGCATATGCGTCGGGCCCGGGCGGCCATTCTCGCGCACGGGGGGGCAGAGCGCGCCAATGTCTTCACGCGCATCACCCTGGCCTTGTTCCGTCAGGTACCTTGGCGTGCCGTCCCCTTCATCCCCGTGGAAATCCTGCTCTTTCCCCGCTGGTTTCCGATGCACATCTACAAGGTGGCATCGTGGTCGCGCACGGTCATGGTGCCCCTCTTCATCCTTTGCAGTCTCAAGGCGCAGGCGAAGAATCCCACGGGTATCGGTATCGCGGAACTTTTTCGCGAGGCGCCATTCGCAATCCGCGACTATTTTGCCTGTGCGCGCAAAGGTATTGTTGCTCGGGTGTTTCTCGCCGGAGATCGTCTTGGGCGGGCAGTCGAGCCATTTATTCCCGGTGTTCTGCGTCGAGCTGCCATCCGTCGCGCCGAGGCCTGGTTTACCGTGCGCCTGAATGGAGTGCATGGGGTGAACGGTATATTCCCCGCCATGGTCAACGCCCACGAGGCTCTCGCCCTGCTGGGATATGCGGAAGACCATCCCTACCGACAACAGACGCGGCAGGCCTTACGTAACCTGCTCGTCGAACGCGTCCATGAGGCATACTGCCAGCCCTGCGTCTCGCCGGTCTGGGACACCTGCTGGGGGTTGCGCGCCTTGCTCGAGATCGCGCCCGAGCCTGACGAAAATGCCTTGGCTGCCATGCGCTGGCTCCTCGACCGGCAGATCACCGATGCTCCGGGAGACTGGCAGTTCAGTCGCCCAGATCTGCCAGGCGGTGGTTGGGCTTTTCAGTACGAAAACTCTTATTATCCGGACCTGGACGATACGGCAGCGGTGGCCTGGACCTTGCTCCTGGCTGGCCGGCCGGAAGACCGACCGGCGTTGGAACGGGCCGCAGACTGGCTGGTGGGTATGCAGTCACGCAATGGCGGTTTTGGCGCCTATGATGTCGATAATACCCACTACTATCTGAATCAGATTCCTTTTGCCGATCACAAAGCGCTGCTGGACCCGCCGACGGCCGATGTCAGTGGGCGGGTATTGACCTTTCTTGCTGCCCTCGCTCGTCCCCAGGACCGCCCGGCCATCGAACGGCTCGTGCACTACTTGTTGGCGCAACAGGAGGCCAATGGCTCCTGGTTTGGTCGCTGGGGCACCAATTACATCTATGGCACCTGGTCGGTGCTCCTAGCGTTTTCCGAGTTGCGGTACAGCGCCCTGCAGCCCGCCATGCAACGGGCCGCGGATTGGTTGCGGAGCGTGCAGCAGGCGGACGGAGGTTGGGGCGAGAGCAACGACTCCTATTTCGATCCTGGACTTGCCGGCCAGGGGCAAGCGTCGACGGCTGCCCACACGGCCTGGGCCTGTCTGGCCCTGATGGCGGCGGGTGACAGCAACAGCGAGGCCCTGCGGCGCGGCATCCAATGGCTGCAGGAACAGCAGAGTGAAGATGGCGAATGGCATGATCCCTGGGTCAACGCCCCTGGCTTCCCGCGAGTTTTCTACATTACCTACCACGGGTACAAACTGTATTTCCCTTTATGGGCTCTCAGCCGCTATCAAAACCTGCAGGCCGGCGTCTAGGTCTGGTCGTCGCCCTCGCGGTCGAGGCCAAGGCATTGGGGCTGCCAGCCTCGCCCATGGGTAAGGTGCACTCCTGCACGGATGGGCATCTTGCCGTTCTTTCCGGGATGGGACCCGAGGCCGCAGCAGAGGCGGGTCGAGCGCTCCTGGCAGCGGGAGCCGAGGCCCTGCTGAGTGTAGGCACCGCCGGCGCCTTGCGGGGGGACTTGCAAGCGGGTGATCTTTGTATTCCCCGGCAAGTTCTCTGGCGGGAGGACGCGTACTCTGCGGATGAAGTTTTGGCAAGTCATTTTCTCGCCCGGCATCCGCAGGCACGGCGGGAGAGCTTGCTGTCGCTTGCCCAGATGCTGGTCGATCGGCAAAGCAAAGCGGTCTATGCCCAGCAGGCGCTCGCCGTGGATATGGAGAGCGGCGCGCTGGCCGCACTGGCAAAGGCCGAGGGGCGTCCCTTTCTCGCCTTGCGCGTCATCGTCGACAGTATCGATGCTGTCGTGCCCGACGCCGTGCGCTTCGGCGTCGATGCCGTCGGTAGTCCGCGTTTGCCCGGGTTTCTTTGGCTGCTGCTGCGTCGCCCGCAGGATCTGCCGCGGCTGCTTAGGCTCGGCGGACAAATGCAGCGGGCCGCTGCCACCCTGCGGCAACTGCGCAGCGAATGGGAAAGTGGAGAATTGCGATGCGGGCACTGATTACCGGCGCCTCTGGTTTTGTGGGTGCAGCAGTATTGCGGCGCTTGACCCTGGAGGGAGTCCCGGTGCGCGTTCTGGCTCGCGCCGGCGCGGATGACAGCGCGTGGAAAAATTTGCCGGACGCCGAACGGGTGGAGGGCGATCTCTGTGATCCGGCCAGCCTGCAGCAGGCGGTGGCGGGCTGCCGTTGGGTCTTCCATGTAGCCGCGGATTATCGCCTCTGGGTGCCGGATCCCGAACCCATGTATCAGGCCAATGTCGCTGGGACCGAGGCGTTGCTGCGCGCCGCCCTGGATGCCGGTGTGGAACGTATCGTCTACACCAGCAGCGTCGCGGTGCTGGGCCTGCGCGACGATGGGCAACCGAGCGATGAAGAAACTCCATCCACTCTGGCAGACATGATCGGTCACTACAAACGCAGCAAGTTTCTCGCTGAGGAGCGGGTGCGCGCCTTGTGTCGTGAGGAGGGCGCGCCGATCGTCATCGTCAATCCCTCCACTCCCATCGGTCCCGAGGATCGCAAGCCGACGCCGACCGGGCGCATGGTGCTCGAGGCGGCAGCCGGGCGTATGCCCGCTTATGTCGATACCGGTCTCAACGTCGTGCATGTGGATGATGTGGCGCTGGGGCATTGGCTTGCCTTGCAGCAGGGGAAGCCGGGCGAACGCTATATTCTCGGGGGTGACAATCTGTCGCTGCAGGCCATCCTCACCCGCATCAGCGGCTTGACCGGGCGACCCTCGCCGCGCCTGCGTCTGCCGCGTCGCCTGTTGTACCCGATAGCCTGGGGCTCCGAGGCCTGGGTGCGCTGGCGTAGCCGCGGCTTGCCGCTGGTCAGTACGGATGAGTTGCGTATGGCCGCACATCGCATGTATTTCGACTCGCGCAAAGCCGAACAGCAGCTTGGCTATACCCATCGCCCGGCGGAGGAGGCCTTGCGCGATGCCGTGGCCTGGTTTGCCGAGCATCGCTATTTCTGACCTCGTGCTGATCGCTGCGTACTTTTTTGCTGCAATCGCTGGCGTTTCCTGTATCTACTGGGCCCTCGCCTGGTGGCAGATGGAGACTTGGCGTCCGCAGTTACCCGAGGACGCAGGGCCGCTTTCATCACCGGACGCATTTGGGGTCAGTATCATCAAGCCCTTGCACGGTGTTGAGCCGGAGCTGTCCGCCAACCTGCAGAGTTTTCTGACGCAGCACTATCCTCGTTTCGAGATGATTTGCGGGGTTCAGGATTCTGTCGATCCTGTTTTGCCGCTCCTTGATGGATTCCGGAGACAACCGGCTTTGCGGGTTGTGCAACACACAACGACACTGGGCAGTAACCCCAAGGTCAATAATCTGGCGGGTATCATTGCCCAGGCGAGCTATCCGGTTTTGGTATTGGCCGACGCGGACATTCGCGTCGGACCGGGCTATCTGGCGTGTCTGGTGCGGGAGCTGACCGTGCCCGAGGTGGGAGTGGTCAGCTGTCTCTATCGGGCGCGTCCCATTTCCGGTTTTTCCTCGCAGCTTTTGGCCGTGCAGATCCAAGAGCATTTTTTGCCGTCGGTGCGCCTTGCCGCAGCGCTCGGGCCTAATATTTATTGCGGTGGTGCAACGATTGCCGTGCGCCGCGAGTCCTTCGATGCGCTGGGTGGTTGTGCCGCCCTCGCCAATGAATTGGCTGATGACTATGCCCTGGGAGCCAGGATACGGGCCTTGGGTTACCGCAGCGCGTTGAGCAACTACGTGGTCGAGACGCTGGTGGCAGAAGACGGATTCGCAGCCTTCTACGCCCATGCCCTGCGTTGGGCGCGCACTACCCGCGCCGTGCAACCCTGGGGGCATACCTTTTCATTTTTGACCTATCCGCTTCCTCTGGTACTGATGGCTGCCGCATTTTGGCAGGGATGGGCCTGGAGTACGGTGGCGCTGGTCGCGTGCCTGCGCCTCGTGTACCATTGGCGGATTGGACGAAAATTGCGATCGCCGTTGTCGGCGATGGCGGTGTTGTTGGCGGACATCCTGGGTCTGTGGATCTGGGCGCACGCGCAAATCGCCGGAAAGGTACGCTGGCGAGGTCGCAATTTTTCCATCGATGCCCACGGGCAAATGCATGACGGAGTACAGCGATGACCATGAAAACCTTGTTCCTGCAGGCGCCTTCCTTTGAAGGGTTTGATGGGGGAGCGGGCTCCCGCTACCAGGCCAAGCGCGAAATTCGCTCTTTCTGGTTTCCCACCTGGCTGGCCCAGCCGGCAGCCATGATTCCCGGCAGTCGTTTGCTCGACGCCCCGCCGGCCGATATTACCGTGGATGAGACCTTGCGCATTGCTGCCAGCTACGAGTTATGCATCATTCACACCAGTACTCCTTCCTTTCCTTCCGACGTCCGCATGGCGGAAATGCTTAAGGCGCATTACCCCAAGATGATGATCGGCTTGGTTGGTGCCAAGGTCGCAGTGGAGCCCGAGGAGTCCCTGCAGGCATCGCCAGCCATCGATTTCGTAGCGCGGGAAGAGTTCGATTATACGCTGAAGGAGATCGCCGAGGGGCGTCCGCTAGCGGAAGTGGACGGTATCAACTACCGCGACAGTAATGGGTTGCTGGTGCGTACTCCCGATCGCGCCATGATCGAGGATATGGATGCCTTGCCCTTCGTTTCAGAAGTATACAAGCGCGACCTGCACATCGAAGACTACTTCATCGGCTACCTGAAGCACCCCTACATCTCTTTTTACACCGGGCGTGGCTGTCGCTCCCAGTGCACCTTCTGCCTTTGGCCGCAGACGGTCGGTGGTCATCGCTACCGCACCCGCAGTGCCGCCAGTGTCATCGAGGAAGTAAAGTACATCCAGAAGGCCTTCCCGCAGGTGCAGGAAGTCTTTTTCGATGACGATACCTTTACCGACGATCGTCCGCGTGCGGAGGAGATCGCCCGTGGCCTCGGCAAGCTCGGCGTCACCTGGTCCTGCAACGCCAAGGCCAACGTCCCCTACGACACCCTCAAGGTGCTGCGCGATAATGGCCTGCGCCTGCTGCTGGTCGGCTATGAGTCGGGCAACCAGCAGATTCTCAACAACATCAAGAAAGGCCTGAAGGTAGAGGCGGCGCGTAAGTTCACCGCCGACTGCCACAAACTCGGCATCGCCATTCATGGCACTTTCATTTTGGGATTGCCTGGCGAAACCAAAGAGACGATTCAGCAAACCATCCAGTTTGCCAAGGAAATCAATCCGCATACCATCCAGGTTTCCCTGGCGGCACCGTACCCCGGCACCTACCTCTATAACCAAGCCAAGGAACAGGGCTGGCTTACCGAAGAGGATGAGGCGCATCTGGTCAACGACCGGGGTGTGCAGATCAGTCCCATGAGTTATCCCCACCTCAATCACACCGAAATTTTTGATTCCGTTGAGGTGATGTACAAGAAATTCTACTTCCGTGCGGGCAAGATCGCAGAAATTACCGGAGAGATGCTGCGTAGTTCGCAAATGATGAAACGTCGCCTGCGGGAGGGGGTGGAGTTTGTGCGCTTTCTTCGTCAGCGGCATGGCTGAGTGTGGCGACCGAACGAAAAGTCATTTTCAATGCAGATGATTTCGGCCTGGATACTTCCGTAAATGCCGCAGTTGCGTCTGCGCATCAACACGGGGTGCTCAATAGCGCAAGTTTGATGGTCTCGGCCGCGGCGGCTTCTGAGGCCATACAGCTTGCGCGGAATCTGCCTGATCTTGGAGTTGGTTTGCATTTGACTCTGGTGGATGGTTATCCGGTATTGCCTGCGGCGCAGGTTCCTGATCTGGTCGATGCCCATGGTCGTTTTGCCGCAGACCTCTGGCGTCGCGGCGTGCGCTATTTTTTTCTGCCGCAGGTGCGGCGCCAGCTCGCTGCCGAAATCGCCGCTCAATACGCGGCCTTTGCCGACAGCGGTCTGCGTCTCGATCATGTGAACGCGCACAAGCACTTGCACGCCCATCCTACTGTGTTGCACCTACTCATCGAAATTGGCAAGCGCTTTGCCTTGCGTGCAGTACGCATTCCGCGGGAGCCGTTGGCACTGGCGCGGCAGCTGGCGCCAGTGACGGGTAGCGCCGCATTGGGCGCGCGGTTATTGCTGCCCTGGGTTGCGCGTATGCGGCGCGTCATCCGCTCGCAAGGGCTCTTCTGCAACGATCTCTTGCTGGGACTGCAGTCCACTGGACAGATGGACGCTAACCGACTGCAGCGTGCCCTCGCCGTGGCTCCGGCAGGGCAGGTGACGGAGCTGTATTTTCACCCCGCGCAGGAACAGACCGCGCAACTGCGGCAACTGATGCCAGACTATCGGCCCGCGGCAGAGTGGCGGGCGCTCTGTGCGCCAGAACTCGCGGCAAATCTGCGCGCCCAGGGTATTCGTACCGGAACCTATCATGATTTCGCCTGCGGCTGAGCGCTTTCTCGCGCGCTTTGGCGAGTGGTACATGCGCCGCATTTGTATGCTCATGGCCTTCTCGGTCCGCCATGCCAAAGCGGTTTTTCTCTTTTTTGTCCTCCTGCTCTTGGCGTCGCTCGCCTACATTGCCACCCATTTCGCGATGAATACCAACACCAGCGATGTGTTGTCTCGTGATCTGCCGTTTCAGAAACGTGAAATCGCCTACCAAAAGGTCTTTCCCCAGGATCGCGACAGTATCGTCGTCGTTCTGCAGGGAAAAGACGCGAGCGCGACGGCGAACGCTGTTGGGCGTCTACAAAGCTGGCTGGAAGCGCATCCCAAATATTTCCGCAGTGTTTATGTTCCGGGCGGTGGCAAATTCTTTGCCCAGAATGGCTTGTTATATCTGTCCGAACAGCAGGTGCGGGAGTTTGCGCAGCGGATCACGGCGGCGCAGCCATTGATTGCCAGCCTTTCTGCCAACCCCAGTCTGGCAGGTATGAGTGATCTGCTTATAGAGGCAGCGCAGCAGAGTCTGCACGGCAACGTCGATATTCAAGGTCTCGTACCCGTATATGATGCCTTTGCGCAAAGTATCGATGCGCAGCTGACCGGGCATCCGCAGCAGATTAATTGGGCCAAGTTGATGGGTGGCGGTTTGGGACATCTAGGACCCCAGCAGCGCTTTGTCATTATCGAGCCAATCCTGAATTATGGCAGTCTGCAGCCAGCCGAGGCCTCCATCCAGTTCTTGCGCAAGGGTCTGGAGACCTTGCACATCGACGCAGCGCATGGACTGAAGGTGGGGATCACCGGCCAGGCAGTACTGGATGCAGAGCAACTGAAAACCGTCAGCGAAGGGGCGTTTACCTCCCTGGCCATCACTTTCGGCCTGGAGATCCTGCTTCTCATCATTGCGTTGCGCAGCACCCGTCTGGTCGTCGGGGTGCTCGTCAATCTCATCGCGGGTATCGTTCTCACTACCGCCTGGGCATTGCTGGTGATTGGTCCGTTCAACCTGATTTCTGTGTCTTTTGCCATTTTATTCATTGGGTTGGGTGTCGATTTTGGTATCCAGTTCAGCCTGCGCTTTCGCGAGGAGCTCTTCAACGGTGCGAGCCACGAAGAGGCCATGAAGCGCGTTTCCCGCGGTCTGGGCGCAGCCCTGTCACTTGCAGCAGTCGCGGCAGCCATCAGTTTTTTCGCCTTTGTTCCTACCAGTTATGCTGGCATTGTCGATCTGGGGCTGGTTTCCGGTGCCAGCATGTTGATTGGTCTATTCCTCACCCTTACCCTGCTGCCGGCCTTTCTCACCCTCTGGCGGGTCTCGGCAACGGCGCGGAAACACGTAGATTTTCCCCACTTTCATCGGGTGCCTACCCTGGCGCGGCATCCCATTCACCGCTACGCCTGGCTGATACTCGCAGTGGTTGCCGTGCTTGCGGTCGCTGCAATACCAGCGGCGCTGCAGGTTCGCTTTGACTTCAATCCGCTACACATGATCGATCAGAACGCGGAGGGGGTAAAGGTTTTTGAGGAATTGCTTGCCAATCCGGATACGGCACCCTATCGCATCGAGGTTCTCGCAAAAAATCTGGATGAGGCACAAGCCATCGCCAAGCGACTGGAAAAGGTGCCGACGGTTGCCCGGGCGTTGACCATTGCTGACTATATCCCGCAAGACCAGGGGCCAAAACTCGCTATTCTCAACAACCTGCAGATCCTCGTACCACCATTCTCGCTGCTGATGCCTGCCAGTTTGACGCCGCCCGCATCGGATACGGCGCAGAAAATGGAGAAGCTACAAGAGAAGTTGCAGGAATTGGCCGCCAAGGACGAGGGCGCGCAAGGACGGGCGGCCGGCAAGCTAGCGAACGCACTGGGGCGCTTCCTGGCTGTAAATGCGCAGAATCCTCAGGCGCTGGCGTCGCTGCAGACCTCTCTGCTTGGCACCTTGCCAGGCGAACTGCATCAGTTGGGCGAGGCGCTCCTGGCCTCGCGGGTAAGCATCGACAATTTGCCGGCGGACTTACGCAGTCGCTACCTCGCCGCTGATGGGCAGGCGCGGGTAGAAGTCTTTCCCAAGGCGGATCTGACCAATAATCAGAAGATGCTGCAATTTGTCTCCACGGTGCTGCAGGCGGAGCCGCGTGCCGTTGGCGCGCCGGTGATGTTGGTGCAAGGGGGAGAGGCGGTATTGGGCGCCTTTCAGGAGGCGACCTACATCGCCATTGCGGGTATCGCCCTACTGCTTTTGCTGTCGCTGCGCCGCTACCGCGACATGTTGCTGATCGTTCTGCCTTTGCTGTTGGCAGCGCTGTTTACAGTGGCCGCAATGTCACTATTGGGTGTCAGTTTCAATCTCGGCAATATCATCGTCTTGCCGCTCCTCGTAGGTCTAGGGGTGGCATTTGGCATCTATATCGTGTTGCGCTGGCGCAGTGGGGTCGATGCTGCACATCTGTTGCAAACGTGCACGCCCATGGCGGTATTTTTCAGTGGCCTCACTACCCTTAGTGCCTTTGGTAGTATGGCGCTGTCCGTCGACCCGGGTATGGCGAGCCTGGGAGACGCCCTGAGTATCGCGCTCGCGGTGGTCCTGCTCTGCATTCTGGTCGTGCTGCCAGCACTTTTGCTCCTCTTTACCCCCTCACCGCGTGAGGAAGGAATCGCGCAGGATGAGGGCAGCTGATCTTTCCTCTTTCTCTCACCGGGGCATAGGCAGCGCCGCACTACTTTCCCTCGGGCTCCTGTTCACCGTCTGGCTGGTCTGGCACGAGGGAGCACGGGGAATATTTTCCATATTGCAGCAAAGCTCCTGGCTGATCTGGCTGCTGTTGCCCGCCCATGCCTTGGTGATTGCTTTGGATGCGATGAGTTGGCGCTGGCTCCTTGCCTCGGTGCCCGGGCGCCCGGCCTTGCCTAGGTTGACTTGGCTGGCCCTACTGCGCGAGGCCGTCAATGGCCTGCTGCCCGTTGCCCGTGTGGGCGGCGAATTTGTCGGTATCCGCCTACTGGCACGTATGGGTGTTTCGCTGGTGCAGGCAGCGGCCAGCGTGGTGGTAGAGGTCAGTCTGACCTTGCTCAGTCAGTTTTTATTTGTCCTCCTCGGTGTCGTCCTTCTACTGGATCGGGCGGGCGGCGTGAAGTTGCTATGGGAGATCTTCTACGCTATGCTCGGGGCCTTGCCGGTCTTGGCTTTGTTGTTCTGGTTGCAGGGTCGTGTCGGCCTCTTTCATATGTTACATACAGTGTTGGGTCGCGTAAGTGGCGGCCGCGATTTTTCGGTCCTGATTGGCGATCCGCGGCAACTGGACGCAGAGATTCTGCTGATTTATCGACGGCGCTGGACATTGCTCTGGGCAAACTTCTGGCAACTGGCAGGGCTCTTTGCCGGTGCTGGCGAAGTCTGGCTGAGTTTCTTGCTCCTGCATCGTCCCATTCCCGTGTCTGCTGCCGTACTTCTGGAGAGTTTGGGGCAAGCCCTGAGAAGTGTGGCATTCTTCATGCCCTCAGCGCTGGGCGTTCAGGAAGGGGGGTTCGTACTCTTTGGCGCAGTCGTTGGCGTTGGACCGGAGCTGGCCCTGGCCTATTCGCTCCTGCGTCGTTTCCGTGAATTGGCTCTCGGACTACCTTTGCTGATTTCCTGGTATGTTTGGGAGGGCCAAGGCTTGCGAAAAAAAATGGTTAGGAAGACAAGGTCTCAAGAGGAGGGCGCATGAGCGTAGTGATGGGAGAGATGGGCGCGAAAAGTCATCGGGAACTGTTTTGTGAGTTTTTTCGCGCTACCCACATCGACTTTGATCCGGCCAGGATCGACTGGCCTGATCTGGATCCTGCGGCGGAGCAGCGCTTGAAGTCCCTGCCGTTCTGGGGAGAAGCAGTGGCCACGGAGAGTGTCACCGCACGTATGGTGCAGCATATGGCCGACGCCGAGAGGGATCCTCTGGTCAAGGCAGCAATTGCCCTGGACGGTTTCGAGGAGCGCCGGCACGCCGAACTCTTGCAGGCGTTGGTGAATCACTACGGCATTGCGATTCCGCCCATGCCGACCCCACCACCCATTCGTGATCCGTATTGGGAATTCCTCTTTACCGGTTATGGGGAATGTCTCGACTCTTATTTCGCCTTTGGTCTCTTTGCGGCAGCGCGCGATTCGGGCTTTTTCCCGGAGGCGTTGGTACAGATTTTTGACCCGATCATGCAAGAGGAAGCGCGGCATATTATTTTCTTTATCAACTGGTTACATTGGTACCGTCAGCAACTGCCCTGGTGGAAGAAGATTCAGCTGGAATTTCGACGCCTCCAAGTAATCGCTCTGCAGGCCTGGGCGCGCATCCAGACGGCGCGCGGGATGGGTAATGGGGGAGAGGAAAACTTTACGATGACTGGGCATGAGCAAGTCAGTCAGGACATGAGTCTCACCAAGCTCCTTGCTCTCTGCCGCAGCGAAAACGAGCGACGCTTTGCCCCGTATGACGCGCGTTTGCTGCGCCCCAAGTTGGCTCCGCGCATCGCCAATTTTCTGTTTTTCTTTCTATCGCGCAGAAAAACGGCGTAACGAAAAGGTGCTTGGGTAACATACGCTACGGTATGTTATACTTGGTACATGAATTCTATTGCCCGGGCATAAAACCCCGAGGAAAGGAGTAAGCTGGAAATGGCAGTGCCACTTATACAGAGTTATCGCGTAGGCCGGTATATCATCGGTCAGAAATTGCGTGGTAACCGCCGTTATCCCTTGGTGCTCATGCTGGAGCCGCTGTTTCGTTGTAATCTGGCCTGTGCTGGTTGCGGCAAGATCGATTACCCCGATGAGATTCTGGACAAGCGACTTTCCGTGGAAGAATGTATCGGCGCGGCCGAGGAGTGTGGTGCGCCCATCGTCTCCATCGCCGGCGGGGAGCCGCTCATCCATAAGGATATGCCCGAGATCGTTGCCGGTCTCGTGCAACGCAAACGCTTCGTATACCTGTGCACCAATGCCCTGCTGCTGAAGAAGCGTATGGGAGACTATCAACCGTCGCCCTACCTGACTTTCTCGGTACACCTGGACGGCAATGAGCATCGCCATGATGATTCCGTCTGTCAGCCGGGAACCTACAAGCGAGCGGCAACGGCTATTCGTGAGGCGGTGGAAAAGGGTTTCCGGGTGACAGTCAACTGCACCTTGTTTCAGGGCGAGGGCGCGGAGGAGGTCGCAAACTTCCTGGATGACTGTAAAGCGCTCGGCGTGGAGGGGGTAACGATCTCCCCTGGCTTCAATTATGAGCGTGCGCCGCAGCAGGAAGTCTTCATCAAGCGGCAGGCGTCACGGCAGCTCTTCCGCGACATCTTCCGTATTGGCAAGGAGCGCAAGGCCAAGTGGAAGTTTAACCAATCTAGCCTGTTTCTGGATTTCCTTGCCGGTAACCAGACCTATCAATGCACGCCTTGGGGAAATCCGACGCGCAACATCTTTGGCTGGCAGAAGCCCTGTTATCTCCTCGTCAGCGAAGGCTATGCCCCCAGTTTTCGTGCGCTGATGGAGGAAACTCCGTGGGAGCGTTACGGGGTGGGAAACAACAGCAAGTGTGACCAGTGTCAGGTGCACTCGGGCTTTGAGCCAACGGCAGTGAACGATACCTTTGCGCATCCGCTTAAAGCACTGAGGGTGTCCTTGTTTGGGCCGAAGACTCGAGGTCCGATGGCGCCAGACATGCCTTCCAGCCCTCCGAACCCGGGATCGGAAAGACCTGTGTTCCCATTGCGGGTAGAGCGCTGATTCGCTGAAGTGCTTGCAAAGGAGATTTTTATGTTTCGTGGCATCCGATTGATCCTGCCAGTCTTGGCTCTAGGCTTGGTATCCGCGGGTAGTAGTCCCGCTGCCTGGGCAGATGCAGCCAGCGGTCAGACGGCGGCACTGAGCAGTCCCAAGGCGACGATCGAGAATCTGGATAATGCCCTCATCGCCACCATGAAGGCCGGCAAAGCTGCTGGTTATCAGGGGCGGTACAAAATTATCGCCCCTGTCGTGGAGAAGACCTTTGATTTTCAGCGGATTGGCGAGTTGGCGTTGGGGTCGGACTGGGGCAAGCTCAATGCGGATCAGCAAAAGCAGTTTGTGAAGGTGCTACGCGAGTATACCGCCGCGACCTACGCTGGCCGTTTTGATGGTTACGATGGCGAGCACTTTGCCGTTGTTGAGGTGCAGCAGTTGCGCCCGGGCACCATGGGGGTTTTTACGACCTTCACGACGAAAAATGGCCGAGTGCATCGCTTTGACTACCTGCTCGAGCAGGCTGGTGGAAAAGATTGGAAAATCATTAACGTCGTTGCCGACGGCGTCAGCGACCTGTCGCTCAAGCGTTCGGAATACACGACAATGATCGAGAGTAAGGGCTTCCCGGCACTGCTTGCGCATCTGCGAAAGGAAATCCAGGACTACGCATCCGGGAGTAGCTCGTGATCGTCCGCCGTCTGGTTCTTCTGCTCGGTCTCGTTGCTTCCCTTGGCTTGAGCGGCTGCGCGACCATGCATGGCCCCGCAAGTACTTCTTCTGGGGCGAATGACCCCCTAGAGCCGGTCAACAAGCCCATTTTTAACGCTAATTTATGGCTGTTCCGCAATGTGTTGAGCCCCGTGAATAAGGGCTATAAGGCCGTTACTCCCAAATTCTTCCGCATCAGTGTCAGCAATGTCTTCGCCAATGCCGACATGCCCTATATCTTCCTCAACGATTTTCTACAGGGACGGGTGCAGCCGGGAATGGAAGGCCTGAGTCGTTTTTTGGTCAATACCATTTTCGGCTTGGGCGGTATTTTTGATGTCGCCAATAAGCTCGATCTTCCCAAGCAGGATAATGGCTTTGGCGTGACGCTGGGGGTATGGGGAGTGCCACAGGGACCGTATCTGGTCTTGCCATTTTATGGTCCCAGTTCGCTGCGCAACCTGCCCGGTATGGCGCTGGCGATTTTTGTTGCGCCCCCGTATTATTTTTCGAGCAGCAATGCGCAGTGGGCGTGGGGCGGGATGGGCGTAATCAACACCAGCTATGTGAATGCACCGCAGGTGAAAATGGTGGAAGATGCCGTCAACCCCTATATCTTTGCCCGCAATGCCTGGGAGCAGCATGAGCAGTTTCTGATCGATGGTGGTAAGGTGAACAAGAATCAGTTGTTGCAAGGTTTGGATTTGCCGCCGCCGACTGCAGGGACGGCTTCCGCTGCTAAGCTACCGTGAAGGGAGAAAATTTGGATACGGAAATGGTCAAGCGCATCGCGCAGTTGAGTCGTATTGCCTTGCCAGATAACGAGTTGCCGCAGATGGCCAGGCAGCTGGAGCGGATTTTTTCGCTGGTGGCGGAGATGCAGTCCGTGCCCACGGAGGGAGTCGAGCCGATGGCACACCCGCTGGATTTGCGGCAGCCGTTGCGACCCGATGAATTGCGGCAGGAATGCTTGTCCCGAGAAGATTTGATGGCTTCGGCGCCACGCGCGCAGGACGGGCTATTTTTGGTTCCCAAGGTTATTGAATAAGGTTTGGTCATGGAACTCCACCAGATGGGCGTTGCGGAGCTCTCGGCAGGATTGCGCAACAAGGATTTTTCGGCGGTGGAGCTCAGCTCTACCCTGTTGCAGCGCCTGCGGCAAGCGCAGGATTCGCTCAATGCGTGCATTACCATTAGCGAAGAACCAGGGCTGGAGCAGGCCCGCGCTGCGGATCAACGCCGTGCACAAGGCGATAGTGCCCCCCTGCTGGGGATTCCCTTGGCGCACAAGGATATCTTTTGTACCCGCGGGCAACGTACGACCTGTGGATCGAAGATGCTGGCGGAGTTTGTCTCTCCGTACGACGCCACGGTGGTCCAGCGTTTTCAGAAAGCGGGTATGGTGACTCTGGGCAAACTCAACATGGACGAGTTTGCCATGGGCTCGTCCAACGAAACCAGCTTCTTCGGTGCGGTGCGCAATCCCTGGGACCTTACCCGGGTTCCGGGTGGTTCTTCGGGCGGTTCGGCGGCCGCGCTGGCGGCGCGTCTGCTGCCTGCCGCTACCGGTACCGACACGGGCGGTTCCATCCGCCAGCCAGCGGCGTTCTGTGGAGTGACTGGCCTGAAGCCGACCTACGGGCGCGTATCCCGCTACGGGATGATTGCCTTTGCTTCGAGCCTTGACCAAGGGGGGCCGATGGCGCGTTCGGCTGCCGACTGTGCCCTGCTCATGGACGTCATGGCCGGTCACGATCCGCTTGACTCTACCAGCCATCCGCAGGCCGCCGGACGCTTTTCGGCAGCCTTGGGGCGCAGCGTGAAGGGTCTGCGTATTGGGGTTCCGGAGGAATTTTTCGGTGAGGGACTGGATCCCGAGGTGGCGCAGGCCGTGCAAGAAGCCATTCAGTGGTATGTTCGGGAGGGCGCGGAAATTCGACCGGTGCACCTACCCAATAATGTCCATGCCGTCAGTACCTACTATGTCCTGGCGCCGGCCGAGGCTTCCAGCAACTTATCCCGCTTCGATGGGATCCGCTACAGCCATCGCAGCGGCTCGGCTGTCGATTTGCAAGATCTCTACTTGCTGTCGCGCTATGAGGGCTTCGGTCCCGAGGTGCGCCGCCGTATTCTGGTCGGCAGTTACGTGCTCTCCGCTGGCTACTACGATGCCTACTATCGCAAGGCGCAGCAGCTTCGTGCTCTGATCCGTGAGGATTTTCGCCGTGCCTTTGCCGAGGTGGATGTGATCATGGGCCCGACCACTCCAACTCCCGCCTTCGCCTTGGGGGCCAAGAGTGCCGATCCGGTAGCCATGTATCTCGCCGATATCTACACTATCGCGGTGAATCTGGCGGGTATTCCCGCCCTGAGTTTGCCTTGTGGCTTCAGTAAGGCAGGGTTGCCCATCGGTCTGCAGATCATGGGAAATTACTTTGCAGATGAGTTGATTCTCGGCCTTGGGGACGCCTACCAGCGGGATAGTGATTGGCACCAGCAAGAGCCAGGCTGGGAGGAGCAATGAGCATGGCCTGGGAAGTCGTCATCGGGCTTGAGGTGCATGTGCAGCTCAACACCCGCAGCAAGATCTTTTGCGCTTGTTCTACCGCGTTCGGCGCAGAGCCCAACGCGCATACCTGTCCCGTTTGTCTGGCCATGCCCGGAGCACTGCCAGTACTGAATGAGGCTGCTGTCGACAAAGCTATAGCCTTTGGCCTGGCCATTGGCGCCGAGCTTAACCACCGCAGTGTCTTTGCGCGAAAAAACTACTTCTATCCGGATCTGCCGAAGGGCTATCAGATCAGTCAGTACGAAATCCCCATTGTCGGGCGTGGACATCTCGATGTTTTGCTGCCGGATGGAAGCGAAAAACGCATCAACATTACCCGAGCGCATCTCGAAGAAGACGCCGGCAAGTCTCTGCATGAGGCCTACGCGGGCGAGTCGGGCATTGATCTCAACCGTGCCGGAACGCCGTTATTGGAGATCGTCTCGGAGCCGGATATGCGCTCTGCGGTGGAAGCCGTCGCGTATCTGAAAAAGCTGCATGCCTTGGTGCGCTATCTCGATATTTCTGACGGCAATATGCAGGAAGGTTCCTTTCGTTGTGACGCAAACGTGTCCCTGCGGCGTCCCAGTGAACCCTTCGGCACCCGGGCCGAGATCAAAAATCTCAACTCCTTTCGTTTCCTGGAAAAGGCGATTAGCTACGAAATTCTGCGGCAGCAGGACATCCTCGAGGCGGGCGGTAAGGTCGTGCAAGAAACCCGCCTCTTCGATGCCAATCATGGCGAAACGCGCTCCATGCGCAGCAAGGAAGAGGCAAACGATTACCGCTATTTCCCAGATCCCGATCTTCTCCCTTTGCAGTTGGAGGAAAAGCGCATCGAGCGGGTTCGCGTTGCGCTGCCGGAGCTGCCGGATGCACGTAAGGCTCGCTTCATCGAACAATATGGCTTACCAGTCTACGATGCTGCGGTGCTGACGGCCGCGCGGGAGTTGGCGGATTATTATGAAATCGTCGCTACAGGTCAGGATGCCAAGCTGGCGGCCAACTGGGTAATGGGAGAATTGCTTGGGGCACTGAACAAAGCGGGTCTGGAGATTGATTCCTGTCCTGTCGCCGCAGAAGAGTTGCGGCAATTGCTGGCACGCATCGCCGATCAGACAATTTCTGGAAAAATTGCCAAGGAAATTTTCGAAATCCTCTTTGCAGAAGGGGGCTCGGTGGATGCAATCATCGATGCGCGTGGCCTGCGCCAAATTACCGATAGCTCTGCCATCGTTGCCATGATCGACGAGATCATCCAGAAAAATCCACAGCAAGCTGCCGATTATCGCGCGGGAAAAGAAAAGCTCTTCGGATTTTTTGTGGGGCAGGTCATGAAGGCCAGCCAGGGAAAGGCCAACCCCGATCAGGTAAATGCCTTACTGCGGGAGCGCTTGCAGGCACAATAGAAAACGTCCGGCATTGTTGCCGGACGTTTCCGCCCAGTATCAGGATGCCGGAACCGTAGCCGGGACTTCCTTCACCAGTTTCAGGAACTCCGAGAACGGACCCATGTTTTCCATGGCCTCTATCTTAGGTCCCTTGAAGTTTAGGCGTCCAAACATCATCGCCATCATCGGGGAACCCATGTGATGCCAGTCGTGGGTAGTGGCCCACATTTTGTAGTCGTAGTCATAGTTGAGATCAGTAACCTTCACTGCGCCGCCGTATATACATTCGGCCTTGCCATCCTTGGGCGCAATTTCCAGTTGCACGGGCGGGGTCGATTTCATGGATGAATCGGAAATCTCCATGATTTTATAGCCCTTTCCACCGTTGTTCTTGATCCAGGATCCAGCTAGCTTGGTGGTCAGGGTGTCATTCTGATTCCAGGCAGAGCATAGCTCATTTGCCCATTCCGGCGACATGAAATCTGGGGCCGCCGCAAAAGCCAGGGCAGGTGCCGCAAGGATTGAACCGAGTACGGCAGACATCAACAAATTTTTGATCATCATCCTTCTCCTCTTCCCGCTTGTTGATAAAACTTCTTGAGTCTATAGCAAAACCGAAATGCGGGAAAACAACAGATTTTTATTTTGGAATAAGCCAGAAAGATAAAGAATATCAGTAGATTCTCAGAACCTGTCTATGCTCCCGATCGAGGATTAAAGAGCCTTTCATATTCGGCGATGGCAAAACGATCGGTCATGCCGGCAATGTAATCTGCCACTACCCGGGCACGGCGCCGCAGATCGCCAGGATGGTCCCGCAAAAAGCCTTGCTGTTTGCGCGGCAGGAGCTGCGGATCCGAAAAGAGCAGCTCGAAAATCTGTCCTACCGTGCGCTTCGCCTTTTCGGCTTGCCGATGCACCTGGGGATGGCGATAGAGATTCTGCATCAAGAAGCTTTTCAGGGAGCGAATGGCGCGTACCCTGTCTGGACTGTGGGCGGCGAGGGGTTCGCGGTATTGGCGTACGTCCGCAGGACTCTGAATTCCTGCGGCGGTGATCCGAGAGGAGGTATGTTCCACCAGATCGGTAATCAGCAGATTGATCAGGCGACGACCGGCTTCGTGCCGTAACACCGTGCGCGATGCCGTGGGATACCGCTGCGCGACTTCGCGGTAGATGGGGCCAAACATGCTTTCTTCGATGAGCGCATCGAGATTGAGCAGGCCGGCGCGCAAGCCGTCATCGATGTCGTGGTTGTTATACGCGATTTCGTCCGCCAGATTGGTGATCTGCGCCTCCAGGCTGGGCTGTTCGCCCTTGAGAAAGCGCTCGCCCACATCTCCCAGTTTCTCTGCACGATTGCGGCTGCAGTGTTTAAGTACCCCTTCGCGGGTCTCGAAGGTCAGGTTGAGACCTGGGAAGTCTCCGTAGCGCATCTCGAGCATGTCGACGACACGCAGAGACTGGATGTTGTGTTCAAAGCCGCCATAATCCGCCATGCAGGCGTTCAGGGCATCCTGTCCGGCATGGCCAAAGGGGGTGTGGCCCAGGTCATGGGCAAGGGAGATCGCCTCCACCAGGTCTTCATCCAGACCTAGCTGGCGGGCAATGGAGCGTCCAACCTGGCCCACTTCCAGGCTATGGGTGAGGCGGGTGCGGTAGAGATCGCCCTCGTGATTGACGAAGACCTGGGTCTTGTACTCCAGGCGGCGGAAGGCGGTGGAGTGAATGACGCGATCTCGATCGCGCTGGTATTCGCTGCGGCCCCCGGTCGGCTCGCTCTCAGCATGACGCCGCCCCCGGCTCTGCCCCGTTTGCGCTGCGTAACTGGCGAGGCCCCGCTCCATTTATGCGTGACTCTCCTGCAGAACCTGCTCCATGGTCTGGGCCAGCAGCGGCAGGCGGCGGGAGAAAAGCAGGTAGGCGGCGTCGGCGTACTGACGGATTTCGTACTGGGCATCGGGCTTGCGCCGCAGGCGGAAAAAGTTCATCAGGCTGCGGAAGTTCACGGTCCAGTAGACATCGGAATAGACCGCTACCGGCATCACGTTGCGCAATAGTTCCCGTGCCCGGCCACGGTAGGGATCGCGGCCGCTACTTTTGGCCGGCAGGGTGCCCTCCGCACGTGCCGCCTCTATCCGCGCGCAGGCGGCTTCATAGTGCCGCTCGTACCAAGTGAACAGTTCGCTCATCAGCGACTCGTATTCGGCCATGGCATCGTTGTCGAGAACGGCATAGCCATCGACGCTGCGGGCAGCGAGGTCGGGCACATAAGCCTCCGATATCGGCTTGCGGTAGCGCATGGAAAACTCGTTCCAGCTCGATATCCGGTGCTTGACCCATTGGCGCAAAACAAAGATGGGGGCGATGAAGCGGAAACGGAAATAGACCGTTTCGAAGGGAGTGCCATGCTGATCGCGAAGCAACTGATAGAGCAGGGCGCGATCACGTTCGCTGAAGGCTTCGGCATTGGCTAGGCGATTGTTGGTGGTACTGATGCGGGCGGTATTGACGATGGTGGCTTCATCGCCCCAGCTGTCTTCAAGCTCGATGAAGCCGAAATTACCGATGCGCAGGCAGGCGTCAGGATGCACGCGCAGGCGCTCGGCAATTTCTTCCTCCAGCTCGCTGGTGGCCTTGTTATGTGCTGCCATGATTCACTCCATGAAGGCGTTGAGGGTCTGCCGCACGGCAGCTTCCGGCACGTCACCGGTGATGATCGACTCGCCGATGCTGCGCAGGAGGATGAAGCGGATCTGTCCGCCGGCAGCCTTTTTGTCGATGCGCATAAAGCGAAGGTACTCCTCTGCCGGCAGACGTGGGGCGTGCGTCGGTAGACCGGCCGCCTGAATCAGGCGGAAGATGCGCGCCTGCTCGCTCTCGCGCAAAAGATCGAGACGGCGGGAGAGATCTGCGGCCATGACCATGCCGATGGCAACCGCCTCGCCGTGCAGATAGGTGCCGTAACCGGTGGCGGCCTCGATGGCGTGGCCAAAGGTATGGCCATAATTGAGGATGGCGCGCAGGCCGCCTTCGAGTTCATCGCGCGCCACGACTTCGGCCTTGTCGGCGCAGGAATCGTGAATAATCCGCGCCAGGGCGTCGCCATCCTCGGCGAGAATGGCGTCCAGATGATCTTCCAACCAAGCAAAAAAGCCCGGATCGTTGATCAGTCCGTACTTGATAACCTCGGCCAAGCCGGAGCGAAATTCGCGCTCGGGCAGACTGTCCAGAGTGTCGACATCGGCAATCACCGCGCGCGGCTGGTAGAAGGCGCCGATCATGTTCTTGCCCAAGGGATGATTGATACCCGTTTTGCCGCCCACCGAGGAGTCCACCATCGCCAGCAGGGTCGTCGGGATTTGCAGAAAGGGAATGCCGCGCTGATAGATGGCGGCGACGAAGCCGCCGAGATCACCAATCACGCCACCGCCCAGGGCACAGAGGGTGCTATCCCGTCCCAGCCCAGCCGCCAGCATCTGCCCACAGACCTCTTCCACCCGGGCGAAGGATTTACTCCCCTCGCCATGCGGCACAATGATTTCCACCAGCGGGCGCTGTGCGTGCGCCAGGGTCTCGCGCAGGGCAGGCAGGTACAGGGGGGCCACCAGATCGTCGGACAGGATGGCGATGGCGCCCGCATTCAGGTGGGGGAGAAAGCGTTGTGCCTCGTGCAGAATCCCCGAACCAATCTGTATGGGGTAGGAGCGTGCACCGAGCTGGACTTGAAGACTAGGCATTTCGGGAATCTCTTCCTGCGACGTTCTCCCCATTGTAGGGGGCTCGTGCCGCAGTGCAAAGTGTTTTCGCTATCGCGCTACTGGCCCGTACAAAGGTCGCGCAGATGGCGTAGGATCTGCCGTAGTACTTGGTCGGAACGTAGCCCATCGCCACGTACCCGCCAGTGGGCGGTCTGCCGATAGAGGGGCGTGCGCTCCGCAGCCAGTTCCTCCAGGCGCTGGCGTAAATTGTCCACCTGCAGCAGCGGACGCTGACGATCATGGCGGAGCCGTTTGCGCTGTTCGTTGACGCTGACTTCCAGGTAGATCACCTCGCCCATGTGGCGCAGCAGTTCCCGATTGCGCGGATCGAGTACGGCGCCGCCACCAGTGGCCAGCACGATATCTTCATCCTCCTGCGCGATGTCGTAGAGCACGCGATGCTCGCGTTCGCGAAAACCCGCCTCGCCCTCAATGGCAAAGATCGTGGGAATATCCACCCCGGTAGCAGCCACGATGCGCGCATCGGAATCGACGAAGCGCCAACGCAAACGGGCCGCCAAAAGGCGGCCGATGGTGCTCTTGCCAGACCCCATGGGGCCAATGAGGATGATTCTAGCCAGCGTCGTCTCCTATGCTCTCCCCACCCACCACCTTGGGGGTAATGAAGACCAATAATTCCGTCTGCGCCGTATTATATTCCTTGGCCTTGAACAGCCAACCCAGCAGCGGAATATCCTTCAGCAAAGGAACCCCCGACTGAGTGCTGCTGTCGGTTTCGGAATAAATACCGCCAATGACGACCGTCTGCCCATTGTTGACCAGCAGTTTGGTCTTGACTTCCTGGGTATTGATGGGAACACCACCCGCCGTCACCTGGGCGTAGTTCGGCTGATTGTTGGTGGCCTCCACGTCCATGGTGACCTTGCCGTTGGGGGCGATGTGCGGGGTGACCTTGAGGCTCAGCTCAGCCTTCTTGAAGGAAACCGCGGTAGCGCCACTGCTCGATGCCTGCTGGTAGGGGATCTCCGTACCCTGGGCAATGGTGGCGGTTTCGTTGTCCTCGGTCAGCACTTTCGGGCTGGAGATGATCTTCGCTTTGTTGGCCGCCTGCAGAGCCTGCAGTTGCAGGTTCAAAATCCGGCTGCCGGAAGCATTGCCCAGGGCAAAGCCAAGGGAGGCGGGATTCAGGCCGGTTAGCGGACTACCGGTGGGCGCATAGGCGGGCAGGTTCACCAGCGCAGGCACGCCACCACTGGTGCTGCCGGTGCTGGTGCCAGTGCCACTGCTGCTGCCGAAGCTGCTGATCGGATAGTTGCCACCCTGGGTGCTGGTACTACCCGAGGCGCCGGTACCCGACAGATTGATGATGCCGCCGCCGCCACCAGAGGTGTAGGTGCCACCCCATTGGATACCCAGAGACTGCGCGGCATTGGTGGTGATCTGGACGATACGCGCCTCGATCAAGACCTGGGGAACCGGCTTGTCGATTTTGGCAATCAGCTTTTTAATGTTGTCGATGTCTTGCGGGGTATCCCGCACCAGGAGACTATTGGTGCGGGTGACCACGGCGACGGACCCCCGCGGACCCAACAGGGAATTGCCAATGAGATTTTCCGAGGGAATTCCCAGGGCAGAGGCGAGGGCGCGACTTTGCTGAGCATTGAGGCCAGATCCGGAATCGTTATTGTTGATCTGTTGGGAGAAGCCACGCAGCAAATCCGCAATCTGGGTTGCCCGGGCATATTGCAGGGGGATGAGTTCGGTCTCTAGCGGCTCCAGCTTGCGCTTGCTAGCCTCGGCCTTCAATTCCGCCTCTTCCTGGCTGGTGATCTGGTTGGCCGGGGCAACCCAGAGAATGTTGCCGATGTGTTTTGCCGCAAGTCCTTGCGATTCCAAAATCACCTTGAAGGCCTCTTCCCAAGGTTCATTCTTCAGGCGAATGGAAAGAGTACCGGAAACACTATTCGAAACCACGATATTCTGGTGGGTGAAGTCGGCAATGACCTGTAAGGCATCCCGTACGCTGATGTTCTGGAAGTCCATGCTCAGGCGCTTACTTTGCATGGGATTCTCTGCGGCGGCATTGGCATCCTCATGGCGCACTGAGATCATGGTCTGCTGGCCGAGCTGATAGGCAGAGTACTGAAATGGCCCATTGATGTGAAAGATGAGGCGGGTGCTGGTGCCCAAGGGATAGACATCGACGTACTGTACCGGGGTACCGAATTGATCCGTACCAAAGCGATGGGTGAGGCTACTGGACACCTGGGTGTTGTGCAAGGTAACGACCAGGCGCCCTGGCTCCCGATTCACGTCCATTTGCGGCTGCATCCCCTGAATGCTGAGGGAGAGCATACCAGCGCCATCCTTTTCCCGATGAAAAGCCAGGTTTTCCACGCTCGTGCCGAGGGTGGCAGGTACGACTGACGTCTCCGGAGCAGCGGCAACGGGCGCGCTGGATTCAGTGTTAGGAGTAGGAGTGGCTGTGACCGCAGGCGTAGCTGCTGGCTTCTTCTGCAGGGCAACGAAGCGCAAACGGTAACCACCGGGAGCGGGTTCCACCATCACCGCCTGTGGCGAGCGCAGCAGCAGGTCTAGCCGGGCGTTGTGTCCGTCATTTTCGCTAAGAATGTTTTCGATTACCCCCCCACCCGCGACGTTGTCGGCTTGGGGGAGGAAATGGGTGTCTTGAAAGTCGATCTGCACGCGGTAGCCATGGTTGAAGGTATTCACATCATAGGATGGACGCGAATCGCTCTGGATGTTGACTACCGTTCCCTGGGCATTGGCCTCCACCTGTATCCCCTGGATCAAGCTTGCGGCCCAGCTGGTACCGGTGACAGCCATGCAGCTCATTGCAGTCAACAGGGCAAGCCGCAGGGTGGCAGGCCGTTTCCGCTGCTTGCTCTGGGACGCTACCACTGCGAAAGAATCATTCTGGTTCATGTGCTTCATCCTTGCTCAGATCCTTGACTCAAGCATTGCTCTGAAAGTGCAGAGTCGTGCTTTGTTTTTCGTAGCCGCCGAACGCATTGGGCAGATACTGAATGACAACGACTTCATGACGCTGAGCGTCGATGGACACGATGTGGCCATTCTTGTCGCCGATGCCGCTACCTACGTCCGCACGATAGACCTTGTCGTCCGGGGTCAGAAATACCGCCCAGTATTTTCCATCCGCCTGCATGATTCCGGTTAGGGTAAGGCTGCCAAGCGCATATTTTTCCAAGGGCTGGAGTGGGCCCTTCCGCTGCGGAGCTATTTTCGTTCCAGCCGCTGCCGCCTCGGCGCGTAATGCTAGAGTGGAAAAACTGGTGAAGGGATCGCGGTTCGAAGGATTGCTATAAGCCGTAGCCGTATAGTGTGGTATCGGCGGCAGTGGCTGAATCTTGGGGTGCAGCTGCGGCCCTTCCTGGACAAAGGCCTGCAGCTTTGCCAGATTTTCGTTTTGCGAGCAGGCGCTCAAGAGCAGGGTGAGCGTCGCCAGACTGACAATGCGGCCGGAAACCTTCATTTTTGTGCTCCTGTCTGCTCGGGCTTGACCTCAATATAGCGGTAGGTCGTTGCCACGCAGGACATTTGCAGTTGCTGGGCCGCCAGCGCCTTGGCGGGCGAAACGGGGCCACTGGCGCCTGCCGTGGGTGAGATAGTGATGTCGTTGATCGTCACGATCCGCGGCATCGCCGCCACCGCCGCAACGAAGCGCCCCATGTCGTTATACGTTCCCACCACATTGATCTTTACTGGAATTTCGGCATAAAAATTCTTGTTTACTTCCGGAAGTGGTTGAAAGAGGGTGAACTCCAGCCCGCGGCTCCGGCCGGCTAGCGTGACGTCGTCGAGCAGGGAAGGGATTTGTGCGCGATTCGGTAGCTGGCTCAGAAAACGCTGGAAGCGCTGTTTCATTTCCTGGATTTGCTTTTGATACGCAGGCAGATTGGCGGCCAGGAGCTGCTTCTGGCGCACCTGCTCTTTCATGCTTTCCACCTGTAAATGGAGATCGTGATATTTGTCGTTTTCTGGGGAAATGAACCAGAACCAAGCAAAAACACCCAGTAAAATGATGATGACAGCCGCAATGATGGCCTTGGCCTTTAGCGGCAGGCGCATGAGATCATCAAGCTGCAGGTTGTTGATTTCATCCCAGGTCATGAGTGTGCTCCGGCTTTGTCTTGGGCAAGCGGGTTTGCATCTGCAGAGTGAACTGATTTACTTCGTCGCCGCCCAGTTTGGCTTTGCTAATGATGTCCAGCGTAGGTTTGTCGAAAACGCCACTGGTTTCAATTTTTCGCATGAATTCGGCCACTTGATCGTTACCCTCGGCGTAGCCGGAGAGGGTCACGTTGTCTCCCTGTTGTTGTAGCTTGATCAAAAACACCCCTTGCGGGGTGATGGCCGCCAGCGAGTTGAAAATCCTGACGCTGAGATCACGTTGATCCTGAAGTGTGCTGATGATTCGTTCCCTTGCAAGCAAAGCATCACGTTTTTTACGTAGATCGGCAATAGAGGTAATTTTTTGATCCAATTGTTGGGTGACACCCTGCAAGTAGAGGATTTTTTCCTGTTCTGCCTGCACACGCCCAACGAATACCTGATAAACTCCATAATAAATAGCTGCTGCGACAAGCAGCACAAGAAGCAGCCCCGCGAGGAAAACTTGTTGCTGTTTTTTTCTCTTGGTTTCGCGATGAGGAAGTAAGTTGATGAAGATCATTCAGCAAACCTCCGAAGAGCGAGTCCGCAGGCTACCGCCATGGCAGAACCTTCGCTACGCAAGAAACGCTCGTTCACGGCCGATCCGATGCTCATCCCGGTAAACGGGTCGGGCGTCTCGACCGGTAAGGAAGCGAGCTGTTTGGTAATGCCCGCCAGATTGGCCCCGGGGCCGAAGAGTGCGATTTTTCGCAAATTGACATCGGGTAGGCTGGCTTGAAAGAAGTCCAGAGCACGCAGGATTTCTCGACCTAGATCGGCGACAAACGGGGCGAGTACGTCCTTCTCGTATTCTTGGGGCAGGCCACCGAAGCGCTGCATCCGTATGGCATCGTCACGACTTAGGCCAAAATGCTGTGAGATCCTTTCGGTCAGCTTCGCCGTGCCAAAATTGTGGTCGCGAGAATAAATGGGTTGGGAGTTTTCGAAAACGTGTACCCCAGTCGTGCTACCGCCGATCTCGATCAGGACGATGCCACCTTTTTCGCTACGGATCTGCGGTTGCAGATGATTGATGAGCGTCCACAGGGAAAATTGCCGCACATCGAGAATGCTAGGCTTGAGGCCGGCGCCTTCCAGTATGGCGGAAATGTCCTCCACATGATCTTTTTTGCTGGCAACGAGGAGAATCTGCTGATATCCCTTCCGTTCTGGATCCGGCCCCAGCGCAGCGAAGTCAAAATTGACCTGCTCCATGGGGAAGGGAATGTATTGTTGACCCTCGTAGCGAATCTGGTCCTCGACGACGTCATCGCGCATTCCCGATGGCAGAGAGATAATTTTGACGATGGCGTTGTTGGACGGTAATGCCGTTGCGGTCTTTTTGGTGCGGATGCGTGATCGCTGCAGAATCGTGCGGATAGCGCTACTGCTGGACTCGAGCTCCCGTCCATCCGGCTCTGCACCTAGGTAACTCAGTATCGTCTCGCTGTCGGCATGGGTAACGGTAAACTGTCCCCGCGTCGAAGACAGCTCTACAAGTTTTACTGCATCCAGTCCAATATCGAGACCGAGCAGCGGGGGACGGGGCATGCGTAGCATGTTTTCCTCACCTTGGTGCGTAATGAATCGCTATGCTGTTCCCAAGCAAGCGAGCGTCTACTTTTTGCAACTTGCCCGGAAAATTAGCAGCATTCCGCAGCCTGTCAAGGCATACTCGGAAAAATCTTCGCGGCTTGTCCGCTTGGGGTTTGGTGCTGCCGGACAATCTCGCTAGACTGGTAACCCCGATCCAGTGCGCAAACGGTAGGAGTCCGTGCAAGAAAAAGACCAGATATGGATGCAAACGGCGCTGACTGCGGCGCGGGCAGCGGCAGCGTTGGGCGAAGTCCCGGTCGGCGCAGTACTGGTCGATGCTGGGGGTACGCATTTGGCGAGTGCGCACAATGCTCCCATTGCGAGTCGGGATCCGACGGCGCACGCGGAAATCCAGGTATTGCGTCAGGCCGCGCAGCGCCTCGGAAACTATCGTCTGGGCGGCTGTACTCTATATGTTACCCTGGAACCCTGCGTTATGTGTTTTGGCGCTATCCTGCACGCGCGTCTCGCGCGGGTCGTGTATGGCGCAGCCGACCCAAAGGCGGGGGTGATCGAGAGTCATCTGCGGCTCCCCGAATCAGCACCGAGCAATCATCGTCTGCAATGGGAGGGTGGGGTGCTGGCGGAAGAGGCATCGCTCTTGCTCAAGGAGTTTTTTCGCATGCGGCGGACTAGGCTATGACAATGAAACAATGGGATGAAGAATGGGTTCTGTCTACACAGGGCCGGCGTTTTTATGAGATTTCCGACCCGCTGCGAGCCTGGTTGAGCAAGATTCGGGCGAGTCACGGTTGGTTGCTTCTGTTCTTGCCGCATACCTCTGCGAGCCTTGCTCTGCAAGAAAACGCGGACAGCGACGTGCAAGCAGATATCCTCGACTTCCTCGCGCGCTGGGTCCGGGATGATGATCCGCTCTATCGCCATCGCAACGAAGGGCCAGACGATATGTCGGCGCACATTCGCACCCTGCTCGGAACGCAGAGTCTGCAGATTCCCGTGCGGGCCGGTCGCCTGCTCCTGGGAACCTGGCAAGGTGCCTATCTTCTGGAACATCGCGAGCGCCCGCAGCGGCGGCGAATCATGATCAGTTTTTTGGGGGAGAGAGAAGAATGAAAGATTTCGCAAGCGTATATGGTGGCATGCTCTGGGCGATTCGCGACTGGGCCCAGTGGGATGCTTTGGTAGCTACCTTGCAGACAGAGGCAGGCGACGACTGGTATGTCTACTTTGTCGGACAGGAGCCACCGCAGGCTCCCTTGTCCGCCGAGACCTTCTGTCGGGTGCTGACGGAGATCGATGTGCTGCTGCACCACGATCATCGCGAGCGATACCTTGGGATTGTTTATGTGGATGACCGCGAGCATCCCAGTTTGCTCAAGATCTATGATCCCAACAATCTCGGCGCCTCGTGTGGCAGCAGTGGCAAACAGATACCACCAGGTTGGGTCCTGTCTCGTATGCCGCCCGAACGACTGCCTGGCCCGGTAATCATTCCCGAGGGGCGACTGCGTTGGTGGCGAGAATTATTTGACAGACAGCGAGGTGCATGATGGAAGGGGACTGGAAGTTGCTGGATTTTGAGGGGATTCGTCGATTGCTCGAAAAACTCTCTGCCACGCCCATGGGTGCCGATGCCGCGCGGAATCTGGGTCCAGCACCTTCGGTAGCAGCCGCTCGACAGTTGCAGGAGGCGATCACGGCGGCACGCTTCGGCCTGGAATCGGGCGCCGGCCCCGTATTGCCCGAGCTGCCGGATCCGCGTCCGGCCTTGCGGCAGGCGGCGACACCAGGCGCAGCGCTATCCGGCCAGGCGTTCCGCAACCTGCATCGGATTCTGCGTGTCGGGCAGGAGTTGCGTGCCTTTGTCGAGGCGCGGCCGGCACTGCTGCCGCTGGGGGCGGAGGTCCTCGATGCGGCGGGTTCCCTGATCGATGCCATCGATGCCATGCTGCTGCCCAATGGTTCCGTTCGCGAAGACGGTAACGGCACCTTGCGCCGCCTGCACAGTGAACTCAAGCAGGAGAGGGAAGCCGTGCAGCGGCAGATTCAGCCGCACCTGCGTGGCGGAGGCAAGGCGCACTGGGCCGGACAGCGACTGTCGGTGCATTTGCCTGATGGCTCGCGAGAAGAGATCCGTGGCGTGCGTCGGGGAGCGGGGCCCGGAGGACACGGTACCGTGATCGAGCCAATGGAGCTGGTGGCGCTCAATAATCACTTGGAAAAGATCTCCGGCACGATCGAACAGGAAAATCAGAGTGTGCTGCGGGCCCTGACCGATGATGTGCGCGCGCTGCTGCCGGCGCTGCAGAAATTGGTGGACGCCCTGACCTGGCTCGATCTGGCCATCGCCGGAGCGCAGCTCTCCTTGCACCTGCAGGCGCAGGCTGCGGAACTGGTGGAAGAGCCCATTTTGCAATTCGCGGGTGCCGTGCATCCGCAACTCTGGCTAGCGCACGTGGATCATCGTGGGCCCAAGCCCAAGCCTCTTTCGGTTCGGATCGATGCGGAAAATCCTATCCTGGTGGTGACCGGCCCGAACACTGGTGGCAAAAGTGTCTCGCTGAAAACCGTGGGCTTGCTCGCAGTGATGGCGCAGTGCGGTTTGCATGTGCCGGTTTCGGGGCGGGCCGTCGTGGGGCGCTTCAGTAAGATTTTTGTCGACATGGGTGACCCGCAAAGCATGGCCTTTGCTTTGTCTACCTTTTCTGGTCATATCGATATGCTGAAAAAACTCTTGGCGGAGGCCGACGCATCGACCCTCATCCTGCTCGATGAACTGGGGACCGGCACCGATCCGGAAGAGGGTGCGGCGATGGCGATGGCAGTACTGGACGAGCTGGCGCGGCGCGGCGTGCGCGGTATGGTCACGACCCATCTGACGCCTATTAAGAGCTTTGCCGCCGAGCATCCGGCCCTGCAAATCGCCTCTATGCGCTTCGACCATGAGCGCCTGGAGCCTACCTACGAGCTCGAAATCGGCGTTCCCGGAAAGTCCCTTGGGCTCTTGATTGCCGAAAAGTCCGGCCTACCGGTGGAATTGGTGCGCGAAGCGCGCGGCTATCTTGCGCGTCTGCATCAGGGTGCATAGAGGAACACGCGGTTTCGCCAAGGCATTTTTATTTGACGCTGTCGTCAAAACTGCATAGCGTTGGGCGCAGTATGTTGATCTTGTGAGGAGCCTTGACCATGTCTGCCCCCAATCAGACTCGTGAACGCACGCGTTCTTCCACTGAGACCGAAGAACTTACCGGCGCTGAAATTGTTGTGCGCGCCCTGCGGGATGAGGGCGTGGAGACGGTATTTGGTTATCCCGGTGGCGCCGTGCTCTATATCTACGACGAACTGGACAAGCAGGATGCTATACAGCATGTGCTGGTCCGCCACGAGCAGGCAGCGGTGCATGCAGCCGATGCCTACTCGCGCAGTACCGGCAAGATTGGAGTGGCCCTGGTCACCAGCGGCCCGGGTGCTACCAATGCCGTTACTGGCATTGCGACAGCGTACATGGACTCCATTCCTTTGGTTGTTATCACTGGGCAAGTTCCCGTGGCGTTGATTGGTAACGATGCCTTCCAGGAGGTGGATACCGTCGGGATCACTCGTCCCTGTACCAAGCACAATTTTCTGGTGCGCGACGTGAACGAGCTTGCCCAGACCATCAAGACTGCTTTCTATCTGGCCGCTTCCGGGCGGCCGGGTCCGGTACTCATCGACATCCCCAAGGATGTCACCGCCAAGCGTTGCCGCTACGAGTACCCGGAAAAGGTGCAGTTACGCTCCTACAAGCCGACGGTGAAGGGACACTCCGGGCAATTGCGCAAGGCTCTGCAGCTCATTGCCGCGGCGGAACGTCCACTGTTTTACACTGGCGGCGGTGTCATTCTTTCGGACAGCGCGGACGAGCTCACCCAGCTGGTGCGCCGTTGTGACGCGCCCATTACCAACACTTTAATGGGGCTGGGTGGTTATCCGGCCTCTGATCGCCAGTTTCTGGGCATGCTCGGTATGCATGGCACCTACGAAGCGAACATGGCCGTGCAACACTGTGACGTCCTCGTTGCTCTCGGTGCTCGTTTTGATGACCGGGTGACGGGCAATCTCAGCCACTTCGCGCCGCATGCCAAGATTATTCATGTCGATGTCGATCCCGCGTCTATCTCCAAGAACGTGAAGGTCGATGTGCCAGTGGTTGGCGATCTGCGTTCGGTGTTGCGCGAGATGAACGAGCTGGCGGAGGAAATGGGCATCGGCGGCGGGTCGTTGGAGCGCTGGTGGGCGCAAATTGAGGAGTGGCGGCAGCGCGATTGCCTGCACTACACCCAGACGGATACCATCATCAAGCCCCAGTATGTCGTCCAAAAACTCTTTGAACTCACTGTTGGCAATGCCATTGTCACCTCCGATGTCGGTCAGCACCAGATGTGGGCGGCACAGTTCTATGGTTTTGACCGCCCACGGCGCTGGATCAACAGCGGTGGTCTGGGCACCATGGGCTTTGGCCTGCCGGCGGCGATGGGCGCGCAGATGGCGGAACCGCAGAGCACGGTTGTTTGTGTGACGGGGGAGGGCAGCATCCAGATGAACATTCAGGAGCTTTCCACCTGTCGGCAGTACAAGCTTCCCATCAAGGTGGCCTGCCTCAATAATGGCTATCTGGGCATGGTGCGGCAGTGGCAGGAGTTTTTCTACGAAGAGCGTTATGCCTCCAGTTATATGGAGGCGCTGCCGGACTTCGTGAAATTGGCCGAGGCTTATGGTCACATCGGCCTGCGTGCGGAAAAGCCCGCCGACGTCGAGCCCGTGATTCGCGAGGCCCTGCGCCTCAAGGACCGCATGGTTTTCATGGACTTTCTTGTCGATCGCACCGAGAATGTCTATCCCATGGTACCGGCGGGAGCCGCGCTGTCTGACATGATTCTGGTATAACGCATGCACCGACATATCATTTCTGTTCTACTGGAAAACGAAGCTGGCGCCTTGTCGCGGGTGGCAGGACTATTCTCGGCGCGGGGCTATAACATCGAGGCGATGACTGTTGCCCCCACTCATGAGGCCAGCGTCTCGCGTATGACCATCCTCACCCAGGGTTCAGAAGAGATCATGGAGCAGGTACTCAAGCAGCTGAACAAGCTGGTCGAGGTCATCCGGGTCAATGATCTGAGTGAGGGTCCGCACATCGAGCGCGAGCTGATGCTGATCAAGGTGCATGCGGTGGGGTCGGATCGGGAGGAGGTGAAACGTCTTGCCGATATCTTCCGGGGGCGCATCATCGATGTGACCGATCGGAGTTATACCATCGAGTTGACGGGTACTGGAGAAAAGCTCGACGCCTTTCTCCACGCACTCGATCCCGGTATGGTCATCGAAGTGGTACGCAGCGGCGCCAGTGCCATCAGCCGCGGTGCAAAGAGTATTTGATTTTTTACGTGCTTAGAGGATTTCATGAAAGTTTACTACGATAACGACGCCGATCTTTCCCTCATCCAGAAAAAGAAGGTCGCCATCATCGGCTATGGCTCCCAGGGGCACGCCCATGCCCTCAATCTCAAGGATTCTGGGGTTCAGGTTGTTGTCGGCCTGCGCGAAGGTTCGGCCTCCTGGGACAAGGCCAAGAATGCCGGATTAACGGTCAAAACCGTGGGCAAGGCCGTTGCGGATGCGGATCTAGTCATGATTTTGACTCCCGATGAGGGCCAAGCGGCGCTCTATCGGGAAAAAATCGCTCCGCACATCAAGGAAGGCGCGGCGTTACTCTTTGCCCACGGCTTCAATGTGCATTTTGGGCAGATCCACCCGCGCGCCGATCTCGACTGCTTTCTGATTGCCCCCAAGGGTCCGGGCCATCTCGTCCGTTCTACCTATACCCAGGGCGGCGGGGTGCCTTGTCTCATCGCCATCCACCAGGATGCCTCGGGCAATGCGCAAAACCTCGCCCTGTCCTACGCCAAGGCGATCGGCGGCGCGCGCGCCGGCGTGATCGAGACCACCTTCCGTGAAGAAACCGAAACGGATCTCTTCGGCGAACAGGCGGTGCTCTGTGGTGGTGTCAGTGCGCTGGTACAGGCCGGCTTCGAGACCCTGACCGAGGCGGGCTACGCCCCGGAAATGGCGTATTTTGAGTGTCTGCATGAACTCAAGTTGATCGTCGACCTGATGTACGAAGGCGGAATCGCCAATATGCGCTACTCCATCTCCAACACCGCCGAATATGGTGATCTGACCCGTGGTCCGCGGGTAGTCGATGCGCGTACCAAGGAAGAAATGCGCCGCATCCTGACCGAGATTCAGAATGGCGAATTCGCTCGCGAATTCATCCTCGAGAATCAGGCGGGCAAGGCGACCATGCAGGCCAAGCGCCGTCTGGCTGCTGAGCATCCGCTGGAAGTCGTCGGACAGAAGTTACGCTCGATGATGACCTGGATCGGGCAAAACCGCATCGTCGACCGGTCCCGTAACTGAGCACTTCTATTGTTCCCTGCTGGGACTGCCTTATCACTGGGGCGGTCTCCTTGGCAGGAGCGCTTCCCCAAGCCTTGGCGACTTGCTAGGCTTGCGCCATGTCGAGTTCTAACTATCCCTATACTTTGCTGGCGCGGGAAGGTTGGCCTTTCATTGGCTTGTTCCTTCTGCTTACCATCCTGGCGGGGCTTTTTGCGCCCTGGTGGGTAGCTATTCCCTTTCTTCTCCTGTTTCTCTTCAGTGTGCAGTTCTTTCGCGATCCTGCTCGAGCACTGCCCGCAGCGCTGGCAGGCGGAATCCTTTGCCCTGCCGACGGCCGCGTCATTGCCATCGAAACGATGGAGGATCCCTACCTGCAGCGGAAGGCCCTGAAGATCAGCATTTTCATGAATGTCTTTGATGTGCATGTCAATCGCTTGCCCATCGGCGGAGTCGTCCAGCAACGTTGGTATTTTCCGGGTAAGTTTTTCAATGCGGCGCTGGACAAGGCCTCCCTAGAGAATGAACGTAATGCCCTGTGGGTGCGCACGGAGGATGGGCAGGATGTGACCGTGGTTCAGGTAGCCGGGCTCGTGGCACGACGCATCCTCTGTTACGTGCAGCCAGAAGAGCCGGTCCGCACCGGCCAACGCTTTGGCTTCATTCGTTTTGGCTCGCGGGTGGACACCTATCTGCCGCCCAACGCGCAAGCGTTGGTCCACCTAGGGCAACGGGTGCGCTCTGGTGCGGAGTGGATCGCGCAACTGGAGCATGCGGATGATGAGTAGACGCTATCCTCGTCGGGGGGTCTATCTGCTCCCCAATCTCTTTACCACCGCCAGCCTGTTTGCCGGATTTTATTCCATCGTGGCCTCGATTCACGGGCATTTTCGGGTGGCGGCGATTGTCATCTTCATTGCGATGATCCTGGATGGGCTGGACGGGCGGGTAGCGCGCATGACAGGCACGCAAAGCGCCTTTGGTGCGGAGTATGACTCTCTGGCTGATGTGATTGCCTTTGGTATCGCGCCCTCTCTGTTGGCGCTCCTCTGGGGATTACAGAATTTCGGCAAGTTTGGTTGGCTTGGCGCCTTTGTGTTTACGGCATGTGGTGCGTTACGTTTAGCTCGATTCAATAGCCAGGCGCATAGCGCTTCCAAGCGCTATTTTCAGGGCCTGCCCATCCCGACAGCGGCAACGGTCCTGGCCAGTTTGGTCTGGGTGGCGGTGGGGGAAGGGTATCCTTGGCTCACGGAAATCGCCCGATATCTGGCTCTGGCTTTGGTGTATTTGCTGGGGTTACTGATGGTGAGCAATATCCGCTACCGGAGTTTTAAAGACATTGATTTGCACGGGCGTATGCCCTTTGCCCTGGCGATCAGCGTGGTTCTGATTCTAGCCGCCATTGCCGTGCACCCACCCTTGGTGCTGTTCGTTATTTCGCTGGTTTATGTGCTGATTGGCGTACTCAGCACCCTCTGGCAGCTCAGTCAGCGGCGCCGCCACCGCCGCGATGCGCATTAAGGGGAAACCCGCACGATCATATAGGCAAGTACTGCGGTCACGGTAAATAGAATTAATCCATAGAGAGCGTACAACCATTTATGGATGTGGTATTGACCTTGATCGACTTTTTTGACAGTACGCACAAAATTGATGCCACCGATCACCAAATTGCTTACGCCAAGGACGATAAAAATGATTCCCATACCGGAGAATCCCTCTCCGGCGCTGAGTTTGGTGTGCAGCATCGCCGATAACTGTTCGAGGAAGAAATCGAATTTCTCGATCACGAAACCGAAGGCAATCAGACCAATGCCCGTACGCACCCAAGCGAGAAAAGTGCGCTCTGCGGCCATATATATGCGCGGGTCGATGATTTCTTTTTCCGACACGGTAATTCCTTTTCCGATATGATGAAGGTCGGCGAAAAACCAGAAACCGACCACAAAAATGAGCCCTATGGGCGGCCAAATGAGTAGGCGATGCAATTCGCGAAACAGCCGCGCGTAGTGATTCTCTCCTAAGGCGAGAAAAAGAATTTCCAGACGATAGGCGAGCAAGCCAGTGCCAATGGTAAAGAAAATCAGCTTGAAATAGCCCAGATAGGTGCGTTCCAACGCCATATACAGGCGTGGCTCCTGCGCGGTAGGTAGATGCCGTAGCAGAATCATGAAGGCAAAGAATCCTATGGATTGGCCAGGGTATGGGCGAGGCGTCGATACTGCAGTGCCTCAGCTAAATGCTCCTGACGTATGGCGCTTTCCAACGCAAGATCGGCAATACTGCGGGCGACCCGCAGGACACGATGATAAGCTCGCGCAGAAAAGTGCAGGCGCTCTGCTGCCAGGCGCAGAAAGCCACGGGTATCTGCGTCCAGGGCGCAGTGCTGGTCCAGGGCGTCGCCCTGTAACTGCGCGTTATTACAGCCTTGGCGTTGCCATTGCTGCTCGACTGCGCGACGGATGCGTTCCCGCCACAGCGCGCTGCTATCGCCGCGGGGTGCCTGTTCCAGATATTCCGGCGCGAGCACAGGCACCTCCACTTGCAGATCGATACGGTCCAGCAGAGGCCCCGACAGGCGACTGCGATATTGCTGGATTTGTGCAGGGCTGCAGCGACAGGCCTGCAATGGATTGCCCAGGTGCCCGCAGGGACAGGGATTCATTGCCGCGATCAACTGGAAGCGGGCGGGAAAACGTGCGCGCTGACGCGCACGGGCGATGTGGATTTCCCCGGTTTCCAGAGGTTCACGTAAGACTTCCAGAACGGAGCGGGAAAACTCCGGCAATTCGTCAAGAAACAAGACGCCACGATGGGCGAGGCTGATCTCGCCGGGACGCGGCTGCGAACCGCCACCTACGAGGGCCGCCGCAGACACGCTGTGGTGTGGGCTGCGATAGGGGCGGCGTCGCCAGGTGGCCGGATCGAACAGCCCATGCAAACTGTGGATGGACGCGACTTCCAGTGCTTCCTCGTCGCGCAAAGGTGAAAGCAGGCTGGGTAGGCGGGCGGCCAGCATGCTTTTGCCGGTGCCGGGTGGACCGGAAAACAACAGATGGTGCCCGCCCGTGGCGGCAATGATCAGAGCCCGTTTGGCCTGCTCCTGACCACGAACGTCCGCAAGATCTCCGCCATCGATCGGCAGATCAGACGCGAGCGCAGGCGGCGGCACGTCGGGAATCGCTTGCTCGCCGCGTAAAATTGCCACCAGCTGTGCCAGGCTCTGCGCTGGCAGAAGCCGGCACTTCCCTGCCAGGCTTGCCTCACTTACGGTATCCCAGGGGAGGGCCAGGCGGTGACCCGCCTCCTGTGCAGCGAGGGCACAGGCAAGAATTCCGGGGACCTTGCGCAGGCTGCCGTCCAATGCAAGTTCGCCAATACATTCGAGATCTTCCAGGGTAGACTGCGGCAACTGCCCACTCGCACGGAGAATGCCGAGGGCGATGGGCAGGTCGAATCGTCCGCCTTCCTTGGGCAGATCGGCTGGTGCAAGGTTGACAATGATGCGCCGCGCCGGAAAGTCCAGGCCACTGTTCTGAATGGCGGCGCGTACTCGATCGCGGGATTCGCGCACCGCCGCTTCCGGCAAGCCCACGATGGCAAAGGTGGGCAAGCCCGGCCCCAGGTCGCATTCGACCATGACCTCCGCGGCCTGGATGCCTATAGGCGCGCGGCTGCGCACCAGCGCCAAGGCCATGGAGTTCAGCCTTCGCTCTGCTCTGGCCCCACTATTTTATCGAGACGGGCCTCAAGGGCCGCGACCCGTGCCGCGAGGCGGGTATTCAGCTCTTGCTGGATCTCGAATTCCTCGCGGGTAACCAGATCGAGACGATCTAAGGCGTTGCTGATGATGGTCTTTAGCTGCTTATCCAGGTCTTCCTTGACCGACCCGAAGCGGGCCACCGCGTCGCCGATGGCGGCGGCAATATCGTCGGCAATTCGGTGTTGCATCGTGCTCTCCTTACAGGCCCATGGCTTGGCGGATGAAAAAACGTTTGAGTGGAGGCGTCATACTGGTACCCCAGAGCCCCAAATCACGCAGCCGCGCCAAGGCGCCACTGCGATTCGAGAATAGATGATTCAGGCCACCGCAGGCAAAGACCGTCAGCAGATTGTCGGGGCGCCGCTGCCGTTGATACAACACCAGAGCTTCGCGGCGACCGAAATCCTCGCGTTTCTGGACCTTGTCGCCAATAAGCTGAGTGAGCGCGGCGACATCGCGAAAGCCGAGATTCACGCCGAGCCCTGCCAACGGATGGACACCATGCGCGCTGTCACCGATCAAGACGACGCGATCCTGCACGTAGCGATTGACATGCAGGGCGCTCAACGGGAATTTCCCCCGTTTGCCGATGTCGAGGAGCCTTCCGAGCTGCGGTCCAAAGGCATCTTGCAAGCGACACAGGAATTCTGCGTCGTCCATGGCAAAGAGCTGTCGTGCGCTAAGGTTGCGCGCACTCCAGACCAGGCTGGCCTGGGCCTGACCCTGGGCGTTGTCGGCAAAGGGGAGGAGGGCGAGCGGCCCGCTTGGCAAAAAGCGCTGATAGGCGATGCCGCTATGCGGTCGCTCGATCTGCACGGTGGCAACGATCGCTTCCTGCTGATAGTCCGCGCGATAGATGCTGGACTGAAAGATCTGTTGACGCAATCTGGACTGCCGCCCCTCGGCAATCGCCAGCAGACGCCCGCGATAGCCGGTGCCCCCCTGATCCTCCAGCTCAATTCCTTCGGCATCGCTATACGACATCCGCCATTGGCAGTCGTACAGCAGGCTACCGCCGGCACGGCAGAACGCAGTGCGCAGTGCTTGTTCTAGTTTTTGGTTCTCGCAGATATAGCCGAGAACCGTCTCGCCGACGTCTGCGGCGTCGAGCTGAATACTGCCAGCATGTTCGGCATCCCAGACGCGCATTCCCCGCACCGCTGTACCGAGGGAAGCGATATCGATTTCCTGTTGCGCAAGGAAGGCAGTCGCCCCTGCATTGATGAGGCTGCAACGCTGCAGGGGATCTGTGGCATCGGCTTGCGGCGCGGTGCGGCGCTCGGCTATGGCGGTTCGAAAACCTTGGCGTTGCAGAGCCAGACCCAAGGCACCACCGACCATGCCAGCGCCGGAGATCAGGATGTCGAAATCATCGGCCAAAACGGGTTACCTCCAGGGCGGGAATGCTGCTCGCGGCTGGCAGCTCAACGCCGGCCAGACGTGCCGCCAGCTGTTTCTTCAGCCATCCGTTGTGTTCCAGGGCCGACAGTGCGATCTCACGTCCCAGTCGCCAGGGCAGGGGGGGCAGGGCGAAGAGCTGGTTCATCCCTTCCGTGAAGGCGATCGTTTCTGTGCGATCCCGCCGGCGAATTCGCTGAAAATCTCGTAGCAAAGTCTCGGAACCCGGATCGACCCCTTGTGTTGCGGCCTCGCGCAACAGTGCCGCCAGCGTTACGGCATCCCGTAGGCCTAGATTGTACCCCTGCCCCGCCAGTGGATGTAGGGTCTGGGCGGCGTTACCCAAAGGAAGGATTCGACTGCTTGTTGGGGCAGAGAGTTGCTGAAAGTGCAGTGGATAGAGGGCGCGCCCGGCTAGCTGAGAAAAGCCGGAAAGACCGGGCGGCAGGTACCGATGGAGTTCCTGTAAAAATGCTGCGTCGCTGCCATTCATCAGGCGGCTCGCGGCGCTTGGCAACAAACTCCAGACCAGAGAGAAGATCCCGTCCGCGCGCGGCAGGAAGGCGAGAGGACCACTTTCGAGAAAATGCTCGTACGCCGTACCGGTGGAGCCGGAGATCGGTCCAACGCGGGCGGTGCAGGCATAGCGATTGTGATCCCAGCCGCGGCGTTGCAGACCGAGCAACGATTGCAGTTTGCCATGACCGCCATCGGCCAACACCAATAGTCGCGCAGATAGCCTGTTGCCGTCGGCCCAAGCCAGAGTCACGCGGTCGGGAAGCCAGGAAAAATCCGTCACCGGTCCCCAGCACAGGCGCTGGAATTCGTCGGAATCTGTGGGCAACTGCGCGATCAGCGCCTCTTGTAGATTGGCGAGCGGGATCAGCCTGCCGAGAACACCTTCCTGCGCCTGCAGTAGCTCACTGGACAGGGTTACTCGGTTCGGGCTACGGGCTTGGGAAATCTGTACTTGCTGAATCCGTCCACTGAAGGCATCCGAAATCACTACCCCGAAGCCGTGCAGTATACGTATAGAGGCGAGAGCGAGGGCGACACTGCGTTCCGGCGCGAACGCATCCTGGCCCGTACCAGTGTTGCTAAGCACTGAATGGGGTGTGGTATCGATGACGCGAATGCGAAGCGCCGACCCCTGGAGGGCCAGTACAAGGCTGTGGGCAATGGGTCCATCACCCAGGATGAGCAGATCGCAATCCATAGCCTATACTCTAGGGCTTCGCGTCTGGGGCGGCAAGCACCATGCGGAAGGGCGCGAGCGGTGCTTCCCCACACCGATGCGGCACGGTTACCGATCAGTAGTAGACTGGCACGACACCCGAGGCCATGGTCTGGATGGCCTGTGCGGCACCGGCCATCGTCGCTTCAGGAATGAAGTGCACCTCTTCCAAACCACGCTTCTTGTAGCAGCCAGCGCAAATCCAGAATTTGGCACCGTTTTGCACCAGAAAGTCGCGCAATTCCAGCAGCGGCGGAAAGGTCGGTTCCTGCATGCCATGCAGATAGTTGTCCGAGCGCGCAAGATGAACACCATCCAGCGATAGGAAAAGGGTGACTTCGTGTCCTTCCGTCAGGGCGTTCTTGGCGAGTACCAAACCAACGGTGGCGCGGTCGAGGTCATTGCCGGCGTGGGTAATGTTGACAAAAAAATGTGCCATGGGTGTTTGCTCCGTCATCAGTGGGTCGGTTTCAGTTTAGTACAATTCCAGATTCTGATGAAGTAGAGACAGTCGCAGGCGTCTGGGCTATCCTTAGAACCTCAATCTCAACCGGATCAGGAGGTATGTCATGGCCGTGCTCGTTGGTAAGAAAGCCCCGGATTTTGTCGCTCCCGCGGTGATGCCGGACAACAGTATCAATGAAAAATTCCATTTTTCGCAGTATATCAAGGGCAAGTATGCGGTACTGTTTTTCTATCCGCTTGACTTCACCTTCGTCTGCCCCTCCGAGATCATCGCCTTCAACCATCGCCTGTCGGAGTTTCATGCGCGCAAGACCGAGGTCATCTCCTGCAGCATCGACTCCCATTTCACCCACCTGGCCTGGAAAAATACCCCCGAGAACAAGGGCGGTATCGGCAACATTCAGTTGCCCATGGTTGCTGACCTGACCAAGCAGATCGCCCGCGATTACGACGTGCTCTTTGACGAATCGGTTGCGCTGCGTGGGTCGTTTTTAATCGACCGGGATGGCGTGGTACGCCATCAGGTTGTCAATGACCTGCCATTGGGCCGCAATATCGACGAAATGATTCGTATGGTCGATGCGCTACAGTTCTTCGAAGAACACGGAGAGGTTTGCCCAGCGCAGTGGGAGAAAGGCAAATCCGGAATGAAGGCCGACCCTGCCGGGGTTGCCAGTTATCTGGCGGAACACGCCAAGGATCTCTGACCCTAACGGATGGAGAATACCGATCCCGGTATAGCGGGATCGGTGGGATTGCGCCATGCTGCTCCGGAAAAAGTTGCTTGCCGTTCGCGAGCCACGTCTCTATCTCAGTATGGAGCGCAGTTATCTGGCGCTGCTCAAATTTATTATCGTAGCCTTTGGTGCTGGACTCCTGGCACGCAAGGCAGCCATGGCCTTGGTGTTTTTTCATGACCAGCGCCTCCGGCCTTTTTTTCTCGATCTTTATCATTTGCTGACGATTCCATCCGTTGCCGCGATTTTTCTGATCATCCCTATGTTCTGGCGCGACCTACGTTCGTTATCGCTGGGGCCAAGCGTGAGTGCGCGAGAGATGCTTGATCCCCGGGTCCATTTTTCGGCCGAAAGGACATTCCTGTCGTGGACCCGCACTGCCCTGAGCAGTCTCGCGCTCGCCTTCGTTCTGGCAAAATTTGATTTCTTTTTACGTAAATTTTCTCTGCTCTTGCACCAACCGATTCCTTTGCTCCATCGCTTGACCGGGACCAACACCCTCTTTATCGGTTTTGCTGTAGTGTTATTGTCTCTGGGGTCTTGGGGGCTTTTTGCCACCTTGCACGACATTCGACAGGGTGAGTGCGCCACGCATGTTTGGCGTTATCGCGTGTTCCTATTGCTCCTGTTTCTGGTCGGTGTGGGTATGCTGCGCTTGCTCTGGCTTCTCAGTGGGGCGCGGCAATGACCGCCGTCTACCTTTCTTCTGGTACATTGTCCGTCGCCCCCATGATGGATTGGACAGACCGGCATTGTCGCTTTTTTCTGCGACAGGTCTGCCCCAGCTGCGTGCTCTACACCGAGATGGTTACTACCCCTGCCATCCTGCGCGGCAAGGATCCGGCCCGCTACCTGGATTTTGATCGGCAAGAATCTCCTTTGATCTTACAGTTGGGGGGCGATGACCCCGAGGCCATGGCACGTGCCGCCCGCATCGCGCGCGATGAGTATGCCTATGCCGGGCTCAATCTCAATGTCGGCTGTCCCTCACCACGTGTCCAGAAAGGACGTTTTGGCGCCTGCCTGATGCGCGATCCGCTCCTCGTTCGGGAGCTCCTCGATGCCATGGCGAGCAGTGGTCTGCCAGTGAGCGTCAAGCACCGCCTCGGCCTGGACCGAGAGGAGCAGTATGAGGGCCTCGCCGATTTCGTGCGCAGCATTGGTCAGGGGAGCTGCAAACATTTTATCGTCCATGCGCGTAATGCCTGGTTGAAGGGTCTCAATCCGGCGGAAAATCGCGAGATACCGCCCCTGCGCTGGAACTGGGTGCAACGACTGAAGCAGGACTTTCCGGACTTTCGCATCGAACTCAATGGTGGGTTGCGCGATGCAGAGCAGGTCCTCGCCCTCTGGCCCAGTGTCGATGGCGTCATGCTGGGGCGCGCGGCATATCACTCGCCGCTGCTGCTCGCCCAGATCGAACAGGCCCTGGGCCGTCGTCAGGATCTGCCGCAACCGCGAGCGATACTGAATGCGCTCTTACCTTATGTAGATGCTTGGGGCGAACGCCTGCCGGCACCACGTCTGCTGCGTCATTTACATGGTCTTTATGCTGGTCTTCCGGGGGCTAAGGCGTGGCGGCGCCTGCTCGGTTCGGCGCGGCCGGCTGAGTCCGCTGCCGTGGCGCTACGCCGAATGCTGCTTGTCTTGCAGAGCTGGCAGCAGGATGTGGTGCTGGAGCTCGGATGACGGACTGGGTCGCCTTTGATCTGGATGGCACGCTTACCCGCGGCGAGACCATCGTCTCCTTCTACCGCACGGTGTTGGGTGAGGGCCGCGCCTTTCGCCTCCTGCTGCGCTCGCTGCCGATGCTTGGCGCCTACGCGTTGGGCTGGCGCAGTAATGGTGAGACCAAGGAGTGGGTGCTGCAACGCAGCCTTGCGGGTCGGTATCCCCAAGAATTCGAGCAGGGAACGATGGAATTCATAGATCGCGTGCTGCCCCGGCTTCTGCGCGATTCCGTATGGGATCGTCTGGCCCAGCACCGCGATCTGGGGCAGCGTCTGGTGCTGGTGACGGCAACGTTGGAACTCTACGCCCGCCCTTGGGCAGAGCAGGTCGGATTTGATGCGGTCATCGCTACCCGTCTAGCCACGGACGAATCCGGGCGTTTTACCGGTCGTTTGCAGGGCGCCAACTGTTGGGGACCTGAAAAGGCCCGCCGCCTGCGGGAAGATTTGGGTGTCAACAAACTGGCGTACGCCTACGGCAACAGTCGCGGAGATCGCGAGATGCTGGCCATGGCAGAAAACCCCGTGTGTATCTGTCGGGCCAACCGCTGGGGTGGCGACCTTCTCGCCTTGTCGGCCGAATCAGTCGCTAGCACGGTCATTACGCCCACTGTGCAGCAAAAACTCGAGAAAACTCCGGGTAACGGCTGAGGGGCTCTTGCCTTTGCGCTGCACCGCGTGCCATTTGCGCAGGATGGGAAAGCCTTCTACGTCGAGAATGCACAGGGCTCCCGAGGCGAGTTCGGAGCTGATGGTGTGGCGTGCCAGGATGCCGAGGCCGAGGCCGCCAGCAACGAGTTGTTTGACTGCCTCGTTGCTGCTCAGGGTCATGCGGGGTTTGAGCTTGATGCCCTGCTCCGCAAGATAATTCTCCGCCGTGAGCCGTGTGCCCGACCCGGCTTCGCGCAGGATGAAGGGCTCCTTTCCCAGACGCGCCAGGGGAATGGATCTCTCTGCAGCCAGCGGATGCGAGGCCGCGGCGATGACGACGATAGGATTGTCCAGAAAGGGTTGCGCAATCCCGTCGATCTCTTCGGGCACCTGGCCCATGATATAGACGTCATCGAGGTTCTCGCGCAGGCGCTCCAGGATACTGTTGCGATTGACGATTTCCAGATGCGCCTCGATTCCTGGGTGCGCTGCACAGAACGCACCGAGCAGGCGAGGGGCAAAGTATTCTGCGGTGGAAGTGATACATAGCCGCAGTCTCCCGCGTTCGAGTTGCTGCTCCGCTGCCAGCTCATCGAGTAGGGATTCGAGATGCCGCTGCAACTCGCCGCCGGCTGCGGCGACAATCTCGCCGGCACTGGTCAGAAACAGTTTTTTTCCGACCTGTTCATAAAGGGAAACCCCGAGATTTTCTGATAACTGTTTGATCTGTAGTGATAAGGCCGAGGGCGTCTGGTGCAATTCCGCAGCTGCCTTGCTCATGCTAAGATGTCGCGCCAGTACCGTAAAAATACGTAATTGGTGTAGAGTGACCTGACGAACAGACAAGGTTTTACTTCTCCATATGGTAACGTTAATTATATTTTACTTTACCTTACGGTAAAGCTTCTGTAAATTCGCGGCTGGAAGGCTATCTGCAGGTCAAATTGGTTTGGAACATTCTTTAGGAGGGATCTATGGCTGGTAAATATGAAGCCGGCGTGAAGGAGTACCGCCAGACGTACTGGGCTCCTGACTACGTGCCGTTGGACTCGGATTTGTTGGCGTGCTTCAAGATCGTGCCGCAGCCGGGCGTGGATCGGGAAGAAGCGGCTGCGGCGGTTGCGGCAGAATCTTCTACCGGTACCTGGACCACGGTGTGGACCGACTTGCTCACCGATATGGACTACTACAAGGGCCGTGCCTATCGGATCGAAGACGTGCCTGGCGACGACACGGCATTCTACGCCTTCATTGCCTACCCCATCGATCTCTTCGAGGAAGGTTCGGTCGTCAATGTATTCACTTCCTTGGTAGGTAACGTGTTTGGCTTCAAGGCCGTGCGCTCTCTGCGTCTGGAAGATGTCCGTTTCCCTTTGGCTTACGTGATGACCTGTAACGGTCCCTCCCACGGCATTCAGGTAGAGCGCGACAAGCTCGACAAGTATGGGCGTCCGATGCTTGGCTGTACCATCAAGCCCAAGCTGGGTCTGTCGGCCAAGAACTATGGCCGTGCGGTGTACGAAGCCCTGCGTGGCGGCCTCGACTTCACCAAGGATGACGAGAACGTCAACTCTCAGCCCTTCATGCGCTGGCGTGACCGCTTCCTCTTCGTTGCCGACGCCATCCACAACGCCGAAGCGCAAACGGGTGAACGCAAGGGCCACTATCTGAACGTTACCGCCCCTTCACCGGAAGAGATGTATGAGCGTGCCGAGTTCGCCAAAGAGCTAGGCATGCCGATCATCATGCATGACTTCCTGACCGGCGGCTTCTGCGCCAACACGGGTCTGGCCCGTTGGTGCCGGAAGAATGGTGTGCTGCTGCACATCCATCGCGCCATGCACGCCGTGATCGACCGTAACCCGCATCATGGTATCCATTTCCGGGTCTTGACCAAGGCCCTGCGTCTGTCGGGTGGTGATCACCTGCACACCGGTACCGTGGTCGGTAAATTGGAAGGCGACCGTGCCTCTACCCTTGGCTGGATCGACCTCTTGCGCGAATCCTATGTCCCCGAAGACCGCAGCCGCGGTATCTTCTTCGACCAGGATTGGGGCGCGATGCCCGGCGCTTTTGCAGTGGCCTCTGGCGGTATTCACGTTTGGCATATGCCTGCCTTGGTCAACATCTTCGGTGATGACTCGGTGTTGCAGTTCGGTGGTGGTACCTTGGGGCACCCCTGGGGTAACGCCGCCGGCGCAGCCGCCAACCGGGTAGCGTTGGAAGCCTGTGTCGAGGCGCGCAATCGCGGTGTCGAGCTGGAGCGCGAAGGTAAGGAAATCCTGACCAACGCCGCCCGCCACTCACCGGAGCTGAAAATCGCTCTGGAGACCTGGAAGGAAATCAAATTCGAGTTCGATACCGTCGACAAGCTCGACGTACAGAACCGTTGATTTTCTGGCTAATGCATTTGCTTCAGGAAGGAGTCCATCATGGCTGAAGTTCAAGATTACAAGCAGGTACGGCGTTACGAGACCTTCTCGTATCTCCCGCCAATGTCGGCGGAACAGATCCGCGCGCAGGTGCAGTACATCATCGCCCAGGGCTGGAACCCGGCGGTGGAACACGTGGAGCCGGAACGTTCCTTCAACCACTATTGGTACATGTGGAAGCTGCCCATGTTTGGTGAGCGGAACGTTGATACCGTTCTTGCCGAGCTCGAGGCTTGCCGCCGCGAGTACCCCAAGCATCTCGTTCGTTTGATCGGCTACGACAACTATACCCAGAGTCAGGGTCTGGCCTTCGTAGTGTATCGCGGCTAGTAAGCCGAACAGATCGATCATTGGCACCTGGCAAGCATGCCGGGTGCCAAGTTAAGGGGGACGTATGTCGGATTCATCAGCATCCGGTCCAATGCGGGGCCGGGCTTTGGCGCAGGAGAAGCGGCGCCAGCAGGCAATGCGTAGGCAGGGTGGCGGCGCGGCCAAGCCGGTCGTTGCGCCTTCCGCGCCAAAGTCTGGGAACAATCAGGAAACGCGGGTCGCTCCCGCTCTTGAGGTCCATTCCGAGAAGATGGCGATTCGTGGCAGCGGGCGTGAGGCAGCCTTGGCCCATCGCGCCATGCGCTGCGCTGGGGCTCAATGCTGGGCCGATCCGCAGCAGCGCCAAGTGCGTCATCGCGGTCAAAGACCCGCAGCAGTAACTCCGACGGTAACGCCAGCAGTCAGCGAAGAGGCAGCACCCGCTTTGATTCCCGGAGTAGAGGAGGAATTCCTGGATTCCGTCTGTGAACTCGTCGAGCAAAGCCCCGAAAGCTTTGGTTGGCGTGAACGCCCGGTGCGGCAACTCTGTCGCGCACGGCGGCAGACCCTGGCGCAGCGGGGCAAGGCCGCACTCACCGTTGTACGCGGTCTGAGTTCCGCGGCCGCTCGTTTGCGTTACCTGGAAAATGGCAGTGCGCGGGAGTTCGCTAAATTGCGGCGCGAGGAACAGGCGCAGCGGGGACGCGGGTTTGCCAAGGGTGGCGCTGATGCCGCCGGTAAACGACGTGCAAAGAAGTTTCGCAAGGTCGAGGAAGGCACGACCTTGGCTGGCTCTATGGTTACCGGTACGCAAGTGGAGCGCAGCGACGCGGTTACCGGCAATGAGATGGGCACTTGTCGGCCCATCACGGGAACCGAATATATTGGTGCTGAGCAATTTGATCAGTTCTGTGGCGAGCGTCCTGCGGCCAGTCCAGCCAAGGTAACGGTGACCAGTACCTCCGGTCGGCAACAGGTCTCTGGTACCCAGGTCGGACGCTCCGCATCGGTCACCGGTGACGAGTCCGGCGCATGTCGCAATGTGACTGGCTCGGAATACCTCAGCAGTGAAAGCTTCCAGAGCTTCTGCAATGCCAAGCTCCCAGAGCGTCCAGCAAAGGTGATCACGGGCAGCACGCAAAAGAATGCGCTCCCTGTAACGGGCAGTGATGAATCGCGTGCCAATCGTGTGACTGGCTTTGAGGCCGGGGCGCAGCGGAGCATTACGGGTTCCCAATACTGGGATGCGGGCGTCGCCAAGATGACCATCAATGGTGCTCCGCGTAAGGTGGCGGAAACGCATACCTTTGCCGGTCGCACGGTGTCTGGAACAGCGGTAGATGGCAGTCAGCGCATTACCGGTCTGGAGCCGGGTGCGTGTCGGCAGCTGACGGGTACCGAGTACTTGAGTCTGGAAAACTACCAGACCCTGTGTAACACCAAGCCGTCGCCGTCGCCGGCCAAAGTTGGGACGGTTGCGACGGACAAGGGGCAGCGGGTCACTGGTAATCTCGTGGATCGCTCCGAGAAGGTTACAGGCAACGAGCCGGGCTCTTGTCAGCGGGTCACGGGTACCGGTTACAACAGCCCTATTCTGTGCGGGGGTGGTGTTGATAAAGTCCAGAGCATGACCAGTCTCGCTGGATCGACCATTACCGGGACGGGGATGGATCATCGCCCAAAAATGACAGGTGACGAGCAGGGAGGGTGCTGGCCCGTCACCGGAACCGAATATCATGGGCAAGAGCAATTTGCCCACTGCGCGAGCACCCCGCAGGCGGAAGCAGCAAAGGTTGCCGTCAGTCGTACGGCAAAAGGTCAGTGGGTTAGCGGACCCGCTATGGAGCCGGCAGAGAATGTCACCGGCAACGAAGCGGGTGAGGATCTGGCGGTTTCCGGCACGCCCTACCAAGGTGAGGAAATGGGTACCGTGGCCACGGCACCGGCTGGCACTTGTGCTTGTGATGGCTGTTCCTACAAGCAGAAGGCTATGGCGTGGGATGCCATGCAAGGCGGCACGGCCGGCAGTCAACGCTTTGTGCCCGCACCAGCCGCATCAGCGCCGGTCGCTAGCACGCCTGTACCCGCTCAGGACTTCAGTATTGTCCCTCCTGCCCGGCAGGGGCGCAGCCGAATCACTGGTAACGCGTTTGAGCAGAGCGGTCGCATCACGGGACCGGTCAATCTGGCGCGCGGCCTGATTACCGGTACTCCAGAGTTTCGCAGTCGTGAGCCGCAATCGGACAGCGCCCTGCCGCCGGCAGCGGAGATGCTAGCAGCGCCTGAGGCCGCCGCACCAGAACGGGGTGCGTGGCAGATCACCGGCGATGACTGGAGCCGTAACGCTCGGGTTACCGGTACTGAAGGAGCCTGGGCGCAGGGACGCAATCCTACCCAGCGCGGCGCGGTTCGCAGCTGCGTGATGAGTGCCGGGGTCAACCGCAATCAGGCTCTGGCTGCACCGCTGAGCGATTCCAAGGTTACTGGCAGTAGTGGCAGCGCCCGCAAAGGCGCGGCAGTCACCTACTCTGGTGGCGCAAGGGGATAAGGCGCAGGTATGGATACGCGAAGAAAAATGCGGCACCTACGCCAGAGTGCTTCGTCTTCGGCGCCAGCGATGTCGATGGCACAACGCTACTCTTCGCAGGGGCAAGCGCCTCTTGCCGCAAATGGTATAGCAGCTGAGCATCCCGCCTGCACCGCACTGCCTCACCGCTCCTGTCGTCATCCGTTGACGAATGTGGTGGAGAATGTTCGGCTCGGTCACTGTGAGGACGGCGTCAAAGGTCGCTTTGATGCGATCCTGCCCGTATTGCAGGAAGTGGCCGCCCGCGGGCTGGGTAGTGGGTACGCGGAAAATGCACAACGCTTGGCTCAGGAGCGTCTGGGCTTTTCCTTCCCGGAAAATCTGCTCGAAAACGCCTGGGTCCGGGGTTTTGATATGCGTTCCCTCTTTGCCAGCGCCACGTTTGCTGCACTGGAACTGGGTGTGGCGCGTTTTTCTCAGCGTCTGCGCGAGGAATTGCAGGCCGGTGAGAATGTCGATGCGATGTTGGTGGACTGTGGTTTTCACGCCATGAACCTTTCGCTCTGCGCCGACGGTCGTCTGAAGGGTTTTTTGCCCTATGTGCTGCGTATGCCAGCGGGACACCTGCTGCGTCGCAGTGCTTTCGCGGGCACGCTTTTCGATGTGGAAAGGGATGTCGAGGACTGGCAGGCGACCGAATTGCGCCGGTATCGCGAAGGGTTCCCGACTACGGCAGATGTGCCGACCCGCTACCTGAAGGTTGCGGTGTATCATGGTAGCTCCCTCGATCCGACGCACGAGGGGTGTGCAGCGCATGGCAGCAATGAGAGCTTGGCGCTGGAAATGGCGATGCAGCGGCTGCAGGCGTTCCGTGAAGCCATCGAAAACGAGTTCTGTTGCGGTGCCAGCACCGACATTTTACTGATTGGGTTGGATACGGATACCGATGCCATTCGTATCCATGTGCCGGATGCCAAGGGCAACCTGAGCGCCTATCGCTACGTCGATAACGCACAAGTGTATCGGCAAACGCTGGAGATGGATGCCGACCGCGCCCGTCTCGCCGTCTACGAGGCGATTCGTGTCGCGGCTGAGTCATCAGGCTGGGGACAGGGGGAAGGCATGCCCCATGACGGTATGCGTCGCCTCATTGCCACTTTGTTGATCAATAATCTGAGCCAGATCGAATACGTGGCGGATCGGGTGGGTGGGTGGTACCCAGATGCTGGGCATGACGAGCGTTTTATTAGTGTGGGTGATGGTTTTCAGGAATTGCAGATGCGCAATGTCGCCTATTACGCCCGTCTCGATACAGTAGAAGAGGGCGCTGCGGATCTTGATGTAGGCATCAAGATCTTCAAGCATCTCAATGTCGAACGGCAGTTGCCGATTCCCATGGCGCTGCACTATCGCTATGACTCGCGCGTTCCCGGGAATCGTGAACGAGTAGTGAGCAAGTTGCAGCGGGTGGCAGATGCAATCCGTCAGCGCTACGCGCAGCTCGATCGTGATGGCTGGCTGTATCTGCATGGCAGCGTTCAGGATCTGCCTTTGGGAAGCGCGTTGGAGGAGGTGGATTTGGCATGAGAATCATGCGGGTGGAAAAGACACTGGTCTCTACCAATCGCATCGCCGAGATGGGGCATCGTCCTTTGCTCGTGGTGCAGGAAAAGGAAGGTGGTACGCGTTCGGTCGCGGTCGACGCGGTCGGCTGTATCCCTGGTGACTGGGTCATCTGCGTCGGTTCCTCGGCAGCACGGGAGGCCGCTGGATCCAAGGATTACCCATCGGACCTCACAATTATCGGTATCATCGACAACTGGACGCCGGCCTGAGATGGAAATCATGTGCGTTCAGTCCGATCTGGTTACGACACGCCGAATTCCCGGCTTGAAGCAGGCATCGTTACGGATATTGCGTGATAGTAACGGGAAGATGGTGGTGGCAACGGATCCGGTCGGTGTCCCCAAGGGCAAGTGGGTGTTTACCGTGTCCGGTTCGGCAGCGCGCTATGCGCAGGGTGATTTCGAGGTCCTCACTGACCTTACCATTGGTGGCATCATCGATTTTTGGGAACCCTGACGGGTTCGGGTTTTTCTCTGTAAGGAGGGGTGAATAATGGCAGATGTAACAGGTATTGCTCTCGGAATGATCGAAACTCGTGGCTTGGTGCCGGCAATTGAAGCGGCCGATGCCATGACCAAGGCAGCAGAAGTGCGCTTGATCGGACGTCAGTTCGTTGGTGGCGGCTATGTGACGGTCCTGGTGCGTGGCGAGACCGGTGCCGTGAACGCTGCGGTTCGCGCTGGCGCCGATGCCTGCGAGCGCGTCGGCGACGGTCTGGTGGCCGCACACATCATCGCGCGCGTGCATTCGGAAGTGGAAAACATCCTGCCCAAGGCTCCAACCGCGTAAAGCGGCTAGGTCGGTCAGGTTCCCAAAGATTTTTTGATTTTTGTTAGGAGATTACAATGGCAGATGTAACAGGTATTGCTCTCGGAATGATCGAAACGCGTGGTTTGGTGCCGGCTATCGAGGCGGCTGATGCCATGACTAAAGCCGCTGAGGTGCGCCTGATCGGTCGTCAGTTTGTTGGCGGTGGCTATGTGACGGTGCTGGTGCGTGGTGAAACTGGTGCGGTCAATGCGGCTGTGCGTGCCGGCGCCGACGCTTGCGAGCGGGTGGGCGATGGCTTGGTGGCTGCCCACATCATTGCCCGTGTGCACTCTGAGGTGGAAAACATCCTACCCAAGGTGCCGACCGTCTAATCTAGTTCGTGGATGTGACACGGCGGGCTGTCGCTCGTCGTGTCCCTCCTCCTAAACCCTAGAGGGAGATAGAGCATGGCAACAGTAACAGGCATTGCCTTGGGGATGATCGAGACGCGTGGTCTGGTGCCGGCTATCGAAGCGGCCGATGCCATGACCAAGGCCGCAGAGGTTCGTCTGGTCGGTCGTCAATTCGTTGGTGGTGGTTATGTCACGGTCTTGGTACGTGGCGAGACCGGTGCGGTGAACGCTGCGGTTCGGGCTGGCGCCGATGCCTGCGAACGGGTTGGCGATGGCTTGGTCGCAGCGCACATCATCGCGCGTGTCCACTCGGAAGTGGAGAACATTCTACCGACGACGCCTACTGCAGACGGTAGTGGCCGCGATGGCGACGTCAGTGCGGTGCAAAGCTAAGTAGAGGCGTTCGTGTTGCGACCGCATCCCCGTATCGCCGGTTTTCTCGGGCGAGCGCTCAGTCATGAGTTTCTGGCAGTGCAGCAGTACCTCGTGCAGTCCCGTCTGTGTCGACTCTGGGGCTGGCAGGACTGGGCCGAGAGCTTCGCCCGGGAATCTCGGGAGGAGTTGGAGCACGCGGGCCTGCTTAGCGATCAGCTGTTGCGCATGGGCATTGCGCCCAGTGCCGGCACCTTGCGGCCGTCGCGGCCGGGCAGGGATCTGCGGGAGATGCTCGAACAGGACGTGGCGATCGAGTGGTCGGCAGTAGAGCTTTACGCCGAGGCCCTCGATTTCAGTCAGCGAATGCGCGATGCACCCACTGCTTCGCTGTTCGCGCAGTTGCTGGAAGACGAAAAGGGGCATCTAATGCATCTGCAGGAAACCATCAGCTCTCTCGGGACCCATCATGGGCACTGAGACCTCCGCCGGTTGTCCCGATGGCTGGGAGGAGCGCGGCAAGCCGCTGTCCTGGACTCGACGTTTCAGTTTCCCGGATTATGCGGCTACCCGCAGCTTTCTGGATCGGCTAACGGAACTGTCCGAAGAGTTCGACTACTATCCAAACCTGAATTTTGCGCGCGATTATGTCGTGGTTGCCGTGCAATTTGATGGTGATCAGATTGACGCCCGGCTCGCGGGATATGCGCATGCCGCACAAGCGGCATACGCTGCGGCGGAATAGGGTATGGCGACGTTGCGTATCGCTCTGTTCAACGCCAAGGGCGGTTGCGGTAAGACGACCCTGGCGTGGAACCTGGCATCCGGGCTTGCGCAGCGCGCTAGTACCTTGCTGTTGGACGCAGACCCCCAAGGGAGTCTCCAACGTTGGGCAGATTGGAGCGAAGAAGATGGCAATGGTATGACGGTTGCCGGTCGGGAGGCGCTGAAAAGCTCGGGAATCGGTTCAGCACAGTACTGTGTCATCGATTGTCCTCCTGCCTTGGAGGCAGTGGAAACGCGAAAGGCTCTGGATCTTGCTGACGTCGTGCTGCTACCGGTCCTCCCTTCGCCTCTCGACCTTTGGGCGAGTCAGCGCAGTGTCGAAGCCATTGAAGAAATTCGAAAGAAGAATCCGAAGCTGCGCGCGGCACTTGTGCTGAATCAGGTCGAGGGGCGGAGCGCGCTGTCGCGGGCGGCCGAACATGCCATAGTAACTTTGGGATTGCCGGTTTTTCGCGGGCAGATCGCGAGAAGAGCGATCTATCGCAACGCTGCAGTCGAGGGCAAAAGCGTTTACCAGATGGGGAAACGAGCTGATGCTGCGGTTGCGGAAATTGAGGTACTGATCGAGGAGGTTCTCAAATGACTAGCCAGTTGGAAAACAAGCTCAATGCGAGCATGCAGAGTCCACGTCGGCGCAGTACCAGCAAGGCTGATACTCTGGTGCAAAGCAAGGCGCCAGAGTCTTCAAGCGGTAGCGTGAAGAAGGCTCCTCCGAGCAGTGAATCCAAAGCAGAATCTGTTGCGGATCTCAATGCTGGCGGCGGACGCGAGTTGAATCCACAGCGTATCTGGCCGGACTGAATCCGCCAGGCAACAGCGCGCTATAAACCAGCGACGACGACCGGGGGCCGAGGCCCCCCTTTACCGGAGGGCGAGCTGAGCAGCTTCTTATGGCAATCCTGCTGACCGACTATCCCGATATCCTCGAAGAACTGGGTCCCGACGCATCGGCAGTTCTCGAAGCGAACTGGCACGAGGCCGCGCGGATCTTTACCCAGCGCGGTCTGGAAGCCTATCTGGAGGGTGCGCGCAGCCTCAAATCCTTGGGGCGCGGGACGGAGCTCGTGCTCAGTTTCATTGAGGCCGGTCCGCATGTGGCACGGGAAATTGGCGAGCAGGCGGTTTTCGAAATGCTGTCCACCGCCATCCGCATGTTCTCCAAGACCAGCTCCGAGGTCTTGGTCCTGTTTTTTTCGACTGCCCCCATTGTCGCCCAGCGTCTGGGAGAGATCGACCTTTTCCGCGGCTATCTCCTGCTTCTCGATCAATTGCTGGCGCAGGCCCCGCGAGGCGTGCGCCCTATGTTGGGTAAAATCGAGGTGCTCCTCGAACAGATGACCCTGGGTGGGCTGCGGCGCTGGGCCAACTGGGGCATTTCCGCCTACCGCAACGATTTTTCGGCGCAGGCGGAGTTTTTTGGCCTGGAAACCCCACAGGCCCTTGCCGTGTTGCAGCAGGAGCACCGTGGCATCCTTTTTGTGGACGTGCAGCGACGCCTGAATATGTACCTACGCGCTTTGTGGGGAAGGGATTTCTTTCTGCGTCCGACCTCCGGCGATTACGAAAGCCGCACGGGTTATCAGCCTTACATCGAGGACTATTTCATTTTTGTTCCCGATGCGTACGACGATGCGGTAATCGCGGACGACGACAAGGTGCCTGCTCTGGAGGTCTATCGGGCAGCGGTCGCCCATGCCGCGGCGCATGTCGTTGAGTCGCAGTTCGATACCCGTCTGGAACTCGCTACCCCGCTGAAAAAGCTCTGGATTGGAGTTTTGGAAGACGCTCGGGTGGAGACCCTGGAGGGCCGGCGCTTCCCGGGACTTCTGCCCCTCTGGCGGCGCCTCGGGCAAACCGAGGCGGTGCGGCAAAAAAAGGCCGACGCGCGGCTTGGCGAACTTGCCGAACGGGCTGCCTATGCACTCATCGAGCCCGATTATCAGGACGAGCATCCGTTGGTGGCGCGTGTCCGGAGTCTGTTTCCGCGGCTCCTGGACGAGCAGGAAGATCGGTATGGCGTTCTTCTCTCTGCCGCCGAGGAGCTTGCCGAACTCAGCAAGGAGCTGGGCCTGGAGTTTTCCGCGCAAAAGGATCAGCCGTCCAGCCCCTACCGTGACGACAACCGCTATCTGTGGACCCCGCCCGCGAGCGCAGTCGATATCCTTAACGGTAGCCAGCCCCAGGTACGCAAGTATGTAAATCTGATGGAGATGATCAACACTCTCGATGTGGAGTATGCTGGTGATGACGCCCAGGAGATCTGGATTCTCGCCACCGAGCTCTATGACGACGACGGCAAGACCTTCAACGAGAAGGAGGGGAAGGAGCCGGTCGCGCAGCCGGTGAGCTATTCCGAGTGGGATTACCAGACACAGCTGGAACGCCCGATGTGGACTACGGTCTACGAGAAGCGCCCGAAAATGGGAGACCCAGCGGAAATCGAGGCTCTGTTGGAGCAGCACAAGCCTTTGGTGCAGAAGATCGGCAAGATGATCGAGGCCATCCAGCCGCAAGGTGTGGTGCGTACGCGCAAGGTGGAAGATGGCGATGACATCGACATCAATGCGGCGATTCTGGCGATGACCGATATCCGCATGGGACAGCAGCCCGATCCGCGCATCGGCATTCGTACCCGGCTGCACATTCGTGACCTATCGGTGACCCTGCTCATCGACCTTTCGGAATCGACCAACGACAAGCTGCGCTCGCGCAGCGAGGGAGATGTCACGGTGTTGCAGCTGGCGCGCGAGGCTGCCGTATTGCTCGCCGGCGCTCTCGACCGGATTGGCGATCCCTTTATGCTGTGCGGCTTTGACTCCAACGGTCGCCACGACGTCGAATTTTACACCTTCAAATCCTTCGCTGCGCCTTATGACGAGAAGGTGAAAGGACGCCTGGCCGGCATGACCGGCAAACTCTCCACGCGCATGGGTGCGGCATTGCGCCACACCGGGCATCTGATGGAGCAGTATCCGAGCCAGAAAAAGTTGCTGATCCTGCTCACCGACGGCGAGCCGGCAGACAATGACGTGCGTGATCCGCAGTATCTGCGTTTCGATAGCAAACGGGCGGTGGAGGAACTGGCGCGCAAGGGAATCCGCACATTCTGCCTGTCTCTCGATCCCTACGCCGACGAGTATGTCAGCCGTATCTTTGGCCAGCGCAACTACTTGGTGCTGGATCATGTCGATAGTCTTCCGCTGAAATTGCCGCAGCTCTATGTATCGATGACCAAGTCCTAACGGGAAATCTTTTGGTAACACTGGCAGGGAATCCTACCTCGCGGGATCTGGTGGATTCCCCTGTGCCTCGGCAACAAGGAGTTTTTGATGGACACCCTAGCGATTGTGATTCCTTTCGTGCCCGTCCTGTCGGCAGCGATCATTTTTCTGTTCTTGCGTAACCGCAAGGGAACAGCTGCGCGCCTCAGCGTGCTGGCCACTTTGCTGACCTTCCTGCTGTCGCTGTCTTTATTGGGTGACTACATCACCTCGCAGGTGGCGAGGGTGGAATGGATCGGACAGATCTGGGGGAGCATCTGGCTGGATCCCCTGGCCTTGATCATGTGGACCTTCGTATCGGGAATCAGTCTCCTAGTACATATGTATTCGGTCCGCTATATGGTCGAGGAGCCGAATTATCCGCGCTTCTTTGCCCTGCTCGATCTGATGACGGCAACCATCTTTTTCATGGTCTCCGCAGCGGATTTGATTACCCTGTTGGTGGCCTGGTTTTTGGTGGGGGTGTTTCTCTATTTTCTGCTCGGACACGACACCGATCGTTCGGCATCCGGGCGCTATGCCTTCTGGACGCAGATTACCTATCGCTTTGGTGATCTACCTCTCTGGCTGGCGGCGTTCATTCTGTTCAAGGCCTATCATAGCCTGTCCTTGCCGGTCATCTTCGCGCAGGTGGCGGCCGCGCCGAATGCCGTGCAGCTCTGGGGCATGCCTGTCCCGGCCTGGGTCGGCATCCTTATCGCCATCTCCGCCTTTGCCCGCTCGGCGCAGTTCCTGCTGCATGGCTGGCTACCCTACACCATGGACGGCCCGACACCCGTCTCGGCGCTGATGCACGCCGGCATCGTCAATGCCGGCGGTTTCCTCTTCAACCGCTTTGCGCCGATCTTTGAGTATACCAGTCTGGCCCTGCACATCGCCTTTGTGGTGGGACTGATCACCGCGGTCTTGGGATCGGCGTTGATGCTGATTCAAAACGATATCAAGCGCTCCCTAGGTTATTCGACCATGGGCCAGATGGGTTTCATGGTGATGGAGTGTGGTCTGGGTGCATTCCCGCTGGCAGTATTCCACCTCATCGCCCACGGTTTTTTCAAGGCGTCGCTCTTTCTGGGAGCGGGCAACGCCATTGGTGAGGCCCGCGCCGCGGACGGCGTACCCCCAGACCCCGTCTATGTCTCGGTGGTGGAGCGTCGGCCCAATAAACCCTCCCGTCTACCATTGATTACCGCCGCGGCACTCACCATTCTCGTACCAGTGCTGGTGCTGAGTCTGTCGCACTTCTTTGTGGCCTCGCACCTGTTCTTCGAGCAGGGGGTCATCATTCTGCTGTTCTTCGCTTGGGTTACTGGCGCGCAGGCGCTATTTGCCACGCACAAGATGACCCACAGCAATCCCTGGCAGGTCATGGGTGGGATACTGGGCTCTTTCGTGCTCGTGGTGATTGGCTATACCTTGATCAGTCACTACTTTGGGAACTTCCTCTATCCGGAGCACGGGGCCAGTAAGCGGCTCTTTGCCTCGGCAAGTATCGGAGTGCTTTCGTATGATGTCTTGGTCATCATCTTGGCCCTGCTCTTTGTTGGCGGCTGGGCGCTGACTTTCTTTGCCGACGCCCGCGATTGGGGACAACATCTCAGCGAAAAATGGCATGGTACCTATGTGGCACTGTATGCGCTCCTGACCCGCGAACTCTATCTGAATGACTTTTTTGTGCGCATGACACAGGTGCTGTTTGCTGCATCCCGTCGTCTCAACGTCTGGTTCCGCTGGAGTTAAGCCCATGGAATGGATCGTTCTTCTGATTAGCGCAGTTCTGCTCCCCATTTTTCCGCTGAGTTTGATTTTCAATCGCTTGGTGGCGACGGCACCGGGACCCTGGGGTAGGGCATTGGCGCTTCTGGTCTTGCCACAATTGGGGATTCTGTTGCTGTACCACACCGGGCCCTTCTTGCCCTTGCCCGTACTCGGGCAACGGATCTGGTTGATGATGGTACTCTTCACCGCGGTTTTTTATGCCTTTCGCGCCGTGAGTGCACGGGAAATCAGCGTCTGGTCGCGTCTTAGTGCGAGTTCCGGATTGACGCTGACTTGGTTGCTGGTGGCCAGTGGTAGCCCGGTGCATCTGACGCAACTGTTCGTCCTGGCTTGGTCCGTGCCGGCGGCCTTGCTCATGATCTGGGCGGGTCTGCTGAGTCAGCGGATGGGCGGTGCCTATCTGGGGTTGCGTGGCGGACTCGCCACGGAACTGCCGCGTCTTAGTGGACTGATCACCGTTACTGCGTTGGCTCTGGTGGCGACGCCGGTATTCCCCGGGTTTTTTGCAATGTTGCAGGTATTTCACTTGCTCAGTTTGTCTTGGTTGTGGCCTTTGTTGCTGCTCTTGATGATCTGGGGATGGTCGATCGGTAAATTCCTGCAGGATCTGCTCTTTGGTATTTACCAGGGGGAGCCGCTGACGGATATCGGGGGCACGGTGACCAGTGTGGGTGCCGGAGTGCTGTTCCTTTTCGCATTGTTTGGACTCGTCTGGAGTGGCCTATGGATAGGAAACTGACCCTGGGCGATCGCCTCAAGGTGCGCTCAATGATCTACGTTGCGGGCGAGCCGATCCCGCGTTTCTGGCCCATGCGTACCTTCATCCATCACAATCCGCTCTTTGGTCTGGAGCATCTGCCTTTTCCGGATGCGGTGGAGGAGGGTAGCCGCCTGTTCCACGGTCGCGGATACCTACCCCGCTCGCATTATCAGGGATATCGAGCCGAAGGCAAGGTGGATGACGCCGCCTTGCGGCGCTATCTGCAGGGTTTTCTGCGCGAGCAATCTGTCGATCTTCCTGGCATCGATTTCGAGGCCTGGTTGTGGACGATCATGACGGAATGCCGCTCCGAACGTCTGGTCCAGGCCAGTGACTGGTTGGATGGGGAGGTCTTGGCCGCTGCCTTGCAGGGACGGCCGGCCCCCGAGCTCGACGAAACGGTGCTTCTGGAGCGTTTGCGGACCGTGTTAGGACGCAAGATTGCCAGTGATGGCCCCCTGTATGACAACATCGACCGCCTTTTCGGAACGAAAATTGGCGATACCCTGGATGAGTTGCTGGTAAAAAGCTGCCTGGATTTTTTTGACGAAGGACAGTCTGCATGGCAGGCCCCGAGTCGGGAGAAAGGCTTTTTTGCCTCCTGGAAGGATGTTGCCCAGCACAATCTGCGCTTCACCCTGCTTGGGTTGCACCTGCGTGAGCTGTTGGCATCCAGTGAGAGTCCCGAGAGTACCATTGCGCACATTTTGCATTTATTGAAGATACCGGAAGACCATTGGCAAAAATACATTACCCGCCAACTCACTCGCTTGCATGGCTGGGCGGGTTTCATTCGCTTTCGCAGCACGGCGAAGCATTATTACTGGGCCCAGCAATATCCCGCAGATCTGACGGATTACCTTGCGGTACGCATGGTGCTGGGTCTGTCTTTGGTGCAAGAGGCTGTCCGTCATTACGGTTGTCCGGGAGATGCAGAAGCTCTGCAGCAATTTGTGCACGACGATCCGCATGGCGCGTATCTGCGCAGTGAGCTCCATGTCGGGACGATCTTGCCGGCCTGGGCGCAGCGCGTGGATGATGCGCTCGCGCGTCGTTCTCGGAGCGGCTATGCGACTCTGGCCAAAGAATACATTCAGGCCAAACGGACGCACGAGGCAGAGCGCAAAACTCGCGTCTTACGCGCTTTGGCGGGGCGGGTGGGAAGCGGTGCCCTATCCGCATTGCAGTCCCTGGCCCCGGAACAGGTAGCTGAATTCGTGAATGTGCTGCGCCGTTGGGAGCGAGCGGAAGGGTTTGCCTGGCTGCGCGCCATGGAGTCGCATTACATCACGGATTTGGTGCGGAAGGTGCGCCTGCCGGAAGACCATCCGAAAAAACGTCCCTTTGCCCAGGCGTTTTTCTGTATCGACGTGCGCTCGGAGCCGATCCGCCGCCATCTGGAGGCGCTGGGTGATTATCAAACCTTTGGTATTGCCGGCTTCTTTGGTGTGCCCATTGGCTTCCTGGAATATGGCAAGGGCAGCGAGGTGCATCTGTGCCCAGCGGTACAGACCCCCAAAAACCTCATCGTCGAAATCCCGGCGGAACTGGAGCTGGAAGAGGAGCCACTCTATGGAGCGCTTGAACACGTGCTGCACGATATCAAATCCTCGGTTTTATCGCCTTTTGTGGCCGTGGAGGCCGTCGGCCTGATCTTCAGTCTGGGCTTGATCGGCAAAACCGTGGCCCCGGTGTTCTATCACGAAACGCACGGGCATCTACATGCCGCTAAACCCGTCACACGTCTGCTGGTCGACAAGCTTAATGCTGAGCAGGCTGGTTCCATCATCCGTGCGGTGCAACGGGCCATGATCGTGCGCGCCCTGCAGCGGGAGCTGGGGATGCACCGCGAACACGTAACCGACGATGAAATCCGTGAACTCCGGGAAATTGCCCTGGGCAATCTGAGTGGGAAAAGTGCGTTGGCGAATCGCCTCGCTTTGACTCCGGAGGCAGAAGCCGAGTTTATCGACAAACTCCGCAGCGTGTACCGCGTAGATCGATATGAGACAAGCCTGCAGATGGAACGGATCGCTCGCCTCGGATTCAGTCTGGACGAGCAGGTGCATTACGTGTCGAACGCCTTGTTGTCCACCGGATTGAGCCAAAATTTTTCCCGCTTTGTGCTGATGGTGGGGCATGAAAGCCAGACGCAGAACAATCCCTACGAGTCAGCGCTGGACTGTGGTGCCTGTGGTGGTGGCCGGGGACTACCCAATGCTCGGGTTATATGTACCATGGCCAACAAGCCCGAAGTGCGTCGACGCCTCTTAGAGAAAGGCATTGCCATACCGGAAGATACTTGGTTTCTACCCGCCGTTCATAACACGACTACGGATGAAATCACCTTGCATGATCTCGACCTCCTCCCGGCGCGCCACCTACTCTATCTCGAGCGCTTGCAAAATGGCCTGACTGCGGCAACCCGGCGCACGGCTGCGGAGCGTATGCCCACCTTGGGTGCTAGTCAGGCTCTGGCTGCTGAGCCCATCGCGGCAGCGGCCCTGGCGCGCCGCCATGCCCATGATTGGTCGCAGGTGCGCCCCGAGTGGGGCCTTTCCCGCAACCTCTATGGCATCATTGGTGCTCGTCACCTGACCGAAGGGGTGGACCTGCAGGGGCGATCCTTCCTGCAATCCTATGACTATCGCTTGGACCCGAAAGGCCGCTTCCTGGAAAACATCCTCTCGGCGCCAGTGGTGGTGGGCGAGTGGATCAATCTGGAGCATTACTTTTCGACGACGGACGTGCATCACTACGGCAGCGGCAGCAAGGCGTATCACAACGTTGCCGGTCGTTTCGGGGTAATGACCGGAAATCAGAGCGATCTGCGCACCGGCTTGCCCATTCAGTCGATGTATCGGGAGGGTAAACCCTACCACGAGCCGGTTCGCCTCATTGCTTTGGTCGAGGCGCCCGCGGGCTTCGTCCTCGCTGCCGTGGGCCGTCTGCCCAAGGTGAAGGCGCTGATCATGGGCGGCTGGCTGCGGGTCATCGTCATCGATCCCGAGGACGATTACCGTTGTCTGGTGCTGGAAGAAGGCGAATTTCAGGTGCACCCGGAATCGGGTAGACAATATCGGCAGAGCTTATTGGAGGCTAGTGCATGAACACCCTCAATCTTCATCCATTGAAAAAGATCGAGATCATTCTCGAAGGCGCACACCGCGATTTTGCCACCGATCTCCTCGACCGCGCGGGGGTCAAGGGCTATAGCATCGTCGGTAATCTTTCGGGCAAAGGCAGCCATGGCATCTACGAGGGCCATTTGATGTTCAACGAAGATGATGTTTTGATCATGATCATCGTTGCCGTGCCTGAAGACTTGCTCGCGCCGATTCTGGAGGGCTTTACGCCCTTCTTTGAAAGACATCAGGGGGTGATGTTCGTATCCGACATTCAGGTGAGCCGCTTGGTGAAGTTCAAGAATTGAGAAGGAGATGTTCGTGAGTATGGATCAAGAGCAGTATCAAATTACCGAAGAGCCTTACTACAAGGAGGTCCATGACGAGATCTCCCTCTTCGAGGCGGCTTACGCAGCGCGTTTGCCGATGATGGTAAAAGGGCCGACGGGGTGCGGCAAATCGCGATTTATCGAGTATATGGCCTGGCGTCTGCAGCGGCCGCTGATCAGCGTCGCCTGTAACGAAGACATGACGGCCTCGGACCTGGTGGGGCGCTTTCTCCTCGACAAGGACGGCACCAAGTGGCAGGACGGGCCCTTGACCACCGCCGCGCGTATGGGCGCCATCTGCTATCTGGATGAAGTGGTAGAGGCACGGCAGGACACCACGGTGGTGATTCATCCCCTCACTGACCATCGCCGCACCTTGCCCCTCGACAAGAAGGGCGAACTACTGCACGCTCATCCCGATTTCCTGCTGGTGATTTCCTACAATCCTGGCTATCAGTCGTCGATGAAAGACCTGAAGCAGTCCACCAAGCAGCGCTTCGGTGCCCTCGATTTTTCCTATCCCGACCGCGATCTGGAAATCGAGATCGTGGCGCACGAATCGGGGGTCTCCACAGAGATGGCCGGCAAGCTGGTATCGATTGCAGAGCGCTCGCGCAATCTCAAGGGCCACGGCCTGGATGAAGGGCTGTCAACGCGTATGCTGATTTACGCAGGTTCTTTGATTGAGAAGGGCATTGAGCCGCTGGCTGCCTGCAGTGTGGCGTTGGTCCGTCCGATCACCGATGACCCTGATATGCGTGATGCCCTCGACGCAGCGGTGACGACCTTCTTCTGAAATGGACCTTGGGCGGATGGTGCCACGCTGCTGGGACCACCCCCTCCCCATAGGGTGGTGCCAGACTCAGCGGCGGTGCTGCCGCAGCCACTCCTGACTTTTGACCAGAAGCCGGTGAATGGAAAGCTCGCGGTTGTAGCTATGCACTTCGTGTAGCGGCACCCAGCGTAACTCATGGGACTCGCTGTTGCCGATTAAGGGCAAACGATCGTCGATTTCCATCAAAAAGCGGATATCGAGATGCCGATGTTCCGGCTCTTCGCGCCGCGCCGGGATGCGGTGAATGTCGATGTCGAAAATCTGCCTGGAAAGGAAATGTATCTCTTCGGTGGGAAGGCCAGTTTCCTCGCTGCACTCTTTGAGAGCGACCCGCAGGACATTTTCATCTCCATCGCTATGGCCGCCGGGCTGAAACCAGCGTCCCAGCTTGCGGTGCAACATCAATAACGTATGATCCCCTGCGGGATTGAGTACCCAGCAGGACGCGGTGATGTGTAGGCCCGGTCCATTGCGCAGAAAACAGTCCACTTCGCTGGCCAGGAGGGCGCAACCCTGGCGCGCATACGCCGCCTCTTCGGGGTAGCGCGAGCGGTAGTGACATAAGGCGTGCTGCAGTTCCTTCCGATCCATCCCAATCAGCTCCAAGAGGGATTCTGGACAGCATGGACCGCCGCTGCTGCCGCCTCGTCGACGTCGGCCTCGCGGCCAGCAATGGTTAGACGACCGTAGGCGCCGACCGCACGGACATCGATGAGGGTGATGTTGGCTGCTTTTTCCGCCTGATTGGCGGCGTAGATCACATAGCCTGCAGGTTCGGTTTCCAGAATGAACATGCTCTGTTCGGGTAGAATCATCGACCCGCGGCGATTCTGGCGATTGATGAGCACGGTATGGTCCGGCATCATGCCGCGGATGATCTCGTTCCAGGTGACGCGGCAGACCGCACGGTCACTCTGTTGCGCGCCCATGCGCTGCAGTACCACGCGCCCCGCCTCGCGGACATCGCTCTGATCGCGATGGTGTACCACCATGGTACCAAATTCGCGCTCCACCACCTGCTGCGAGAGATGCACTCGGGTCGCCTTGAGAGCGATGTCGGTCAGACGATGCACTGCCATGCCTGGCGATACCTCGATCCACAACGCCGCGTCCCCAGGCACCGGTAAGAAGCCCTGGGAGACCGAGGCCATGTACGCGGCAAGCTGGGGTTGCAGAGAATCGATGTAAACGTAGGTGCGAAGCTGGATCATGAAAAGGACTTTGACATATCTTCCTAAGTATAAGCGAAACATGCTTCTATTTATAGCCGCTTGTATGTACCGCTTTTGCCCCTGTAGTTATCCCCAGAGGCTTCCGCGCCAACCGACGCGCAAGATGCCGACCAAAGCGTTGGGTAGGGTATTGCCCGGCGCATTGGCGCCGGGATTGATCACGTATTGCAGGTCGGGCTGGATATAGAAATTGTGAAAGACCGGCTGATACCAATTGACCTCCACTGAGGTTTCCGCGCCAGCTTGCCGCTGCCAGGCGCGGGCAAAGCCCAGGCTCAGGGTGCTCTTGGGTGAGGCGGGCAGGAAATCTCGCAACCGCAATCCTGCTCCCACGTAGGCGTTGATGGGAGAGGTACTCGCGGAATTGGGCGCAGCACCGGCCTGCACGAAGGCGCCCCAGTCCTCGCTATTACCGCTCTTCCAACGGTACTCGGCCGTGCCGTAAAAGCCTCCCTGACTGGGTGCAGGGCCAATGGCAATCGCGTTACGCAAGTAGTCGCTGCTGACGTGGTTGTAATATCCACCGGCCTTGAGGGCCAACTTGTCGGACGCCAGTGCCAGATTTTCGTCGATCTCGCCGTAATAGATCTGCCCTTCTCCCCCCCAGGGCGCGCGCAGATCGGTGTAGCCGTCGGCATTGAAGACCCCAGCCTGCAGGGTGGTCTCCTCCACCGTATAGGCAGCCATGACTCCCAGACTCGAATAGGGATAGGTGGGTGTGTAGGGAATGTTGCCTGAAATGACGGGATAGATGCCGAAAGAAGCGTTGAACAACTCCGCAGCGACTCCGGTATCATTAAAGTAGTCGTTGGGATTGATTAGACCCACACGAAATGTGAAAGGCCCCAGATTTTGGCGGTAATAGGCCTTGTAGAGACGAGCGACGTGCGCGGTAGGTGTGGTCAGGTTGGACACTGACTGTACATCGCCGACGTAGCGATCGGGATCGCCGCTGTTCGCCACCAGTCCTTCTACCAGAAACAAACCTCCCTGCCACCAGCCAGCCTTGTCAGTATGCAGGGCCAATGCTCCCTTCCACAGGAAGGTGCCGGCGCTACCGCGGGCCTGACCGCCTCTGAGATTGGCAACTCCCTCCAGGTCCACGTGATTGACCAGGGAAAGACCATTCCACCAGTGGATGTGCTGCTCTTCGGGAATGGAGCGGGAGAGGGGAGCCGCTTGTGCCAGGCTACCGGCGGTCAGGCAGAGAGTAGTTGTAAGGAAAAGTATTGGCGGTTTCTTTGCGATGCCGGTAGTCGGGAAAACGCGTGGTAGCGCGATCAATTGGCGGGGATTTGGCATAGAGAGGCTTTCACTGAGGCTATGCAACCTAGTTGCATAATTATCTCGTGAAAGCCCCTGAAACGTCAATTCATATACTGTCGCGATTTGCCCGCTGCTCTTCTGCTATGCTGCATTGAGCTCAGCCGATCTGGATGGAGCAGGGTATGGCAGAAGAAATAATCATAGTGTTCTGTTCGCTGCCGGAAGAGGCAGATGCCGTGCGGCTCGCCGGGATCCTGGTGGAGGAGAAACTTGCGGCCTGTGTTCAGGTCTTGGCGCCCATGCAATCGGTATTTTTCTGGGAGGGGCAGGTGCAAGTCGCGGCCGAAAGGCTGTTGCTTTGTAAGACGCTCGCGAGCCACTACTCCGTTCTGGAGCGGCGCCTGTTAGAGTTGCACCCTTACGAAGTCCCGGAAATTCTTGCACTGCCCGTGACTACGGCGCTGGCCTCCTATCGTGGCTGGATGGATGACGTGCTGCGTGGATGAGTACGGTCTGAGTCTTGCTAGGGATAAGGGGTGACATAGCCTTCATCAAACTGGGGAGCGGTGCATGAGAGTTGGGGAATCAAGCGGATGGCATAGATCCTGGTGGGAGCATCGAGATCGTCTGAGAGCGGCTGGACTGGTCCTGCTGGTGCTTTTCTGCGCGCTTTGGGGCAGTGCAGCCTGGGCGGGACAATTTCTTTCGCCCGATCAGGCCTTCCGTTTTTCTGCCGAGAGTGCCGGTGCAGGACGGTTAGCCCTCGAATGGCAGGTGGCGCCTGGCTATCATCTCTATCGCTCCAGGGTCCGGGTGCAACTGGCGCCCAGCAATGTCCAGATGGGGAAACTGCAACTGCCGCCGGGTAAGCTGCTCGATGATCCGGCCTTTGGCAAGGTGCAGGTGCTGGAAGGGGATAATCGTGTCCTCTTGCCTTACCGCATTGTCGGCAAGGCTCCGAAGGAGATCCAGGTCACCAGCGAATTTCAGGGTTGTGCCAACGCCGGGGTCTGCTATCCGCAGCAAAAAAAGACCATCCGTGTTTCTCTTGCCCCCAAACTGCTTGCTGAGAGTGCACCGTTGGCTTCTTCCAGCAGTAGTGCAGCGACCAGCGCAGCCTTGCTGCACCCGACAAAGGCCCCGCAGAGCAATGCCCAGGGCCTCGCCAGTTCCTTGCGGGAAAGCTTTGGCTGGACCCTGCTACTATTTTTTGTATCGGGGCTGGGTCTGGCCTTTACGCCTTGCGTGTTTCCGATGATCCCGATCCTGTCTGGCATCATTGTGGGCCAAAAAGAGCGACCGGGACGCACCCGTGCCTTTGCCTTGTCGTTGGCCTATGTTTTGGGTATGGCTCTGACCTACACCATTGCCGGCATTGCGGCGGCCTTGACGGGTGCCTATTTGCAGGCCTTTTTCCAAAGCCCCTGGGTAATCGGTATCTTTGCCCTGATTTTCTTGCTGCTGGCATTGTCGATGTTCGGTTTTTATGACCTACAGATGCCGAGCGCCATCCAGAGTCGTCTGTCCCGCGTTGGCAAGGGGGGGCATCTCTTCAGCAGCTTCGTTATGGGGATTCTGTCGGCGCTGATTGTCGGCCCGTGTGTGGCAGCACCGCTGGCGGGCGGTCTCCTCTTCGTGTCGCAAACCGGAAATGTGTTGCTCGGTGCTCTGGCGCTGTTCGCGCTGAGTCTGGGGATGGGGGTACCACTGCTGATCATCGGCACCTCTGCCGGGCATTTTTTGCCCAAGGCCGGCGCCTGGATGGATGGCATCAAGGCGATTTTTGGGGTCTTGATGCTGGGGGTGGCGATCTGGTTCCTGAGCCGGATCCTCCCCGGTAGCGTTACCTTACTGCTCTGGGCGTTGCTGGCAATGTTTTCCGGGGTCTACCTGCGCGCCCTCGAGCCTGCGTCGGCAGGGGGGTGGAGTTTGTTTCGCAAGGCTCTGGGCGTTGCCCTGCTGGCCTACGGACTGGTCATGGGCGTTGGAGCGTTGCAGGGGCAGTCTGACCCCCTGCATCCGTTGGCGGGAATGGCATCTGGCCCGGTAACCAGTAACCATGCTGCCGAATTATCCTTTCAGATGGTCAAGAGTCCTGCGGCCTTGCAGGCAGCCTTGCAGGCCGCTCGGGGCAAGCCGGTGCTAGTGGACTATTGGGCGAGTTGGTGCGTGGAATGTGCGCGTATGGACCAGATTGCCTTTCGTGATCCGGCAGTGCAAAAGGCGTTGCGCGGCTATACGCTTATTCGTGTGGATGTCACGGCCAGCGATGCCGATAGCCAGGCGTTACTGAAACGCTATCAACTGGCAGGGCCACCCGCTTTCATTCACATCGACAGCAACGGACGGGTGGCCGCGGTGCAGGAAGGATATCTGGGACCAGATGCCTTTCTGCACTGGCTGGATGGGTCTTCCAGCCAGTAATGCGCGCCTGCTAGTGCCCGCTCTTGGTGAGCGGGCCACCTTTCAGCAAATACAGCGTGCCGCAGTAAGGACAACGTGCCTCGCCGGTCTCCTCGATTTTGAGAAAGACCCGCGGGTGGCCGTTCCACGCCCCGCCGTGCGGACGTGGGCAGGCCAGCGGCAGCTCACTGGGATCGATCTCGACGAAACTTTGCGCGCAGCAGTGGATACCCTGGGAGTCGCGCTGGCCGGTTTCAGTCGACATAGTGCAGCCACTCGGGATGATCGTTGCGACGTCCCGCTACGGTGTCGAAGTAGCGGCTCTGCAGCGCTTCCGTGATCGGGCCACGCCGTCCATTGCCGATCTTGCGGTCATCGATTTCGCGGATGGGGGTCACCTCTGCAGCGGTACCGGTGAAGAAGGCCTCGTCGGCAATGTAGAATTCATCACGGGTGAGCTGTTTCTCGACGATCGGAATGCCGGCATCGCGGGCAAAGCGGAGAATCGTATCGCGGGTGATGCCTTCCAGAGCGCTGGTGAGAGTAGGGGTATACAGGATCCCGTCGCGTACCATGAAGACGTTCTCGCCGGAACCTTCCGCCACATAGCCCTCGCGGTCGAGGAGCAATGCCTCGTCGTAGCCGCCATTGTGCGCCTCGCGATGGGCCAGCATGGAGTTCATGTAGTTGCCGCTGGCCTTGGCCTTGCACAGATGAATATTGACATGGTGGCGACTGAAGGAGCTGACCTTGACGCGAATACCTCGCTCCAGCGCCTCCTGCCCTAGGTAACTGCCCCAGGGCCAGGCGGCGATCAGGCCATGCACCTTGAGGCCCTTGGCGGCCAGTCCCATGCCTTCCGAGCCGTAAAAAAAGAGCGGGCGGATATAGGCCGATTCCAGGCCATTGGCGCGGATGACTTCCTTGGTTGCCTCGTTGATCTCTTCCGGGGAAAACGACACGTCCATCTGCAGGATCTTGGCACTGTTGAAGAAACGTTTGGTGTGCTCTGGCAAACGGAAGATTGCAGCCCCGCGCTCCGTGGCATAGGCCCGCTCGCCTTCAAAGCAACCCAGCCCGTAATGCAGGGAATGGGTCAAGCCGTGCACCGTGGCTTCGCGCCAAGGAACGAGCTTGCCATCAAACCAAATGAAACCATCGCGATCTGCCATTGACATCGTTTACTCCTCAAGGGGCCCCAAGCCCAGTCGTATCGTCCATTCTTGCACCTGCCGTGCGGCATTGCGCAACATCACCAGCTGCGGATCGCCAGGCTCCAGTACCGGCGCCTCCAGGCGCAGCCAGCGGCGGTTTTCTGCATCGCGCAGGACACACCAGGCATCCAGTAAATCTTCCACGGCTCTCGCTTCCCAAAGTCCCGACTTGCCCAGCACCAGCAGGGCCTCGCGCGTTCCGGTTGGCGGCAGCAAAGCGGGATTGTCCGCAGAATGGGCAAGAATAGCAAACTGTACGAGAAATTCGATATCCAGCAAGGCACCGGGGCTCAGCTTCAGGTGAAAATGATCTTTGGCAATCGGCTTTTCCCGCGCAATGCGCTGGCGCATATCGCGAATCTCCCTGGCCAACACCTGCGGGTCGCGGTGACGCAGCAGAATCTCCTCGCGCAACGCGGTAAATTTCTGTCCCAGTCGTGCATCCCCGGCCAGGAAGCGGGCACGGGTGAGGGCCTGATGCTCCCAGGTCCAGGCCGACTCGCGCTGGTACTTGAGAAAAGCTGGTAGGGAACTCACCAAGGGGCCGGATTGCCCGCTGGGGCGCAGACGCATGTCGATTTCATAGAGGGTGCCGGCGCGAGTCAGGACCGTGAGAATATGAATGAGCTTTTGTCCGAGGCGGGCAAACCAAGCTGCAGCGTTGAGGGGAATCCGTCCATCGCTCTCTGATTCTGCTGGTGCGTCGTAGAGAAACACCAGATCGAGATCGGAGGCGAGACCCATTTCTCTGCCACCCAGCTTTCCGTAGGCGATGACGGCGAAAGGGGGCTCCGCGTAGCCTGGAAGGCCCCCATGTTGCTGCTGCATGGCCGCAACTGCCCAGGGGAGCGCGGTCTGCAAACAGAATGCCGCCAGCTCGCTAAGCTCCGGCAAAAGCCAGAGGATATCCCTTTTGCCGGACCAGAACGCACTCGCCATCAACAACATCTCGGTATTCTTGAAACGTCGCAGCAGATCCATCGCCTCTTCCAGATCGCGATCAGGGTCCTGCGTGAAGAGCTTCGGCCAGTCGCGTGCCGCCGCGGAACGCCCGCACAGTACATCTTCTAGCAAAGAGGGGAAACGGGTCAGTTCCTGGGCCAGCCAAGGGCTTTCCAGAAATTCCTCGAGGCGTTCCAGCCAATGGGGATTTTCTGCCAGGAGCGCGAGGTATTGCGCCTGTCCCAGCAGTGCATCGAGAAGCTGCAGATAGCGATGCAGCCGTTCACCGGCCGACGTTCCCCGGGCCAGACGCCGCAGAATGGCTGGCAGCAGGGTATCGAGCCGCGCCTGCCCGCGCTGGGAAAGCTGCAGAACCCGCCGACTGCGGGCGAAACGGCGCAACTCTAGCCAACTCTCCTTGGCCTCTGCCGCTGGAAGAAGGGCACTCCAAGCGAGCGGGATGGTCTCGTCAATGGCATTACGGGCTGCGAGCCAGGTGATCTGCGCGGGATCTTCCTCATCGTTTGCCGCGGCTCCGGGTAGCGTCTGCAGGAATATTTCGTGCACCTGCTGGCGCCCGTGTGTAATTTCTGTTCGCAGGCTCTCGGGTTGGGCAAATTCCAGTGCACAAGCGAGACGTTGCCAGTCCAGGGCCTCTGTCGGAAGCCGTTGGGTCTGGCGGTCTTCGATCATTTGCAGAGCATGCTCTACCCGGCGCCAAAGGCGGTAATATTTGCGTAGAATTGCCACCGCATCCTTTGCTAGCAGACCTGCAGCGGAAAGATTTTCGAGGCTTTGCAGGGTATTGCGCTCGCGTAGGGTGAGTAGGCGTCCGCCGTGAATCAGCTGCAATGACTGCACGATGAACTCGATTTCGCGGATGCCGCCGAGCCCCTTCTTGATGTCCTGGCTGGCCTGTCCCTGCTCTGCATCCATCAAGGCCTTGACACGGCGCAGGCCAGCGAGGGCGGTAAAGTCCAGATAGCGTCGGTAGAGAAAGGGTTGCAGACGTTCCAGGATTTCCTCGCCAAAGACCAGATCCCCGGCGACCGGGCGAGCCTTGAGCAAGGCATAGCGCTCCCAGCTGCGGCCATGGTGATGGTAATACTGCTCCAGGGCGTCTCCTGTCACGCAGAGGGGGCCGGCATCGCCGAAGGGGCGCAGGCGCATGTCCACGCGAAAGACAAAGCCCTCGGCTCGCAGTTCTGCCAAGGCGCGAATCACCCATTGCCCCAGACGCTGGAAATAGCTGGGATTGTCCAGGGGCAGGGGGCCGTCGCTTTCGCCGGACGCGCCATAAACAAAGAGCAGGTCGATGTCAGAAGAGAGATTGAGTTCCCTGCCGCCCAGTTTGCCCATGCCAAAAATCACGAAAGGAACGCTGGCGCCGGCTTCATCACGGGGACTCCCATGGCGTTTTTGCAGGGCTTGTTGGCCATAGGCAAGGGCAGCCTGCAGGGATTCCTCTGCGAGATTGCTCAAGGCGAGCAGGGTTTCGTCGAGGGCGTCGGGGCCGCGCAGGTCCCGCCAGAGGATCTGCAACATGCGAAGCTGTCGGTGCCGGCGCAAAAGCGCCAGGAACTCCTCTTCGGGCATCTCCGCCGACCAGACGAGGGACGAGGGTGGGGCGGCCAGTTGTGCCATCCGGGCCGGCCGGCGCTCGAGTAGGCGGCGGGCGAAGGGGCTGGCGACGAGCAGGCGCTGCAGGCGCAGCTCTGTTTCCTGATCGCCAGAGTAAGCTTGCCGCAGTGCAGCGAGCGCGTCCTGCACCTTGGCGGCTTCGTCGGGAAAATTCGCAAGGTCCGCAAGGCAGAGTCTTTCGTCTTTCATGGCGCTTATCCCATCTTTTGCGATCTCTGTATCATGATGCCTGACTTACCACTCGTCTGTCTGTGCTTGTGCGAAAGGCCCCGCTCTTGCTAAACTTACCGGATATGTAAGCCGGGATGGCGGAATTGGTAGACGCGCCGGACTCAAAATCCGGTGGTGGTGACACCGTGTCGGTTCGACTCCGACTCTCGGTACCATGTTGAGGAAAAGCCCGGATCATCCGGGCTTTTTTGTGGCTGCAACGTTGTCTGCGGAGACCGAATCGTGCAAAAACTCATGCCTTATCGTTGGCTAGCGCTGGCCACCCTTGCTGCTGCGGTGCCACTGAGTGGCTGCGTTGCCCTGCTGGGCGCTGGTGCCGGGGCGGGAGCGGTTACCTACGTTGAAAATGGCGGAGTGGCGAACTATTACGCCTATTATCCGGTGTCTGTGGCGCGGGCATCCCAAGCGACGCAGGCCGCCTTTTCCCAGGTCGGTATCCAGTACCAGGGTATGATCCAGAAAACTCCTACCGAAGTCATGATCGAGGGCAGCGATGCCAAGGCGCAACGGGTGAAGGTGAATATCACCTCCATGGCCACCGATGTTAGCAAGGTCAATATCCGCGTTGGCACCTTTGGCGACAAGAAAGTCTCCCTGGACTTCCAGCGAGCGTTAGCCAGCCAGCTCGGCATGCAACCCACGGCGCAGGCGCCGGCATCGGTCACGCCACCTGCGGCACCGGCCCCAGCAGCCCCCGCTCCCCAAGAACAGCAGACGATCCCACTACAGTAAATTTCTGCTCATTGCGAATCCTGCCCCACCGCTGCAGAAATGTTGGCAAAGCCGTCACGACGCAACAGCGTCGAGAGTTCTTCGGGGAAGGCGCGCAGCATTTGGCTGCCGCCCCAGATCCAGCCGCTATAACTCTGTACTAGACTGGCCCCCGCAAGAATCTTGGCGTAGGCGTCCGCCGCCGAAAAGATCCCGCCCACGCCAATGATCGGCAATCTGCCCTGACTGGCCCGGTAGACCTTCGCCACCACTTGCGTTGCCAGATCGCGTAGAGGGGCGCCACTCAGCCCCCCGGCCTGCTCGTCATGGGGCCAATGGATCGGGCGCGACAGGGTGGTATTGCCAACGATGAAGCCATCCAGCAGCGGCTCGTCTGCCAGTGCCAGCGCGCCGAGAGCAGCGATACCCTCGTCCTCCAGATCCGGGGCAATCTTCAACAGCAACGGCGCTGGCGCCTGCTGGCCCAGCGCCTCTCGACGAAGCTCCTGCAGGCGCTGGAGTAGGGGACGCAAATATTCCAGTTGTTGGAGTTGACGCAGACCTGGAGTGTTGGGGGAGCTGACATTGACCACCAGATAATCTGCGTAGGGTGCTAGGTAGCCTAGGACCTTTGCGTAATCCGCGACCGCGTTCTCCAGTTCCGTGTCTTTGTTTTTACCGAGATTGATCCCGAGGGGTACCGGCAGCGGTCCGGCGCTACGGATGTTCTCTGCCACCGCCTCCATGCCGCTGCTGGGAAAGCCCATGCGGTTGATCACTGCCTGTTCCTGCGGGTAGCGAAAGAGGCGGGGCCGGGGGTTCCCTGCCTGCGGCAGCGGCGTGACCGTACCAATTTCGAGAAAGGCAAAACCCATGGCGGCCAAGGCGGGTAGGGCGCGGGCGTCCTTGTCGAAGCCCGCCGCGAGACCAAGTGGATGGGCAAAGTCGAGCCCCCAGATCGTCTGTCGCAACCTTTCATCGAGGGAGGATGCCGGCCACAGGTGTGCGCGGGTGTGCGGCATGCGGCCTAGGGCTTCCAGAGCGCGCAAGGTCCACTCGTGCGCCCGCTCGGGGTCCTGCTGAAAGAGGATGCTGCGTAGCAGGGCCTCGATCATGCCCAGGCCTGCGGGGTGAGAAACTCCTCCTTGAGGCGTGCTTCCGGGCTGCCCGGCTCGCCCTGCCAGTCATATTCCCAGGCGGCGAGCGGTGGCAGGGACATCAGGATGCTTTCTGTGCGCCCCCCCGACTGTAGGCCGAAGAGGGTGCCGCGATCGTAGACCAGATTGAACTCCACGTAGCGCCCCCGACGCAGCAACTGAAACTGTCGCTCCCGTCCGCCATAGGGTAGGTCCCGGCGGCGCGCGGTAATCGGCAGGTAACTCGGCAGGAAGCTGCGCGCGACATCTTCCCAGAAGGCCTGCAAGGCAGCGCCGTCCCCCTGCAGGTCGTCGAAAAAGATACCGCCCACCCCGCGCATTTCGTTGCGGTGGCGAATGGTAAAGTACTCATCACACCATGCCTTGAAGCGTGGGTAAAAGGTGGAATCGTGCCGGTCGCAGGCGCTTTTGAGGGTACGATGAAAATGCTCGGCATCTTCCACAAAGCCATAGATGGGCGTGAGATCGGCACCACCGCCAAACCACCAGACATCTCCTGCCTGAAAGAAGCGGTAATTCATGTGGACGATGGGTACATAGGGATTGCGTGGATGCAGCACCAGGGATACGCCCAGGGCATGGAAGGGCTTGCCGGCGATCTGGGGACGATTGACCGTGGCCGATGGCGGTAGCTGTGCGCCAGAGACACGGGAAAAATTGACTCCGCCTTTTTCGAAGAGATCGCCGTCGCTAATCACCCGGGTACGGCCACCGCCTCCTTCGGCACGCTCCCAACGATCCTCGCGGAACTGCGCGACACCATCCGCTGCCGCGAGCTGGGTACAGATCTCATCCTGCAGGTTCAGTAAAAATGTTTCTAAGTCATCGGGTTGCGGGGTTGTCATCAGCCACTCCTGAGCACTTTGCCACTCCGGGCATCGAGAATGCGGCTGGGGCGACGGGCGCCCCCGAGCCGTGCAGGGAGCACCGTTATCCGGCGCCCAAAGTACCGTTGAACCTCGCGCAAGGAGCGCGCGGGTTTCTTGCCTGCGGGATTGGCGCTGGTGGAAACAATGGCGCCGCCAAATGCCGCACTGAGACGTTGCACCCCAGGATGGGCGCTGACGCGCAAAGCGATGCCGCTGTGCCGGCCACGAATCCACTGGGGGCAATAGGCGCGGGCGGGCAGGACCAGGGTAGTGCCTGGCCAATAGGTAACCGGATCCAGGGCCAGAGGTAGTCCATCCTGGTAATACTTGCGGGCGTGCCGCTCCTGCCCGGTGATGAGCAGGACCCCTTTTTTCTGAGGTCGTCGCTTGGTTTGCAGAATCTTGCGGAAGGCGCGCAACTGCCGGGGATCGCAACCGAGGCCCCAGACCCCTTCGGTAGGGTAGGCAAGTATCCCACCGCCACGCAGACAGGCCACGGCCCGGCGCAGATCCTGGCGGCGTGGGCTGCGCGGTAGCATATCTTGCGTCAGGCGCGATTGCGCGCGCGCCAGCCGATGTCCTGGCGCAACTGCTTGCCGGGCCAGCGAATCTTGGCCGCCAGGGCATAGGCGCGCTGCTGCGCCTGCGCAACGCTGTCGCCCAGGGTCGTAACGCCCAAGACTCGTCCGCCAGCGGTGACGATGCCGCTATCCTGAGTGCGTGTGCCGGCGTGAAAGACCTTGCCATCCTCGGCCTCGGCCTGCGGCAGCCCGAGGATGGCGCTACCACTTTGCACCGCATCGGGATAGCCAGGCGCGGCAAGGACCACACAGAGAGCGGTACGCGGGTCCCAGTCGAGAGTGGCGGGGAGGGGATCGGCAGAGGCCGCAGCCTGCAGGACCGGGTACAGATCCGAGCGCAGGCGAAAAAGCAGGGGCTGGGTTTCCGGATCGCCGAGACGGCAGTTGAATTCCAGCACCTTCGGGCCGCTTGCGGTCATCATCAGGCCGGCATAGAGAAAGCCACGGTAACTCAGACCCTCTTGCTGCAGGGCGCGGGCCATGGGCTGCATGATCTCGCGGCGCACCCGCTCGCTCATTGCCGTGTCCAGGACCGGGGTGGGGGAGTAGGCCCCCATGCCGCCGGTGTTCGGTCCCTGATCGCCATCGCGCAGACGCTTGTGGTCCTGCGAGCCGGCCAGGGGCAATACCTGCCCGTCACTGAGGATGGCGATGAAGCTGGCCTCCTCACCTTCGAGAAATTCTTCCAGCAGGACCGGACCCCAGGCCAGGAAACGTTGCAGCGCTTCGTTGGCCTCCGCGCGGGTCTGAGCGATGACCACACCCTTACCGCTCGCCAGGCCGTCAGCCTTGACGACCATGGGCAGGGCGCAGGTCTGCAGAAACTCCTGTCCAGTGGCGAGAGAGGTAATGCGACGATAGGCGGCGGTGGGGATGCCGTGGCGCTCCATGAACTCTTTGGCGAAGGCCTTGCTCCCTTCCAGGTGCGCCGCTGCAGCGTTGGGGCCAAAGACCGCGATGCCGCTGCGCCGCAGGGCATCGGCCACGCCGGCCACCAGAGGGGCTTCCGGCCCGATCACCACTAATGACACGCCGGCCTTATGCGCTGCGGCCACGATATCGGCGCTGACTACCGGCGATAGATCCAGATTACGGCACTTGGGCTCCTCTGCAGTACCCGGGTTGCCAGGAACGCAAATGACTTCCGCTATCTCGGCGGACTGTGCCAGTTTCCAGGCGATGGCATGCTCACGACCACCCCCCCCCAATACCATGACCTTCTGCATTGCCGTCTCCTTCTCAGCCATGCCGGAAGTGGCGCACGCTGGTGAAGACCATCGCTATGCCATGTTCGTTGGCACTGGCGATGACCTCTTCATCGCGAATCGAGCCGCCGGGCTGGATGATCGCCTTGACGCCCGCCGCAGCGGCGGCATCCACTCCATCACGGAAGGGGAAAAAGGCATCCGAGGCCAGAGCCGCGCCCTGCAGCGAAAAACCCAGTTCTTCCGCCTTGGCAGCACCGCAGCGGGCGGCATCCACACGACTCATCTGCCCGGCTCCCACTCCTAGGGTGCGTCCAGCGTTGGCGTAGACAATGGCATTGGAGCGCACATGTTTGGCAATTTTCCAGGCAAAGCGGAGATCGCGATATTCGTCGGTGCTGGGTTCGCGTGCCGTCACTATCCGCCACTGACCCTCGTCCTCGACGAGATCATCAAAGTCCTGCAGCAATAAACCGCCACGTACCCGTTTGAAGTCCCAGGCATTGGCCTGGCGCCATTGCTGCGGATCGCCAAAGGCCAGCACCCGGAGATTTTTCTTGCGCGCCAGGATGTCTGCTGCCTCGCGCGTGACTTCCGGGGCGAGAACGACCTCAATAAAGGACTCCGTCATCGCCTGGGCAAGCACTGCATCGATGCTGCGATTGCAGGCAATGACGCTGCCAAAGGCGGATACCGGGTCGGCGGACCAGGCGCGGGCGAAGGCGTCGGCGGCATCTCGACCGATGGCGGCACCGCAAGGATTGCCATGTTTGATGATGGCACAGGCGGGTTCGGCAAATTCGAGCACCAGATTGACTGCAGCGTCGCTGTCACCAAGATTATTGTAGGAGAGCTCCTTGCCCTGCAACTGCTGGGCATGGGCCAGACCGGAGCCGCTGGCATCGGCATAAAAAGCCGCCTGCTGGTGGGGGTTTTCGCCATAGCGCAGTCCCTGTTTCTGTTCGAGCTGCAGGGTCAGGATGCGCGGAAACACATCCGCTTCCCCGGGATCGTCGAGATGCCGGGAGAGGTGATTGGCGATCAGGCCATCATAGCGGGCGGTATGGGCGAAGACCTTGACCGCCAGACGAAAGCGTAGCTTGGCCCCCACGCCACCGCGGCTCTGTTCCATTTCCCGCAACACCAGCTCATAGTCTGCGGGATCGACCACAACGGTCACCCCTTCCCAATTCTTGGCACCGGCACGCAACATGGTGGGCCCGCCGATATCGATCTGTTCGATGGCTTCCTCCAGGGTGACACCGGGCCGGGCGATGGTCGCCTCGAAGGGATAGAGATTGACGCAGAGCAGGTCGATGGGCGGAATTCCCTCGCGGCGCATGTCCTCCTGATGCTGCGGGTCATCGCGGCGGGCGAGCAGGCCACCATGAATTTTGGGGTGCAAGGTCTTCAGCCGGCCTTCGAGCATTTCCGGAAAACCGGTGTAGTCGGCAACCTCGATGACGGTCAGGCCGGCCTCCCGCAGCAGGCGGGCAGTGCCGCCGGTAGAAAGGAGTTCAACCCCGTGGGCGGCTAGATTGCGCGCAAATTCTACCACGCCGGTTTTGTCGGAAACGCTGATGAGAGCCCTTGTGATACCGCCCATGTGACCTCTTGTCTGCCTGTCGTCCGCGGGACGATGAAATAAAAAAGGTACGATCAGGAAACCTGTCGTACCCAAACCTCCTGATGGAGGGAGCGTTACGTCCACATCGCCAGGGGCGATGGAATGAGTGAATGATATACCTGGAACGAGAGCTGTGCAATAGCCATGAGGAGAAATGGATGGAAACAAGCGAATGCTTGGGCAGTGTGGCCAGTCGTGGCAAACTGGCGCTCTCCAAAAGCGAACAGGATAGGCCCTCAATGCAGAATTCCCTCCCTCAGGAAAGTCACAGCTTGCGCATCGGCGCGGTGCAGCGCGACCTCCCGCTCTTTGCCGTCAGCCCGGAACTAGCGATTGCCGTACTCAACATCCTAGGTGACACAGAACTCTGCGAAGCCGCTGCCGATGCCCTGAGCAAAGAGTTGGACGCCCACGAATATGTGGCCCTGGTCACTGCCGAGGCGAAGAGCATTCCGTTGGCCTACGCGCTTTCCTTACGGACGCAGAAACCCTACGTGGTGCTGCGCAAGACGTACAAGTCCTACATGGGAGATGCGTTGCAGGCTTCGACCCTGTCGATCACCACCGGCAAACCGCAGACCCTGTATCTCGATGCCAAGGACCGCACGCTGCTTGCGGGTCAGCCAGTGGTACTGGTGGATGACGTGATCAGTACCGGTTCGACGCTGGAGGCCATGCGTGCTCTGATGGTCGAGGCGCAGGCGCGGATCGCCGCCGTGGCGACGATCTGCACCGAAGGGGAGCGGCCGCAACTGGCGGAACCCTTGCTGTCGCTGGCGCATCTCCCTCTCTTTCCCTTGCAGACCGCATCATGAGTAGCGACGTAGCCGTTCAAGTGTTGAGCGCGCGCCAGCGCTGCGATCTGGAGCTGCTGCTCAATGGCGCCTTTGCACCTTTGCGGGGCTTTATGGATCAGGCAAGCTGGGAGTCGGTGCTGACGCAGATGCGCCTGCCCGACGGCAGCCTCTGGCCCATCCCCATCACCCTCGAACTAAGCGATCACCTGGCGCAGAGTCTGGAAGCGGGAGCAACACTGCGCCTCGACCGGGAAGACGGTACGCCTCTGGCGCGATTGCGAGTGAGCGAATGCTATCGTCCCGACCGCCGGCGGGAGGCGTTGCTGGTCTATGGCAGCGACGACCGCAGGCATCCCGGGGTGGCGCAGATTCTCGATTTGCCTCCGTGGAATGTTGCCGGCACTGTGGAGCCCTGGGAAGATGATGCTCTGCGGCGCGCTGCAGCGGTGGAATTCCCCCCGGAATACCGCTATCCCGAAGAAATCCGCGAGCTGGCGACTGGGCGCCCCCTGCTTGCCTTTCAGACCAGAAACCCCTTGCATCATGCGCATATCGCCATCACCCAGGCGGCACTGGCGGAGTTGGGGGAGGCGGCCCGTCTGCTGCTGCACCCGGCTATCGGCCCGACTAAGCCCGGCGATGTGGACGCGGCGGCGCGCATGCGCGCTTATCGTGCCGTGCTGCCCCATTATCCGGCGCAGCGGGTGTTGCTCTCCCCGCTACCCCTGGCGATGCGCATGGCCGGCCCCCGCGAGGCGCTTTGGCATGCGCTGATCCGTCGCAATCATGGCGCCACCCACTTCGTCGTCGGGCGCGCCCATGCCGACCCGGGGCACCCCGAGCAGGGGAGCTGGTATCCGCCCTTTGCCGCGCAGGAGTTGCTGGAAGAGCATCGGAGCGAACTGGGCATAGTGCCCGTCCTCCTGCCGGAGTATGCCTACTCCGCCAAACGACGCGCCTATGTGCCACGGGCCGAGGCCAATGGCGAGCGCCTGGCCGAGTTGTCGGGCACGGAGTTGCGGCGGCGTCTGGCGGCCAATGAAGAAATCCCGGAATGGTTTTCCCCCCCCGAGGTCATCCGCATCCTGCGTCAGGCCTATCGCGGTGCCGACCGGCGTGGGCTGGTGGTCTGGTTTACCGGGCTCTCCGCCAGCGGCAAAAGCACCCTGGCGGGAATGCTGGCGCGCCGCCTGGAAAGCCACGATTCGCGCGCGGTGACCCTGCTCGATGGTGATGTCGTACGTCGTTTTCTCTCCAAGGGGCTGGGGTTCAGCCGCGAAGACCGCGATGAAAACATCCGCCGTATCGGCTTTGTGGCGAGCCTCATCGCCCGTCATGGTGGCATCGCCCTGGTTGCCGCCATCTCGCCGTATCGGCATGCTCGTGCTGAGGCACGCAGACTGGTGGAAGAGGCCGGCGGGCTCTTTGTCGAGGTGCATGTGGCGACGCCGCTCGCCGTTTGCGCGCAACGCGATCCCAAAGGACTCTATGCCCGTGCCCAACGCGGCGAAATTACCGCATTTACCGGGGTAAGCGATCCCTACGAAGAACCGGAGGCACCGGAGCTGCGTCTGGATACCAGTCAGTCGAAGGATGCCGATGCCCTCGATGCTCTCTGGCACTACCTACAGGCGGCGGGCGTGTTGCGGTTACAGCCCTAGCTCGTGGACACGCTGCAGCTCTTTGCCGCGGCGCGCTGTCTGCAGGAGGATTTCGCGCAGCAGAGTTTGCGGGGTATCGCCGTAGAGCGTGGCACGGCGGTACTGCATTTTGCCCGCAAGCGCCTGCATCTGGCCTACCAAGCGTCTCCCCTGGGGCTGTACTGGAGCGAGGCGGCGTCCGCGGTCCCCAAGCCCGCGGGTTCGGCGGCCCTGTTGGGACAAAAGCTTGCCGGTTTCCGTCTGCTTGCCATCGAAGTCCCCTGGGCCGACCGTATATTGAGACTGCAGTTCCGTCATACCGGTCTCGATCGGCAAGAACGCCATTGGCAGCTGCTGGCCGAGTGTTTTGGTGGCAAGGGTGCGTTGCTCTTGCTGGACGAAAAGGATCAGATCCACTGGTCTTCGCGCTGGGATTCTCTCGATCAGGGGGCAGGTCGGATTCTGCCGCAAGCCAGGTACCAGCCGCCTGCCGCAACGTCGCGCTGGGACGCGATTGAAAATCCCGTTTTTTTGCTGCATCCGGCCCGCCGCGAGGCTCTGAGCGGTGGCGATACCCCGGCGCGGATCGATTGCGTCCTGCACGGTCCAGTTTGTGCCGACTGGTGGCAGTCGCGCGGGCAGGAATCCTATCCCCTTGCTGTTGAGCCCTTGGCAGTCGCCCTGCCGGTCCGTGCGGCCACGCATTGGCAGGAGCCACAGGCTGCCAGTCGCGCACCGGAAGCCGCGACCGTAGAACAGGCGCGGCAGCGGGAGGAGCGGCGCTTACAGCGTCGTCTGCAGCGGCTGCAGGCCGATCTGCTGCGCTGGCAGAGCACGCCGACGGAGGATCGTCGCCAGGCGACGGCGCTCTTCACCTTGCCCGATCGCGTACACCCGGGCGGCGTGTTGCAGGTGCCCGAGTACCGTCCCGATGGCGTCGGCCAGATAGGGCTGGATATCCCTGCGGGAAAATCCCTCCACGACCACGCGCGGGACCTCCTCCGGCGTGCACAGCGGGCGCAGCGCGCAGAGCAGCGCATCCGCGCAGAGATTGCCGCGGTGGAACAGGCACTGGCCGCCTTGCCCAGTCGGCTCTCTGCCCCGCCCAGCGTATCCACTCCCGGCAAAAAGCAGCGCCCGCAAACGCGTTTGCAAGGCATCGAAGAGCGGCTGGTGGAGGGCTTTACCATCCTCTGGGGGAAAAACGCGCGCGCTAACGAATACCTGACATTTCGATTGGGACGACCGCAGGATCTGTGGCTGCACGTGCAGGATCTGCAGGGCAGTCATGTGCTGATCCGCCGCTCTCATCCCCAGCAGGTCGTTCCTCCCGAGATATTGCGCGCCGCCGCCGAAATCGCGTTGCAGCATAGCGATTCGCAGGCCTTGAGCGCGGAAGTGGACTGGACCGAACTGCGCCACGTAAGCCGCCACCCGCAGGGTGGGCAGGGGCGCGTCCTGTACCGGCAATTTCAGACCCTGCGCGTGCGCCGGCCCGGGAGCGCAAGGCACTGACGGGGCTAATCCCGAACGCGCATCCGGCTCGCTCGGGCATCCACCGCACAAAACTTTACTATTCCCAGTCCTCATCCCGTTTTTTTGGCTTTTTGGAAGCCCTATAGCCGACGAATATCACCGCAGCGAGAAAAATAAGAGCCAGTATCGTTCCCATGTGCACCTCCTAGCAATGCCATTTCTGGCCATTTGCAAAACGTGATTGTAATGTTGGTAAAGCTTGATGGCGGTGAATACGCCCTTCGCGTACAGTAACCAGATGACGTAGCGCTTCTACCAGTGAAAGTCCTCTGGCCAGCTTTTCCGTAGCTCCAAGTCAAGTCCGACGCTCTGCCAGGTTATGGCAAAGGCGGCGTGGTAATTTCTATAACCGGCAGTTGAGCGTTTGCCGGCTGCGCTCGAGCTGCATTGATCGCCTCATCCTTACTATTGTAATGAAACGGACTATAGTTCACTGCAGAGGTTCGGCAGATACGAAAACGCCATGCTTGACCCTGTCCTTGTACTACTGGATAGACTTCGATATGAGATTTCATAGTTATTTCCCTCTCTTTGCCCCCATAGGCCAGCCACACCATCTATGGATACCCCCACTACCAGCCGTGGCGTCGCCATTCGTAGCTGAATCCTTCCTCCACATGCCCTCTGGGAATTGTTGGCTCCATAGGTGGCAAAGGCCACAAATAGGCCATTTCTTTATCAAGCTATAGCCATCGCGCTATCTGTTGCCATCCCCGGCTAAACAACCTAGTCCATTTCCTGGTGTTGATCTGTAGAACAATAATGAACAGGTTGCCAAGTGGATACGGTGATTCTTGGAGTTTGTTCACTATGCCGGACCACACCGAGTTTATCCCTGAGCATGATATTCAAATATTGCTCGACACATAGCAAAGAAAGGGTCTCCACCTCCGCACATCGGGCACCAATCCATTGTTTAACCTTGTGTGCATTTCCGAGGTGTACGCATAGTTGATCAAAAATAGAAGCGGGAATTATGATCTTTTGGTAACGACCAGATGATGTCAGGAAATCAAGAGCAACACTTGCAGAAAGATGATAAGGAGCGGACCGGAATTGCTTATTTGCAACCTGTTGCGATTTTTCTACAGTGCCCATTATGCCTCCTTATTGATACTTATACAGGTCTGACTAGTCGTCCGGAGCGAAACGGCCAGCTCTGCATTTACTTACTCGCGGTTTTCAGTATAGCGTAGAATTCGACTTGTGCAAGCCGAAATCAGGGCGCACATTTCCAATGTAATGTAAGAAAATTATTATATTATGTTTTACGATAAATCCAATGAAGGTAGCGTTACAGACGGTTTCAATTTTGTATCAGCGGACTACCACTTTTTTCGAGGATGGATTTCATCGGTTCCATGCACACCCATTGGATGAGCTGAGCCAGAGCGCATTATTTCAATAAAAAAAGTGTTGGCATAGATTTCGAGCAGCACACTCACGGATTCAGGAAATATGAACGGCCTAGCCTAGCGTGAAGTGGAAAAATTCATCGACCCAATATGGTTGCCATATTGAAGAGATTCTGAATCAATTTCCTCTACACGATACCGCCAGGCGCGCATCCCCTCCTGCCATCCATGCTCCGGGAGGCCCGCCTTGCGTTTGAGGTGCAGGAGAAAATCTTCCGGCTTGGGCAGTTGTTTCCAAACTGAGGGTAAAAACGTGGCCCGGTGGCCCTGCGCCTCGATGATCAGGCCGTCTTTGCTGGGCTCGAGGCTTTGCAGTAGTTCGGCTTCGGATTGCACGGCCAGGGGCTCGGGCATGCTGAGAAGGGAAATGTGGATGTCGAGCTGGTCCAGCTCAAAACGCTCTACCGGTGGAAAACGCAGGTCGCGGAAGGCTGCGTTGAAGGCGTTTTCGGCCACATCCACCACCAGTGGCTGGACCGCCTGTAGATGGCCGATGCAGCCACGCAATCCACCCTGCTTGTTGAGAGTCACGAAGCTCGCACGATCGACTTGCCATTCCTTTGGATAATCCTCCACCCGCACCGGCAGCGGGCGACCATGTTCGAGCCCATAGGCGATGGAGCGGCGGGCCAGTTCAATCAGAGGATGTGTACTCATGCCGTATCCTCGTACAGCGCCCAGGCGCCATAGCCTACCACCTGATCCCGCGGTCCGGCGGTGTCACCCGAGTTGCGCAGGTCCAGGCGCTCGATGCGCATGTGCCGCTTGCGGGCGAGTTCCAGCAGTCCTCCCAAGGGTATACGCCCGCAGGCCTGCTCGTAGTGGATGGCCTCGGGTTGCAGCGCCTCGATGACCTCGGCGGTCCGCTTATCCAGACGGCGCGCCGTGGCATAATCGAGATAGTGGCTGAGGTCAGTGCTGATGACGATCAAGGTCTCCGGCCCGCCCCAGAGGCGCTCGAGTACCTCGGCTACCTCTGCATAGGTGGCGTCCCCAACCAGCAGCGGCACTACGCTGAAATCACCCAGCATACGCTGCAGAAAGGGCAGATGTACCTCGAGAGAATGTTCCGGTTCGTGCGGAATGTCCGACTGGATCACCTGCGGCAGATTGGCAATGGCCTGCAGCGCATCCTGGTTCACCGGCACTGTGCCGAGCGGCGTGGCAAAGGTATCGGCCTCCGGTACGGCCAAACCGCGCAGGCGGACGTAATGGGCTGGACCGAGCAGCACCACACGGGAGATTTGGCCGCGCAAGCCGCTCAAGTGCGCATAGGCCTTGCCGGCCACCGCTCCGGAATAGATATATCCGGCATGCGGGGCGATCAGGACCTTGGGATGAGGTTGTTTGGAAACATCAATGGATGGAATAAAGGCATCGAGTTGATGCCGCAGCTCGGTGATACGGGCCGGGTAGAAACGTCCGGCCACGGCAGGTGGTCGAATATGAGACATGGTCGATACCTCTTCGAAGGGCACTCTTACCAATATCGGGCCAGTATAGCCGCTTTTAAAGCCATTGAAATGATGGGACCTTGAGATCATATAGTAGCCATATTTTGATCATTTTTAGGGGTCGCCATGAGCCGAGAAGCCGAAAACATTTCCCTTGCCGATCCCGACGTGGTACCAACCAAGTACTGGCATGCGCTCGACGACGGTCGTATCCAGTGCGACCTTTGTCCGCGCTACTGCAAGCTCCACGTGGGCCAACGCGGGCTGTGTTTCGTACGCGCGCGGGTCGAGGACCAGATCGTCCTCACCACCTATGGGCGCTCCAGCGGCTTCGTCATCGACCCGATCGAGAAGAAGCCGCTGGCCCATTTCCTGCCCGGCACGTCAGTGCTGTCGTTCGGCACGGCGGGCTGCAACCTGGCCTGCGGCTACTGTCAGAATTGGGACATCAGCAAGTCCCGCGAGACCGACCGCCTGCTCGACCAGGCTAGCCCCGAGACCATCGCCGAGGCGGCGTTGCGCAGCGGCTGCCGTAGTGTGGCCTATACTTACAACGACCCGGTGATCTTCCATGAGTACGCCATCGACGTGGCCCGCGCCTGCCGCGGGCGCGGGCTGAAGAACGTGGCGGTGACCGCAGGCTACGTCTGCCCCGAACCGCGCGCCGAGTTCTACGCCTGGATGGATGCTGCCAACGTGGACCTCAAGTCGTTCAGTGAGGAGACCTACAAGCGACATACCGGCGCGCACCTCGAACCCGTACTCGACACCCTCAAGTACATCAGGCATGAAACCGATGTGTGGCTGGAGGTCACCACCCTGCTCATCCCCGGCCTGAACGATTCGGACGAGGAGCTGACCGCGATGGCGGAGTGGATGGTGCAGGAGCTTGGGCCGGACGTGCCCTGGCACTTTTCCGCCTTCCATCCCGACTACCGCATGCTCGACCGCCCGCCGACGCCGCCCACAACCCTCAGACGGGCTCGCCAAATCGCCATGAAGGCGGGGATGCAGTATGTCTTTACCGGCAATATCCGCGATCCCGAGGGGCAGGCCACCTACTGCCACCATTGCGGGCAGCTACTGATCGGGCGTGACGGTTATGCGATCACCGCATGGAACCTGGATGCGAGCGGCCACTGCCGCCAGTGCGGCACGCCATGCGCCGGCGTGTTCGAGGCCGAGCCGGGCAACTGGGGCAACCGCCGGGCGGGGGTGCATCTGGCTCACTTTGCAGCGCTGACGAAGAGGAATAATGCCCTTCGCAAACCGTGAAGAAGCAGCGCTGCAGTTGGCTTTGCGCCTAGCCCCTTATCGAGGGGGAAAGCCACTCGTGCTCGCCATTCCCAGAGGAGCGGTGCCTATGGGGCGGATCATTGCCGATGCCGTGGAAGGGGATCTCGATGTAATCCTGGTTTGATCCGGCGGATCGGCTGGTGATCGTCGTGGATGACGACGTGGCCACTGGCGCCACTCTCAGTGCGGCCTTGCGTTTTCTCCGCGAACGGCGGCCCCTTAGCCTCGTAGCCGCCATAGGCGTGGCACCGGCAGAGGTCGCCGCGCAATTGGCGACCCTGTCTGATGAAGTAATTGTACTGGAAACGCCCGATCCTTTTTACACAGTTGGATCCTTTTACACTGACTTCGATGAGGTTACCGACGAGGATGTGATCGCGATCTTGCGGCGGGCGAAGGGCAAGACTTTACAGTGGGGGCCGCCCCCCCCACTTGCCCCCCCCCCGAAGAGGCGGGGTGGGGCGCAAATGGGGGGCGCCGCAACCCTGGAGCAAACATGGCAACCCCCGGAAAACTCTACGTCGTCGGCTTTGGCGGA